>MDTD01020328.1_pt1 | contig 13775 bp, 11 predicted proteins | sample 811221 | NCBI WGS metagenome assembly MDTD01 (sample SAMN05326646, study PRJNA326480) | marine metagenome | isolation source: seawater | place: Pacific Ocean: South West | collected 2011
GCTAGAACCAGAGTCAGAACCAGAGCCAGAGCCTGCTCCAGAGCCAGAGCCAGAGCCTGAGCCAGAGTCTGAGCCAGAACTAGAGCCAGAGCTAGAACCAGAGTCAGAACCAGAGCCAGAGCCTGCTCCAGAGTCTGAGCCAGAGCCTGCTCCAGAGCCAGAACCAGAGCCTGAGCCAGAGCCAGAGTCTGAGCCAGAACTAGAGCCAGAGCCAGAGCCAGAACTAGAGCCAGAACTAGAGCCAGAGCCAGAACCAGAGCCAGAGCCTGAGCCAGAGTCTGAGCCAGAACCAGAGTCTGAGCCTGCTCCAGAGCCTGAGCCAGAACCAGAGCCTGAGTCAGATGACAAGAAATTGGAAGAAGGTCTTAAGAAAACTAAAGTTAGTTTTTTTGGAAAATTAGCAAGAACAGTTGCAGGAAAATCAAAAATTGATGAATTATTGCTTGATGATATTGAGGAAGCCTTAATAACATCTGATATAGGAGTAGAGACAACTCTTAAAATAATTGAGAAATTAGAAGAACGGGTTGCTAAGGATAAATTTGTCAATACTTCTGAACTGAATAATTTCTTAAAAGAAGAAATATCATCTTTGATGCAAAGTAGTGATGTGTCTTTAGCTGATATAGAAGGCCCTTATGTTATTATGGTAGTTGGTGTTAATGGTGTAGGAAAGACCACCACAATAGGTAAATTAGCTCATAAGTTTAAACAGCAGGGTAAGAAAGTGGTTCTTGGTGCTGCTGATACTTTTAGAGCAGCTGCAGTTGATCAATTAGTTATCTGGGCTAAAAGAGTAGGTGTTGAAATAGTTAAGCAAGATATGGGTTCTGATCCTGCATCAGTATGTTTTGATACTTTACAGTCAGCAAAAGCAAATAATGCAGATGTTGTGATTATTGATACTGCAGGTAGACTTCATAATAAGGTAAACTTAATGAATCAACTATCTAAGATTCGAAATGTTATGAAAAAGGTAATTCCAGAAGCTCCACATGATGTAATGCTAATTTTAGATGCTTCAACAGGTCAGAATGCTATTGAACAAGCTACTCAATTTACTAAAGCTACTGAAGTTACATCTATTACTTTAACGAAGTTAGATGGTACTGCAAAGGGTGGTGTAGTTATCGGTATATCTGATCAATTTGAGATACCTGTTCGTTACATAGGCGTTGGGGAGGGTATTAATGATATACAGGAGTTTAATAAACAGGCATTTGTTCATTCATTGTTTCATTAATGCGTACAAAATGTATAAAGAAGAATAAAATCAATGTTATTACATTAGGTTGCTCTAAGAATATATATGATTCTGAGATTTTGATGGGGCAGTTAGCTGCTAATAATATTGATGTTGAGCATGAGTCTTCAAAAGAAGATGCAAATATTATTGTAATTAATACATGTGGATTTATAGATAATGCGAAACAGGAATCAATAAATACTATTTTATTATACGCTCAAAAAAAAGAAAAAGGTATAATTGACAAATTGTATGTGACTGGTTGTTTATCTGAGAGGTATAAGATTGACTTAGAAAAAGAGATATCCAATGTTGATCAATATTTTGGGACTACAGATTTACCTAGATTATTAAAAGTATTAGGAGCTGATTATAAGCACGAGTTATTAGGAGAGAGATTAGTTACAACTCCTAAACATTATGCTTATTTAAAAGTTTCTGAAGGTTGTGATAGACCTTGTTCTTTTTGCGCTATACCTTTAATGCGAGGAAAACATAAATCTACTCCTATTGAAGAATTAGTAATCCAAGCTAAGAATTTAGCTGCAAATGGAGTTAAGGAATTAATATTGATTGCGCAAGACTTAACTTATTATGGTTTAGATATTTATAAAGAGAGAAAATTAGCTTCTTTGTTAGAAGAATTGTCTAAAGTTGAAGGGATAGAATGGGTTAGATTGCATTATGCATTTCCTACTGGATTTCCTAAAGATGTTTTACAAATTATCAGAGATAATGATAAAATATGTAATTATATTGATATTCCTTTACAGCATATTAATGATGATATTTTAAAGTCAATGAGAAGAGGGACTTCTTCTAGTAAGACAATAGCTTTATTAAAGAATTTTAGAGAGGTAGTTCCTGATATTGTAATTAGGACTACTTTAATAGTTGGTTATCCTGGTGAGACTCAAGAAATATTTAACGAACTTAAGGAATGGGTGAAAAACACAAGATTTGATAGATTAGGAGTGTTTGCTTATTCTCATGAAGAAAATACTTTTGCATATAATTTGAAAGATAATGTAGCAGATAATGTTAAGAAGTTAAGAGTTAAAGAAATCATGGATTTACAAATGAATATTTCTTTAGAATTAAATCAAAAAAAGATAGGTACTAAACTTAAAGTATTATTTGACAGAAAAGAAGGAGAGTATTTTGTTGGACGTACAGAATCTGATTCCCCTGATGTTGATAATGAAGTGTTAGTTAGAGCAGAAGATACTTATGTTCGAATTGGAGATTTTGCAAATGTGATTATTGATAAAGTTGATCATTTTGATTTATATGGAGTAGTTGTTAATTAATGAAATCACTATTTTTGTTCTATAAATAATTAATAATATATGTTTGAAAATTTGTCACAGAAATTAGAGAAAGCTTTTAAATCATTAAAAGGGCAAGGAAGTATATCAGAAATCAATGTTGCTCAGACAATGAAAGAAATTCGTAAGGCTTTACTTACAGCTGATGTTGATTTTAAAACTGCAAAATCTTTCACTGCTAGAGTTAAGGAAAAAGCTATAGGTCAAAAAGTTCTTTCTGCGGTTAAGCCTGGAGAGCTACTTACTAAGATTATGCAGGAAGAATTAGCTAAATTGATGGGAAGTGAGAAGTCTGAAATTAATTTAACAGGCTCTCCAACTGTAATATTAATCGCAGGTTTACAAGGTTCTGGTAAAACAACTTTTTCGGGAAAACTAGCTTTATATCTTAAGAGTAAAAAAAATAAACGACCATTATTAGTAGCTTGTGATGTTTATCGTCCAGCTGCGATTGATCAATTAGAAGTTTTAGCAGAACAAGTTAATGTTGATGTTTTTATTGATAAAGAAAGTAAAAACCCTGTAAAGATAGCACAAGAAGCGATTAAACAAGCTAAAAAAAATGGAAATAATATTGTTATTATTGATACTGCTGGTCGTTTAGCAATTGATGAAGAGATGATGAAAGAGATTGAAACTGTTAAAGAGGGAACTAATCCTGATGAGATTTTATTTGTTGTTGATGCAATGACTGGTCAAGATGCTGTTAATACAGCAAAAGCTTTTAATGATAAATTAGATTTTGATGGAGTTATTCTTACTAAATTAGATGGAGATACTAGGGGTGGTGCTGCTCTTACTATTCGTTCGGTGGTTGATAAACCAATTAAATTTATTGGTACTTCAGAGAAAATGGATGGTTTAGATATTTTTCATCCTGATAGAATGGCAAGTCGTATTCTTGGAATGGGAGATGTTATTTCTTTGGTTGAACGTGCTCAACAACAATTTGATGAAGAAGAAGCTCGTAGAGTACAAAAGAAGATTGCAAAAAATCAATTTGGTTTTGATGATTTTTTGAAACAAATTCAGCAAATTAAAAAAATGGGTAATGTAAAAGATTTAATGGGAATGATTCCTGGTATGGGCAAAGCAATGAAAGGTGTTGATATTGATGATGATGCTTTTAAAGGTATTGAAGCTATTATACATTCTATGACAAAAGAAGAAAGGAATAATCCTAAAATATTAAATGGTAGTAGAAGAAAAAGAATTGCATTAGGAAGTGGGAAAGAAATTTCAGAAGTAAATCAGTTAATTAAACAATTTTCTCAAATGGGGAAAATGATGAAAATGATGCAATCTGGAGGAGCTAAACAAATGATGCAGATGATGAAAGGGAGAGGAGGAATGCCAGGTTTTAATTAAAATTAAAATATATGCAAATATTAGATGGAAGAAAAATTGCTAATGATATTAAAGATGAGATAGCAGATGTTGTTTCTAATTTACGATCTAATAACAAGAAGGTTCCTCATTTAGCAGCTATCTTAGTTGGAGATGATGGAGCTAGTGAAACGTATATTAATGCTAAAGTGAAAGCATGTGAAAGAGTTGGATTTAGATCTACATTAATTCGGCTAAAAGAGGGCATTTCTGAAGATAAATTAATAGATCATATAAGAAATATAAATCTTGATTCTGATATTGATGGTTTAATAGTTCAACTTCCTTTGCCAGGGCATATAGATGAGATAAAAATTAAACAGGCTATTTGTCCCTCTAAGGATGTAGATGGGTTTCATCCTGAGAATGTAGGTAAGATGGCCTTGAATTTACCTACTTATTTGCCAGCTACTCCTGCTGGTATATTAGAGTTACTTACAAGATATAATATTGATATATCAGGAAAACATTGTGTTGTGATTGGAAGAAGTCATATTGTAGGTTCTCCAATAAGTATTTTATTAGCAAGAAATAGTTCTCCTGGAAATGCTACAGTAACTTTGACTCATAGTAGGACTAAGAACTTGAAAGAAATAACAAATAAAGCTGATATTTTAATAGTTGCATTAGGGAAAGCTTCTTTTGTAACTTCTGATATGGTCAAAGAAGGAGTATGCATTATAGATGTTGGTATCAGTAGAATAAAATCTTCAAAAACAAAGAGTGGATGGAAACTTTTAGGGGATGTTGATTTTGAATCAGTAAAAGAAAAGACTAGTTTTATTACTCCTGTACCTGGTGGAGTTGGTCCTATGACAATAGCAATGTTATTAAAAAATACTCTAATTTCAAATCTAAAATAACTGTCTTAATTATTTTAATGTATATTTGCGCCAGTTTTGTGGGGTTGTTCCCACTTAGTATTAATTAATTTAAATAAACAATTATGGAAGGAACAGTAAAATGGTTTAATGCAAGTAAAGGGTATGGTTTCATTGAAGGATCTGATGGAACAGATTATTTTGCGCATTTTCAAGAAATTCAAGCAGAAGGTTATAAAACTTTAAAAGAAGGTGCTTCTGTAACATTTGAAGCAGGTGAAGGTGAGAAAGGACCAGTAGCTAAAAATATTGTAAGCGCTTAATTTAGCTATTTCAATATATAGGAAACGAGATCTTAGATCTCGTTTTTTTTTGTCTCCTTAAGTTTTGCTTCTAGCATATGTAATTCTTCACGCAATCTTCCTGCTTCAATAAAATTTAATTCTTTTGCCATATTCTTCATTTCTTTTCTTGTTTTTCTAATCATTTTGTTTAGTTCTTTAGAATTGTATGGTGTTGTTTGTGTAGAATTATATGCTTTTTTCTCTTTATATGGATTTAGTTCTATTATTAATGGGTTTGTTTCTTTTTTTAATAAAGGTGTTGGCGTAATATTATTTAGATTATTGAATTCTTCTTGGATTTTTCTTCTTCTATTAGTTTCATCAATAGTATTTTGCATAGAATGAGTTACTTTTTCAGCATACATTATTACTAAACCATTTATATGTCTTGCTGTTCTTCCAGCAGTTTGTGTTAAGGCTCTTTCTGATCTTAAGAAACCTTCTTTATCAGCATCTATTATAGCAACTAGACTTACTTCTGGCAGATCTAAACCTTCTCTTAATAGGTTAACTCCAATTAACACATCAAATGTGCCTTTTCTTAATTCGTGTAAAATTTCAACTCTTTCTAGAGTATCTATATCTGAATGTATATACGTACATTTAATATTAAAACGTCCCAGATACTTACTAAATTCTTCTGCCATTCTTTTCGTGAGAGTTGTTATAAGAACTCGTTCTTTTTTATTGATACGAATTCTAATTTCTTCAAGTAGATCATCAATTTGGTTTTTTGAAGATCTCACTTCAATTTTAGGGTCAAGTAAGCCTGTAGGTCTGATTATTTGTTCTACAATTATACCTTCTGATTTTTTTAATTCATATTCAGCAGGTGTGGCGCTTACATATATTGTTTGATTGTTTAGTATTTCAAACTCTTCAAATTTTAAGGGCCTATTATCTAAAGCAGAACGAAGTCTAAATCCATGTTCAACTAAATTATTTTTTCTTGATCTATCTCCACCATACATAGCCTTTACTTGTGGAATAGTGACATGACTTTCATCTATTATAGTTATAAAATCATCTGGAAAATAATCTAATAGACAGAATGGCCGACTCCCTTCATTTCTTCCATCAAAATATCGAGAATAATTTTCAATACCTGAACAGTAGCCAAGTTCTTTAATCATTTCAATGTCAAAATTAGTGCGTTCTCTTAATCTATTAGCTTCTGTTTTTAAACCTAGTTTATTAAAATAATTTACTTGTTCTTCTAAGTCATCTTTCATTATAGATATAGAATTATTTATTTTATTTTTTGAGGCTAAAAAGATGCTTGCAGGAAATATATCAACTTGCGTTATCGAGTTTATTATATTTCCATTCTCTTGTTTAAAAATATAGATTTCTTCTATTTTATTAGTAAAGAATTCTATGCGGTAACAAGTGTCATTATGAGCACAAAATATATCTATAGTATCCCCTTTAACTCTAAATTTTCCTCTTGAAAGCTCATGTTTTGTCCTGCTATAAAGAGCAGATACAAGTTTTTTTAATAGATTTTTTTGACTTATAAGATCTCCAACAGAGATATTAATAATTCCACTATGGAAATCTGCTGGATTTCCGATCCCATAAATGCAACTCACAGAAGAAATAACAATAACATCTTTCCTTCCAGATAATAATGTAGATGTAGTGCTTAGTCTGTATTTTTCAATCTCTTCATTTATTGATAGGTCTTTCTCAATATAGGTTCCTGAGCTAGGTATATATGCTTCTGGTTGATAATAATCGTAATAAGACACAAAGTATTCTATAGCATTATTTGGGAAAAATTGTTTAAACTCACTAAAAAGTTGTGCTGCTAGTGTTTTGTTGTGACTTAGAACTAGAGTTGGTTTGTTTATTGTATTAATAACATTAGCAATAGTAAATGTTTTGCCAGAACCTGTTACACCTAATAATGTTTGAGCATTAAGGCCATTGGATAAACCATCTACTAATTCTTTTATTGCTCGTGGTTGGTCTCCAGTAGGTTTGAAACTTGAATGTATATTAAATTTCATTGAAATTCATTGAGATTTTCTTTGTCTTTTTATTTGACAAAGCTAATAATTATTGCTTATTTGTCCATATCTTCCAAGATGCTTCTGCTTGTATTTCAAGCATTTCTAAACCATTCTTTATTGAGCATCCTTGTTCTTTTCCTTGTTTTAAGAAAGGTGTTTCTTTTGGGTTGTAGATTAGGTCAAACAGTAAATGTTTCTTGCTCAAGAATTGAAATGGGATTTCTGGGTAGTCTTTAATATTAGGAAACATTCCTAAGGGAGTTGTATTAATTATAATATCATAATAGTTGATAAATTCAGAGTTCATATCTGTATAACTAACAGGTGTATTTCTACCAATAATCACATATTCTACATTGAGCATGTCTAAAGAATATTGAACTGCTTTTGAACTACCTCCACTTCCAAGAATTATAGCTTTTTTTCTGTTTTTTAATATTGGAATGATACTTTTTCTAAAACCTATTATATCAGTATTATGACCTATTACTTTTTCTCCTATAAACTCAATGGTGTTTACAGCAGAAATATTTTTTGCATCTTCTGTTAATTCATCTAGATATGGTATAATACTTTCTTTATATGGTATTGTGACGTTAAGTCCTGATATATTTTTTTGTATAATTAAATCTAGAAATTCAGAGATTTCTTCTAATTCAAAATTTAGATATCTTGTATTTGATATTTGTTCTTTGATAATCTTTTCTTGAAAGAATATTTTAGAAAAAGAATGAGAGAGGTTTTTCCCAATTAAACCAAAGGTTCTCATGTTTTATTTTCTATTGTTATATTCTCTAGCTTCCAAACAATTACTATTCCTAAAATCATTAGTAAAATACAATATACAACATTATTATTTATTTCTGGAAGATATCGTATAGTCTTCATGCATTTTTCTTGTTTTTCTGGATCTAGCCAAGTTAGGCATTTTTGCCAAGGCCAAATAGTATATAATGATCCTAGAATAAAACCAGTAAGTACTGAAAGTAATATATTCTTATAATTTTTTAGTAACCAAGCTATTATATTAGAACAGCTAATCAATCCAACTATACTACCTGAGATAAATACACTTAATAATACTAATGATTCTGTTTCTAACTTAAAACTTCCATCAATAAAATTTAACATTAGAATATAGTTACCCATTAGTATAAGAAGGAAAGATCCGGATAATCCAGGAAGAATCATTCCAATAACGCCTATAAATCCACAAATAAATACAAAAAACAGATTTTCGTTTTCACTAGCAGGAGTTATGAATGATAAAGAAATAGCAACAATAGTGCCTATTATAAGCATACTGATATTTATAGTGTCCCATTTTGTAATACGTTTACCTACAAAGTAAATTGATGCCATGATAAGACCAAAAAATAAAGACCATATTAATATAGGGTAGTTTGCAAAAAGGTGCTTAAATAAATTAGCAATGCTAAATACACTAGCTATACTTCCTCCAAATACTGCAAGTAAAAAGTACATATTAGTATGCTGGATAAAGCCTTTAATATTAAATGAAGAGATTAATTTTAGAGCTTTTATATTAAATGATTTAAGTGAATTGATGAGCTCCTCATATATTCCAGTGATTAAAGCTATAGTGCCTCCAGAAACTCCGGGTACTACATTAGCAATTCCGATTGCAATTCCTTTAATAAAGAGGGAAATGTAGTATTTCATTTATTTTTTTCCTAAGTAATCAAAAAAAGTATCACCTCTTAATCCTATGCGTAGAGTTTCTAATGGAATTACTTCATCCCATGCAATATTTCCTAGATTCACATTAGCTCCTAGTAATTTAATGAACCAAACTTGTTGAGGTTTTCTTGGAGCTTCCCACAGTATATTGTCACTCTCAATTTTTGTTAATATTTCATCAATTAAATCATAACGAACGTCTCCTCCTTTATTGAAGATACCTACATTTCCTCCTTCTCTTGCTTCAGCAATTACTTTCCAAGATCCAGCTTCTAATTCTTTTTCCATTAATTGGATCCATTTATAAGGAGCAATTAATTTTTTTTGATCTTTTGAACCTACTTCAGAGACAACTTTAAAGTTTTTTGATAATTCTTTTATATAGTTACATTTCTTTTCATGAGAGATTTCAATGCTTCCGTCTGAGACCTCACACATAGTTATGTTCCACTTTTTGAGCAGCTCTAGATAATCTAGAAACATATCTCGTATTATAAATGCCTCAAACAATGTTCCTCCTAAATAAACAAGTAAACCGGCATCATGATATAAATTTATTTTTTCTTCAATATGAGGAGAAATAGCGGACGTGCCAAATCCTAATTTAACAATATCAGTAAATTCTCCTGCCATATCAATAAAATTCTTAGTATCATTTATACTTAATCCTTTATCCATCATCATAGTTAGGCCAGTTTCTCTTGGTTTTTGTGTTCGTACAGGAATATGGCTTAGGGAGAAATTCAATTGTAGTGTTTATTTAATTTTTACAAATATAAAAATATAAGATTATTGTATTAAGTTTGTGTTCTTAAATCAAGCATAGATTAATAATATGACTCTAATAAAATCAATATCTGGGATAAGAGGTGTTGTTGGAGGTTCAGTAGGCTCTTCTTTATCTCCTTTAGATATTGTGAAATATACTGCTTCTTACGCAGAGCTTATTAGAAGAAAACGAAGTGTATCTAATACTATTATTATTGGACGTGATGCTCGTATATCAGGAAAAATGGTTAGTACTTTTGTTACACAAACTTTGATAGCTTATGGTTTTAATGTTATTGATATAGGTTTAACTACTACCCCTACAGTGGAAGTTGCAGTTAAATTTCAAAAAGCAGCTGGAGGTATTATTATTACAGCTAGTCATAATAATGGAGATTGGAATGCTCTTAAGTTATTAAATCATCATGGTGAATTTTTGTCCTCTTCAGATGGAGAAAAATTATTGATTTTAGCTGAAAGAGATGAATTTAGTTTTGTTAAATCAGATTCTTTAGGTAGTTATGCGTTTGATGATAGTTTTAACGATCAACATATTGAACATATCCTTAGTCTTGAATTAGTTAATGTAGATTTAGTCAAAAAATCAGGATTTAAGGTTGTTGTTGATGCTGTTAACTCTACAGGAGGTTTTATGGTGCCAAAATTATTAGAAAAGATGGGTGTGAAATGTGTTAAGTTATTCTGTGAGCCTAATGGTAATTTTCCTCACAATCCAGAACCATTAGCAGAACATCTTGAAGATTTATCTAATCTTGTTGTAAAATCTGGAGCAGATTTTGGTATTGCGGTAGATCCAGATGTTGATAGATTAGCATTAGTTTGTGAAGATGGAAGCATGTTTGGAGAGGAATACACACTTGTTACAGTAGCTGATTATATTTTAAGTAAGAATCCTGGTAGTACAGTATCAAATTTATCTTCAACAAGAGCTTTGAGAGATGTAACAAATCATTATTTTTGTGAATATCAAGCGTCATCAGTTGGAGAAGTGAATGTTGTAAATAAAATGAAAGAAATTAATGCAGTTATTGGAGGAGAAGGAAATGGTGGTGTAATTTATCCTTCTTCACATTATGGAAGAGATGCTTTAATTGGAATAGCACTTTTTTTAAGTCAGTTAGCTGAGAAGAAATTATCGGTAAAAAAGCTAAGAGATTCTTATCCTAATTATGTTATATCAAAGAATAAGATTGTACTTCCAGAGCATATAGAATTAGACTCTGTCTTATTAGAGATTCAAAAAATATATAAGAATGAGAAAATTTCTGTAATTGATGGTTTAAAGATTGATTTTTTGGATGGATGGGTACATATTAGAAAATCAAATACTGAACCAATAGTTCGAGTTTATGCAGAAAGTCATGATTTAGAAAAAGCTAGTGGTATTGCTAATAAAATTATTAAACAGATAAAAAACTTATTTTAATTATGAAAAAGATTTATTTAGATAATGCAGCAACTACTCCTATAGCTCCTGAGATAATTGATCTTATGAGTAAAATGATGAATAATCATTTTGCCAATCCTTCATCAGTTCATTCTTTTGGTAGAGAATCTAAGATTATTGTAGAGAATGCTCGTAAGAATATAGCTAAGTTATTAAATACATCACCTGGTAATATTTTTTTTACATCTGGAGGTACAGAGGCTGATAATATGGCTATTAAATGTAGTATATATGATCATAATATTACACATGCTATTACCTCAAAGATCTCACATCATGCTGTATTATATCCTTTAGAGGATTTAGCAAAAGAAGGGAAAATAAAACTTTCTTATATTGATATTGATAAAGATGGGGTAGTTTCTTTATCTCATCTTAAAGAATTGTTAGAAGATAATCCAAGAACATTTGTTTCTATTATGCATGCTAATAATGAAATTGGAACACTTCAAGATTTAAAAGCAATAGGTGATATATGTAAACAATATAATGCAATATTCCATTCTGACACTGTTCAAACAATAGCTCATTATCCTTTTAACATGAAAGAGTTAAATGTAGATTTTATGGCAGCTTCTGCTCATAAGTTTCATGGCCCTAAGGGAGTAGGTTTTATTTATATATCAGAAGATATAAAAATAAGACCTTTTTTACGAGGCGGGGGACAGGAAAGAAATATGAGAGCAGGAACTGAAAATATTTATGGTATTGCTGGTCTATCCATGGCTATGACTATGGCATATGAAAAATTGGAAGAAGAGGTTAACTATATAAAATCATTAAAATCATATATGATTGAGAGAATTAAGTGTGAGATTCCTGATGCTGGATTTTATGCGAAATGTACAGATATGGATAATAGTTTATATACTGTTTTAAGTGTACATTTTCCAGAAACAAATGCTGATGAGATGTTATTATTTAATTTAGATATCATGGGTATTGCTTGTAGTGGAGGAAGTGCTTGTGCTTCAGGTAGTGTAAAAGGCTCTCATGTTCTTTCTGCTCTTCTTCCTGAGTCAAAAAGACCAGGTATAAGATTTTCATTTAGTAAATATAATACTAAAGAAGAAATAGATTATACTATTGAGAAATTAAAAGAATTATTTGTTTAGTCGATTAATTTTTATACTTAGATAACCGTAAGTAATTGTCATTATCGGACTAATTAAGTTAAAAAAACAGAAGGGTAGGTAAGATATTGTTGCTACGCCTAATACAGCCGATTGTGTTGCGCCACAGGAATTCCAAGGAATAAGCACAGATGTCATAGTTCCACTATCTTCTAATGTTCGACTTAAATTTTCTGGAGACAATCCTTTATCCTTATATGATTTAGCAAACATACGACTTGGAACAACAATACTCATGTATTGATCTGATGTAGTAATATTAAAAAAGATACATGAACTAGCTGTAGTAGCAATTAAGCCTCCTTCTGTTTTTGCATATGCTGTAATAGGATCTGCAATACTTTTTAATATGCCTGTAGCTTGTATTGAACCACTAAATATCATTGCACAAATCATTAAAAGAATAGTGTTCATCATTCCTAACATTCCACTTGATTTTAACAGATTACTTCTATTAGCTTCATCTATTTTAAATATATTATTTATCTGATCATTAATAGAAGAAAAATTAACATCTCCAACCATAGCATTTAAAACACCTTTATATTGAGCTATGAATGTATTTTCTGTTAATCCAGAGACTTGTATTACTATATCTGTCTGTAATATTATTCCAGCAAAAGCCCCTAATAATGTACCTAAGAAAAGAGCAGGTATTGCAGGTGTTCTCTTTATTATGATATAGATAACGATTATTGGTATTATAAAAAGCCATGGAGTAATCACAAAATTATTTGATATAAGGTTTAATGCAAGATTAATTTGCTCATCAGAAATATCGGTTTTGTAATAGAAACCAATAAATAGGAATAAAATTATTGTGATAATAAAAGAAGGAATTGTTGTATACATCATGTGTTTTATATGCTTAAATAAATCTACTCCTGTCAATCCAGAGGCCATATTTGTAGTTTCTGATAAGGGAGACATTTTATCTCCAAAATATGCTCCTGATATGATAGCGCCACAGATTATTCCAACAGGAAGACCTATTGCTGTGCCAATACTTAATAGAGCAAGACCTACAGTAGCAATAGTACTCCATGAACTTCCTGTAGACACAGATATTATTGCTGTGATTATCGCTGTAGCAAAAAGAAATATATCTGGGTTTAGAATCTTTAATCCATAATAAATCATGGTAGGAATAATTCCTGATATCAACCATGTTCCTGATAGAGAACCAATAAGTAATAACATGATCATTGCAGGTATTATAGATTTTATACTTTCACTAATTCCTTCGATAATTCTCTTCCATTTTACTTTATAATATATACCAATGATAACAGCTAGGGCTCCTGATAATAATAAAGCCATTTGGTTAGAGCCTCCAAGGGTGTTATCTCCATATAGAACTACATTTAGTATAAGCAATATTACAAGAAGGATGATAGGGGTTGTTGCTAATAAAAAAGAGATTTTTTTGTCATTCATTTTTTAATAGATTGAATATTTCCAAGATCAAACAAATATTACTATTCCTCTTCTTCTGTTTCATAATATCCATATCCAGATGTTGATTCTCCATATCCATATCCATATCCATATCCATATCCATATCC
>MDTD01188984.1_pt1 | contig 13774 bp, 8 predicted proteins | sample 811221 | NCBI WGS metagenome assembly MDTD01 (sample SAMN05326646, study PRJNA326480) | marine metagenome | isolation source: seawater | place: Pacific Ocean: South West | collected 2011
AACATTAAAATTGTTTAATGTGTAGTTTACTTTTATGTAAGTACTGGCTTCTTTTTTTCTAGCATTATTGTCATAATATTTATCATAAATTTCACTATCAGATGCATTTCTTGCCCAGATGATTTCTCCATAATGTTTCCCAATGTAGGTATTCAATGAACCGCCAAGCGTTAAATCAAGATTTTTATTAAATCTGTGAGATAAAGAATAAACACCACCAATAAAGTCGTTGTCTAGCCATCTTCTTCGAATTAAATCAGTGCTTGATATAGTATCACCTGAGGACACAATATCATTTAGTCCATATTCAAATAAACTTTGGTTGTTTTTGTACTGCTCAAAGTATCCTCGTCCTTTGGTGTAATGCCCTGCAATATTTAGAGTTGTTTTTTTTGAAAATTCGTGTGTAAAGTGTAATTGATAATTATCTTGTTGGTAATTATCAACTTCATTTTGATATTCGTAATAGTTATATGTTCGACCACTAGATAGTAAATTTTGACGTTCACTGTCAGATAAAAAATTTCTGTCGGCATATTCATTCATATCTTGACCATTTCCAAACAATCGACTTTCTGGAGTGCCATACCAAGATTGATAAGTTCTTTCTTTTCCGCTAAATGCAATGGCTTTTAATAGAGATTTTTTTCCAACGTAAGATCCTGATAGATAAAAAGATTTTAGATTAGAACTTGCTCTGTCAATGTAGCCATCGCTTAAAATTCGTGACAAACGAACATCCATAGCAAATTTATTATTTATCAGTCCTGTTCCTGCTTTAACTCCGCTTTTCCAGGTGTTAAAACTACCTACAGAATTATCAATTTCAGCGTATGATTTTTCACGGATGTTATCGGTTTTTAAATTGATGCTTGCTCCAAATGATGCCGCTCCATTAGTTGAAGTTCCAACTCCTCTCTGGATGAGTATGTTATCTGTTGATCCAATTAAATCAGGCATATTTACCCACCAAACACCATGAGATTCTGGATCATTAACAGGGATTCCATTAATAGTCACGTTAATTCGTTCTCCATCAACACCTCTGATTCGTATGCCTGTATATCCAACTCCAGCTCCTGCGTCTGATGTGGTAACTACAGATGGCATATTTTGTAAAAGAATCGGTAGGTCTTGCCCGAAATTATCGTTTTCAAGGTCTTCTTTCTTGTTGATCAGGCTTGCAGAACTAGGAATTATTTGTGGTCGTGTTGTTATTACCTGAATAGTTTCAAGATTTTGAACCTGTCTTTTTAATTTAATTACAAGTTCTGTTTTTGCTGATGTAGGGTCATAAATGTGTTTTTTTTCCTCATATCCAATCGCCTTAATTGTAATATCCAAGGAATTGCTTTTAAATTCAAAAATTCCTTTTTCATCACAAACCGTTCCTGTATTATTGCTACTATATATTTTGGCAAAAGGTATGGGAACACCTTCTTTATTGACAACTTTTCCAGAATAGGTGTGTTGTCCAATGATACTTTGATTAATAAATAAAAGAGATAAAATGGATAATAAAAATCTTGTTTTCATTTTATAAAAATTAAACAAGAACAAGGGGCTAATTCTTGAAGGTTTAAAATTAGCTTTGTCATCTTCCCTGCGCAGGCATTATCCTACAGGTTCAATGGGTATAATCTCAGCCTAAAGGCACCCCTAATGAGACGCTACAAAATTAGTAAAATTATGATAAAGAAAAATGTTTTTCGATTTCGAGTGCAAGCCTTGCTTGTTCAACAAGATCTTGAACTTCATAAAACTCATCCTTACTGAAAGTTAGGTTTATATATTCAACAGGTGTGCTTAAAATTACTTTTTCACCATCAATCATTTCATTAATTCTATTTTCAATGTCATTAGAAATGTCATTAAAAGCAAGTTCAAGGTTTAAAAATCCTTTTTCTGAAACAGTGCAAAAGACATTTCCAAATGACAACAAAATAGTATTGTCACAAATGTGCTTTGCAACATATCCAGCCTTACTTTTATGAAGTGTTTTTATATATTTAGAACATTCACTCATTTTAATTTATATTAACAGATTATTTATTTTTTTTACTAAGATTTCGTCCTCAATTTGTCCATGTATGTTTAAATCTTTTTGAAAATCATTCAGTAGATCTAGAATTTCATTAAACACATTTGAATTAGATTCTTTTGATTTGTATTTTAAGAAAGCTTCATTAAGCGAAGACAATTCAGAAGGTTTGTTTTTATGGCTTTCAATAAAATCGAGCGCTTTTGATTGTAATTTCTTTATGTTTTTTAGTTCTTTTAAGGTGTTTTTTTTTGAGTTTTTGTAAAGGCTAATTGCAAATGGAAATAAACAATCTTCTTCTTCTTTGAAATGCTCTTTAAGATCTCTTTTATAAAAAAGAAAAAATTCATAAAACACATAAAGTAAAGGATGTTTTTTTCCGAATTTATTGATTTGCATACAAAGGTTTTGCTCAATCATGGGAAGTCTAGATGATAAATAATAATGATGAGATTTGACTAGATAATCAATGATTACTGGTATCTCATAGACCATAAATTTTTCTGTATTAGACTCATTAATATTATCATATGAATTCAGCAGATCAACAAAAAATGAATAGTCAAGAAAGTGTTTTTTTGGAATTTGATTTATTGGAGTTGTTGTTTTTGTAGATATATTATATCTATTAAAAACGTGGCCAGTCAATTGATTTGTCTGTAAAATACGATTTGGACTCATTTTTAAATTAATCATGTCTGATAAATATTTTACAAAGTAAATGTTGTATTAACTCTGTTGCAATACCATTTTAATGGTAAATTACTTTTGTAATTTTATTTGTTATGTTCTTTGATGATTGTGATTATTTATAAATTTGTGCTATCATTATTAAATAATGAATCGAAAAGTGAGTTTACCTTATTGTATTGATTTATTCAATCAAAAGAGATTGACAACTGTTGAAGTTAATGTCGGAGACATTGGTATTGGTGGTAAAAATCCAATTAGGCTTCAGTCTATGACTACAACAGACACTATGAATACAAAAGAAAGTGTTGAACAAAGTATCAGAATGGAGGAGTCGGGTTCAGAATTGATACGGTTGACGGCTCCAAGTAGAAAAGAAGCAGAAAATTTACATCTCATTCATCAAAAGCTTAGAGAAAAAGGATATAAAAGCCCCTTGGTTGCTGATATTCATTTTACTCCAAACGCTGCGCTAATAGCGGCAAAGTATGTAGAAAAAATTAGGGTTAACCCAGGGAACTATGCAGATAAAAAGAGGTTTAAAGAGATAGAATATACAGATGAAACTTATCAGGCTGAATTAGATAGAATAGAGTTAAAATTTACACCCCTAGTTTTACTTTGTAAACAAGAAAAAAAAGCAATAAGAATTGGAACCAATCATGGTTCTCTTTCTGATAGAATTTTAAGTCGATATGGTGATACTCCTATGGGCATGGTAGAATCTGCCCTAGAGTTTATTAGAATTTGCGAAAAAAATGATTTTCAAGACATTGTTATTTCAATGAAAGCTAGTAATACTTTAGTTATGGTTCAGGCATACAGGTTGCTATGTGCCAAAATGATTGAAAATAAAAAGTGCTACCCTTTGCATTTAGGAGTTACTGAAGCTGGAGATGGTGAGGATGGAAGAATAAAATCTGCTGTTGGAATTGGAGCTCTACTTGCTGATGGTCTTGGTGATACCATTAGGGTTTCATTAACAGAAGAACCTGAATATGAGATCCCAGTTGCACGTAAATTGGTAAAAAAATATTTTACTGCTAACAGATCAAATAAAGAATCAGAAATAAATGTTCCTTACAATCCTTACGAATATCAAAGAAGAAAGACTAAATCAATTCATAATATGGGTGGATCAAACGCTCCAGTTGTATTCGCTGATCTTTCTAAGAAAACAAATATAACACAAGCTAATTTTTTTGGTTTTGGATATTCTTATTCCCGTGATCTAGATAAGTGGAATATAGGAGATTTAGCAGCTGATTATGTTTATATAGGAAATAATAAGGTAGACTTTGAATTACCCGGAACTATTGGAGCTTTGTGTGATTATGATCTGTGGAATAACAAATATTCCAACAAATCTGGTTATTATCCATTGGTAAAATTGAATCATTTATCAAAGCTAAATAAATCTCAAAAGTTTTTTTTCGAGCATGATGCAAGTAAAGAGCTTCCGGAAGAAATTTTATCATTTGAAAATGTGATTCTTGTTCTTTACTCCGACCAAAAAAATAAAACTCAAGTTTATAGAAGATTTTTTGTTCATCTTTTAAATTTGAATATTGAAGCTCCTGTAATATTAAAAGTTGATGAAAAGAGCGAAGATTTAGAATATTTTCAGTTGTCAGTTTCAAGTGATGCTGGTTCTTTATTGATTGATGGTTTTGGTGATGGTATATGGATTACGTCTGATCAAGCAATTAAAGGTATAAATTCTACTTCATTTGGAATCCTGCAAGCAACAAGAACGAGAATATCTAAGACAGAATATATCTCCTGCCCTTCTTGTGGAAGAACATTATTTGATCTTCAAGAAACTACAGCAAAAATTAGAAATAAAACAAATCATTTAAAGGGAATTAAAATTGGTATAATGGGGTGTATAGTTAATGGGCCTGGTGAAATGGCAGATGCTGATTATGGTTATGTTGGCACTGGTCCTGAAAGAATCAATCTATACAAAGAAAAAACAGTTGTAAGAAAAAATGTTCATGAATCTGAGGCAGTTGATGCATTAATTGATTTAATTAAAGAAAATGGTGATTGGATTGATCCAGCAAATACCTAGTCATTTTTTATTGACTTTGTATATCACTTTAAAAGATTTTAGTTTTGTAAAAAAATAAATATGTACGGAAAAATTAAAGATGATTTAAGTAAAGAATTAGCCAATATCGATGGTGCTGGTTTGTTTAAAAAAGAAAGGGTGATTATTTCACCACAAGGATCTAATGTTACCATTGATAATGGAGATGACGTTGTGATTATGTGTGCAAATAACTACTTGGGTTTGTCTTCTCATCCTGATATTATTGACGCCGCTAAGCAATCACTCAACACGCACGGTTTTGGAATGTCTTCAGTTAGATTTATTTGTGGCACACAAGATATTCATAAAACACTTGAAGAAAAGATATCATCTTTTTATGGAACTGAAGATACTATTTTATATGCAGCATGTTTTGATGCAAATGGAGGTGTCTTTGAACCATTATTTACTAAGGAGGATGCTATAATTTCAGATGCTTTAAATCATGCATCTATCATTGATGGTGTTCGTTTGTGCAAAGCACAAAGATACAGGTACGCTCATTCAGATATGAATGATCTTGAGCAACAGCTTATAAAAGCACAAGAACAGCGATATAGAATTATTGTAACTGATGGTGTATTTTCTATGGATGGCGATATTGCTAAAATGGATGAGATTTGCGATTTAGCAGATAAATACGATGCATTGGTAATGACAGATGAATGTCATTCTGCCGGCTTTATTGGTAAAACAGGTCGAGGAGTTCCTGAGTATTGTGGAGTATTAGACAGAGTTGATATTATTACTGGAACACTTGGTAAAGCTCTTGGAGGTGCAATGGGTGGCTACACTACAGGGAAAAAAGAAATAATAGAAATGTTAAGGCAGCGTTCAAGACCTTATTTATTTTCAAATTCATTAGCACCTTCAATTGTTGGGGCGGCAATCAAAGTGTTTGACATCTTAAGTTCAACAACTGAATTGAGAGATACTCTAGAAGAAAATACCAATTATTTTAAAGAAAAAATAATTGCTGCCGGATTTGATATTAAGCCTGGTGATTCTCCAATTGTGCCCATCATGTTATATGATGCTGCTTTATCTCAAAAATTTGCAGACCTTCTTTTAAAGGAGGGAATATATGCAATTGGTTTTTTCTATCCAGTCGTTCCAAAAGAACAAGCAAGAATAAGAACGCAAATATCTGCTGCACATACAAAACAAGATTTAGATCGAGCTATTGCTGCGTTTATCAAGGTTGGAAAGCAACTATCTGTAATAAATTAGTTTAAACAGAACTTTTTAATTTCAATCCAAGTACTCTAAACAACCAAACTTTAAACCTAAAAGTTAATAGGTAAAGTGATGGGATGATTACCAATGTCAAGAATGTTGCAAATGTAAGTCCGTATATAATTGTCCACGACATTGGGGCAAAAAACATATTGTTGTCACCTCCAATGAAAATTTGCGCATCATAGCTTGTAAAAAAGGTAAAAAAGTTAATGTTGAAACCGACAGCAAGAGGAATAAGCCCTAAAATTGTTGTAATCGCTGTTAAAAGAACCGGCCTTAATCTTGTTTTTCCACCTTGAACTGCCGTTTCAATTAAGTCATTTAAAGGTAAAACTTCAAATTCATCTAAGTTTAACTCGTTTCTCCTTCTATTTCTTAATTGATTTGTATAGTCAATAAGAACAATGGCATTATTTACAACGACTCCTGCAAGAGAAATAATTCCGATCATGGTCATTATAACAACAAAGTTTTGTTGTGAAATAAGAAGTCCAAGCAGAACTCCAATTAATGATAAAATAACCGAAAGCATGATTACACCTGGAGCTGAAAAAGAATTAAATTGAGAAACAATAATAATTAATACAAGACATACGGCAATCAAAAGTGCTTTTGATAAAAAGGCCATTTCTTTTGCTTGTTCTTCTTGCTGTCCGGTAAATTTATATTTGATATTTTCAGGAATATTTTCTTCGTATTTGTTCATATGCGTTCTTAGTTTACCAACTACCTCATTTTGATTAAATCCCTCTGTTATGTTTGATGTTATTGCGACAACAGGTATTTGATCTTTTCTTATGACGGCTGTATATGAAGATACTTCTTTTGGATTTTCGATAACAGACCTTATGGGAATGTTAAGCAGTTTACCTTTGTTATTTCTGAAGATGAGTCTTTGATCTAAAAGCGTTTCAATTTTGTCTCTGCTTTTTTTATTAAATCTAACAACGATGTCATACGATTCATCATTTTTGGTGTATGTTGTTATTTCTTGCCCAAGTAGTGACTTTCTAATTGCCATTGCTACTTGATATGTTGATGAATTTAATTTTCGAACTTGATCTCGATCAACTTTTATTGGAATTTCAGGTCTGCTTGTTTCAACATTTAGTTTCAATTTCTCAACTCCTTTTACATTTTTATCGCTTAAGTATTTTTTTATTTTTTGAGCTTCAGCAATCAATTCTCTGTAATCTCTTTTTCCACTAACTTCAATATTTACTGGTGCTCCTTGTGGGGGGCCTTGTTCATTTTTTACAGCAGATATTTCAATATCTGCATTATATTGACCCCTAATACCATCTTGAATTTTTTTTAGGACATCAGATGTTTTTACACCATTTCGATGTTGAAACTCAGTGAAATTTACGGTGATTCTTGCTTTGTGAGGTGTATTTCCAAGAGAAACTCCTTGGGCAGGGTCGCTGGTTCCTTCTCCAACTTGGGATATGACAGATTTGATTAAATTTTTATCAGAGCTTAGATTAATAGTGTCGCTTTTTTCAAGGTATTCCTTCAATATCAGCTCTAGTTTTTCCTCAACTTTAATTGCAGTTTCATTGGTTTTTGTAATGTCTGTTCCAATTGGATGTGAAATAAAAATGTTAACGTAGTTAGGTTCATTTGCTGGAAAAAACTCAACTTTTGGAGGAAATATACCCATTAAAACAAATGAAAAGACGAGAAGTAAAATGGTTCCCAATAAAAACAAAATAGGACGAATACCCTTAAGAGCAAATCTTAAAAATCGTTCATAGAATTTTTCTATTAGTGGTAAAAAACCATTTTGAAATTTAAGAGTGCCAGGATATAAAACAAATAAGTTTAACAAACCGATTATGCTGAATAGCAAAAATGTATTTCCAATGGCATAAGAATTAAATACTATAAATATGAAGCCAATTACTAAAAGTCCTAAAGAGGATGTGATAATTCTTTTCTTACGCGGTTTTTGTTCTCCCACTTTCATATAGCTTACAGCAAGAACAGGATTGATCACAAGTGCCACAAATAAAGATGAACTTAATACAATGATTAAGGTCAAGGGGAGGTATTTCATGAATTCACCCATAATTCCAGGCCATAGAGCTAAAGGTACAAACGCCGCTACAGTTGTTGCAGTTGACGATATAATTGGCCATGCAACCTCACCAACACCACTAATTCCAGCTTGAACAGGTGTTTTTCCTTCGTCCATGTGGCGATAAATGTTTTCAATGATTACAATTCCATTATCGACAAGCATTCCCAAAGCAAGTACCAATGAAAATAAAACCATCACATTAAGGGTGACTCCCATTGAGTTTAAAATTAGAAATGACATCAGCATTGAGAGCGGAATGGCAATTCCAACAAACAAAGCATTTCTTAAACCGAGAAAAAATAAAAGAACACCAACAACTAAAATGATTCCAAATATGATTGAGTTCTCAAGATTTGAAACCATATCTCTCGTATTGTTTGATTGGTCTCCAGTTTTACTAATGCTAACATTAGAAGGGATTGTTCCATTTTTTAATGCTTCATCTAATAGTTGATTTATTTTGTCAGAAGCATCCAGTAAGTTTTCACCGCCTTGTTTTTTCACATCAAGCATTACAACAGGCATTCCAAATTCTCTTGCATAAGATGTTGTATCTCCATTTCCAAAGAATACTTCAGCAACATCTTCCAGGAAAACTGGGCTAAAATCATCTTGTTTTACCACTATTCTTTTTAGTTCTTTTGCATCTTTAAATTCTCCTTCAATTCTAATGGTTTTTCTGACCCCATTCATTAACATTTCTCCACCAGATATGGTTTGGTGTTCAGAATTTACTGCATTTTGAATATCATCAAGAGTTACATTAACGGCTTGAGACTTTATTGGGTCTACTTCGATTCTCATTTGCTGTTCTTGAATGCCACGAATGTCAACTTCACTTATTTCAGGAAGATCTTCAATTTTATCTTCTAGTATTTCAGCAACTTCTTTAAGTACGTTGGCATTATTTCCTCTTAGATTAATATTAAGGATGGGTATTTGAGAAGGATCTAATTCAAAAATATTTGGCTCAACGGGTAATTGAGGAAAGTCTTTTTTGCTTCTTGCTTTATCTACAGCATCTTTAACTTTTTGAAGAGCTTTATCTGCGGTTATTTTAAAATCAAATTTGACTCTAATAGTTGTATATCCATTAACACAATTAGAATTAATTTCATCCACATATTTTAATCCTCCAATTTCTTTTTCAATTTCTTTTGAAATTTTTTCGGCCATAAATTGAGGGGATGAACCAGGTTTGGCAATTCCAACATATATTTCTGGTACTTGTAATTCTGGGAAGTTTTCTTTTGGCATTGTATTGTATGCCATGACACCTCCCAAAAGGATTATTAAAGTTAGCAAGAATACTGTTTTGGTATTCTTAATAGAAAGCGTTGAAAGTTTAAATTCTTTGATTTTATTTTTCATAATATCCTTTAGTCAATTCTAACAATGTCTTTTGATGAGATTCCTCTTGCACCTTCAACAACAATCATTGATTGATTTGTTATTTCTGAGTTTTCTTTAATTAGCGTTTCTCCGTTGTATTTCTCAATAACCTCTATTTTTACTTCTTTTACAGAATACTTTTTATTTCCTTTTTTAACAGCAATAAATATGAAGTCAACATTATTCGGGGATTTCATTATAGAATTTGATGGAATGACCAATCCATTCGGTACAAATAAGTCTGTTATACTAACCTCAGCCAACATGTTTGATAAAAAAATAGAGTTGTTTTTGATGCTTGTTTTAATATCAAAAGTCCGATTTGTTGCGTGGATATTTTCGCCTGTCTTTTCAACCTCTAAATTCAGAATCGTGTCAGAAAAATTTGGGAATGACACTCGCATTTTTGTGCCAGGGTTTATTTTTTTCAAATGTTTTTCTGATACACTAGCAATTAAATCCATTTCAAAATTATTTATAAGATGTATTGCGGGTACCTGAGGGCCAATCATTTGACCTTTTTCAGTGTTTATTTTATTAATCACACCTGTAAATGGTGCAGTTATTGATGATTTTTTTATTTGTGCAGCAATACTTCTTTTTTTTGCATTTAATGTGGCTACCTGATTTATAGCGGTCTCATATTCCATTTCTGTTCCCAATCCTTTTTCTTTTAGTTCAGTTTGTTTATTTAACATGAATTTGGCGAACTCAAGCTGTGTTTCAAGTTCATTTAGTCCAAGAGATAAAAGTTCAGTGTCGATGCTAATTAATAATTGTCCCGATGAAACACGGTCACCTTCTTTAACATGAATTGTTGATACAAGACCTCCTATTTCCGGATTTAAAAAAGCTTCTTTTTTGCATTTTAAATCTCCCTGAGCAGTAATTTCATGCCTAAAGTCTTTGCGTTCAATTTTTTTTATCTTAACAAGTGACATTGGTTTTGTTTCTGCTTTCTTTTCCTCTGCTTGTTTGCATGAAAAAAGTATTATATATATAAAAACCAAAGTGCTAATTCGTGAAATATATTTTGTATTCATTATTTAGAAGGTTTGTAAAGTTGATTGTAAAGTTTTTCGATATTTAATTTTGTCTTTAATACGTCCATATAAGCAATGTTGTGAGCTGCTTTGGCTCCAATCAATTGATTATATAATTGAGTGATGGTAATGCTATTTCCTTTACCTATTTCCTTTTTAATTATGGCGTTTTTATAAATTTTTTCAGCTAATGATATGTTCTTGCTTTGAAGTTCAAGTTGTAATAAGCTATTTTGATAATCTCTTTTAAGGAGAATTTCCTGTGCTTTTAAGTTATACTCTAGAATCTCAGTTTCATTTTTATTTTTAAGTAATTTTATTTTAGCTTGTTGAATTTTGGCGTTTTTTTGTCCCCCAGAATATATGGGTATTCCCATTTTAACACTCCAAATTGTTTGTGGATACCATGGTTTATCAGCGAAAAAATCAAAGTTATTTCTATAGGCATTATATGCATGTTGAAATGAGGCTGAAAAAGATGGGTATTTTGAAGCCTTATTGTTTTTAATGTCATAAGCGGTTAGTATCTCTTGGTTTCTAAGCAGTCTTAAGTTTAAATTGTCCTCTAAAGATCCTTTTGGAAGTGCATTGTTTTTAATCAACGAATTTATGTTTTCACTTATTTCTAAAGATTTTTCAAGTGGGTATTGCATTGCTATTTTAAGTGCAAGAATGCTGTTTTTATATTGTATAATACTTGATTTATGATTTTTTTCAGCATTTATAAAAAGAAATTCAAGTTGGTCTAACTCTTCTTTTGTTATTAGTCCAAGTTCTAGAAGTTCTTTTTGTTGTTCAAATGTCTTTTTGGTCATTTTCGATATGGAATCGAGAAAAACTAAATTTTCCTTTATAATGGCTGATGATTGATAGGCAAGTTTAATTTGATAAACAACTTCTTCTTTGCTTTGCTCAATAAAGTCTTGTTGCATTTCAATAAGAAATTTTGAAAAATCAAGTCCAACGATATATGATCCGTTAAATAAAAGTTGGCTTATTTGTAATGTGGCATTGGTATTAAATTTTGTTCCAGCTCTGAATGCAATGATTTCATCCTCAGGAGCAAGTGGATTAAAAAACGAAGCAGAAAGAACTTGAACTGGTAAATTCAAAAAGTGATTAAAACTGCCTTCAGCATTGATTTGAGGTAAGCCAATACCTTGTGTTTCTTTTTTTTGCTCTTTTACTTTATCTAATTCTAAAATTGTTTTTTTTATGTTTAAGTGATTTTCTAGCCCAAATTCAATTGAAGACTTCAAATCAAACTTTTCATTTTCTTGAGAATAATTTAAAAATGAAATAAAAAGAGGAAATATTAGAAAAAAATGTTTCATTGTTGTTTTTTTTGTCTTTCTGTTAAATAATTTAATCCGGATTTGTTTACCATTCCTCTGATATGAAAGTGTATGGCTTCTTTAAAAACGGTATCTAATTTATATTCTGGGTAATTAAATATTTTGCCATTCATGATAAGGTCGCATTTACCAACGTACAGTCTTGAAATTATCAAAGGGTCGAGTTCATTATGGTAAAGACCTTCTTTGATGCCTCTGTTTATGTTTTCTGTAATTCCGTTTAATACAAATGTCCATTTGTGTTTTTCAAGCAAGGCCCATGACTCTGAATGGTATTTTTGGATGTCATGAAGAATGGAAGGGTTAATTGAATAAAACTCTTCTTCAATATATTTTGACATGATTAGCAGCTCATCAATTGCATTTTCAGCCTCCTCAACACTTTGTTTTAGTTTTTTTCTGTCTTTGTCTAACTTAAACTTCAATATACTTAAAACAAGATCTTTTTTGTTTTTAAAATATACATAGATTGTTTTTTTTGAAACACCAAGCTCTCTGGCGATATCATCAACAGTAACGCTTCTTATACCGAGTCTTAAAAGAATTTTACTTGCTTTTTCTATATATTTTAACCTCAAATCCACGATGCAAATATACAAAAATTATACTTTGGAAACTTTTTTTGGTGCAAAAGTTTCCTTAGTTTATTTAAAAGGCTGTGTGTTTTTAAATTTTAACTGATAACTTTGTTGAAATTATGCAAATGAATATTGTAAAATTTTTTGTAATTATCTTTTTGTTTACAGTGCCTAAAGTATTTAATGCTCAGCTTAAAGGTTATTTTCAGGGCTATAAAGATGGAAAAAGAGCTCCTATTGAAATGGGGAAAATTAAATTTTTAAAATCTCGTATTGTCTTATATAGTAACGAAGACGGAACCTTCGAAGTGATTTTACCTAAAATTTTGCCTGATACAGTTGTTTTTTCTCATTACGGATATGTTTCTGATACAGTTATTGTTGATAAATCAGATCGTTTTGGAAGTATGAATGTCGTTTTATATTCATCAAAATTAATCCCAGAGGTTATCATTGGCCTTAAAAAACAGTCTCACTCTATTCTGCGATTGAAAACACTTCATGTCGAAGAATTGAATCAAGATGAATTAAAAAAAGCTGCTTGCTGCAATATTTCTGAATCATTTGAAACCAACGCATCAGTTGATGTAAATATGACAGATGCTGTTTCTGGAGCCAAAAAAATTCAAATGATGGGTCTTGACGGTGTTTATACTCAGATTCAAATGGAGAATATTCCATATTTACGAGGTCTTCAGAGTGCTTTTGGTTTGCATAGCATTCCAGGTACATGGATTGAGTCAATTCAGATAACAAAAGGAACGGGCAATGTGGTAAATGGTTATGAGTCAATGTCTGGTTTGGTAAATCTAGAGTTAAAAAAACCTCAACACATGGAGTCTTTCTTTCTCAATTTTTACGGAAATATCATGGGTAGGGCTGAAATTAACTTAAATTCAAGCCTTCAAATAAGTGAAAAATGGTGCACTTCATTTATGACTCATGCTTCAGGAATCTTTATCAACAATGATCATAATGATGATGGTTTTCTTGATATGCCTACAGGAAATGATGTTGCATTTTTTAATCGTTGGTCTTATGAGGGGAATAAAATGGAGTCTCAATTTGGCGTCCATTTATACACTGGAAGTCACATAGGTGGACAATTTAAAGAATCAGTTTTTCCACTATATCAACTAAAAAGGAACAATTCAAATGTTGACTTATTTGCCAAAACAGGTTTTTTCTTTAAAAAAGTAAATCGCTCATTAGGTTTGCTTTATAATTTTAAAGTTCATCAATTGGACAATCAATTTGG
>MDTD01072022.1_pt1 | contig 13772 bp, 6 predicted proteins | sample 811221 | NCBI WGS metagenome assembly MDTD01 (sample SAMN05326646, study PRJNA326480) | marine metagenome | isolation source: seawater | place: Pacific Ocean: South West | collected 2011
GAATATTAACATCAGTCCTGATATGCGCGAGAAAATTCGAGAAAATATAATTGACGAACAAAAGAAAAATGCAAAAGAACACAATTCACTCTCCGCAAAAACTGGTAATGTGAACAATGTGGTAATTTATGTACGATTTGCTGACGATAGTGAATATACCACGAGCAAGTCATATTTTGAGACGATGCACAATGCTTCGAGCGGCAACAGCATGAAAGCATTTTATAATGAAGTTAGCTATGGTCAGCTATTTGTTACTACACATTTCTATCCGACTACTACCGGAACTACGGTAGTATCTTACCAGGATTTATACAACAGAAATTACTTCCAGGAATATCATCCGACACAAAATCCAACTGGATATGTGGATGGCAATGACAAAACCATACGCGAGCATGCAATGCTAAAGCGTGCAGTTGATGCCGTTGAAAGCCAGATACCAAGTTCATTGAATTTGGATTCGGATCTGGATGGCAGAGTTGACAATGTGTCATTCATAGTACGCGGCAATCCTGACGCATGGGGTTCGCTCTTATGGCCGCATAGATACTGGTTGTTTAAATATAATGTTTATATTCACGGTAAGCAGGTTTGGGACTATAATCTCAATATTGAATCAATGGCTACCAACAGTGTTTTCTCTCATGAATTCTTTCATACTCTTGGAGCTCCGGATCTTTATAGATATTATGCTTCCGGCAATCCGGTAGGTCCATGGGATATAATGGCACAAACTAACAATCCTCCCCAGCATATGACACAGTACCTTAAATGGCAATATGGCGAGTGGATAGCGAATGTACCAACTATTAGCACATCAGGCGTTTATACCCTTAATCCTTCTACTTCTTCTACCAATAATTGCTATAGAATAAACTCTCCAAATTCCACAACAGAGTACTTCATGGTGGAATATAGAAGAAAAGCAGGAACATTCGAGAGTAGCATTCCCAACAGCGGTTTGATTATATATAGAATCAACACTCAGGTATCTCAAGGAAATAGAAATGGCCCGCCGGATGAAGTTTATGTATATCGACTTAACGGTACAGACGATGAAACAGACGGTAGTCTGGTCAATGCTCATTTTTCCAGTGAATCAGGAAGAACAACGTTCAACGACAACACAAATCCCAGATGTTTTCTGGATGACGGCACCAATGGCGAGATAAGCATTTCGCAAATAGGATCGGCAGGAGCCACAATTTCATTTAAAGTAACTATTGGCATTCAGCCGCCCGTTCTTGATACGCCAGGCGACAATGCAGGGGGTATTACTCGCCGACCTACGTTCAATTGGATTGAAGTAGATGATGCTGACAGCTATTCTATTCAAGTATCGAGCGATCAAAGCTTTTCTACATACGATATATACGCCACTGAAATTGAAGATTTGAGCTATATGGACGCAATTGCCTATTTAGATACCTATACTACTTATTTTTGGAGAGTCCATGCTGTGGTCGGTACTGAATCGAGCGAATGGTCGCAAGTGTACGAATTTAAAACTTTGATAGGGCCACCAGTAATTGTATATCCGGAAGCAGACGATGTAGGAGTATCGGTCAGCCCAACCTTCGAGTGGACTCTGCTTACAGGAGCAACCGAATATTCGATCGAAGTGGCAGACAACGACCAATTTATCAATCCGATCATCAATGCAGATGCAATCACTAATAATTCCTATACTGCCGGAGGCCTGCAGAAGAGCAAGCAATACTATTGGAGAATAGCAGCATGGGATCAATTTGGCCAGGGCGATTGGTCGGAGGCGATTCCGTTTATCACCGAACTGGACAAACCGGAGTTGGTTTCTCCTGCGGATTTGACAAAAGGAATTTTCGATGGTGATAAACTAATATGGATTGAAGAGCTCTCAGCCGAGCATTATGATATTCAGATTAGCACACAGAGCGATTTCTCCAATCTAACAATTGATTCAGTCGGACACGACACTACGGCTTATGCCGTGATGGGTCTTGATGGCAACACCGATTACTTCTGGAGAGTAAGGGCAACAAATACTGAAAGCACAAGCGACTGGTCAGATTTCTGGAGATTTAAAACAAAATTAGACCCTCCTATGCTTCTAAGCCCTGAAGATGATTCCTCGGGCGTGCCGCTATCATTTACAATGGACTGGGCCGATGTGGCAGGAGCTGATAATTATATCTTCCAGCTGACTGAGTACCCGGATTTCTCCAGCATTAAGATCAACAGAGATGATGTAACCGAAAGTGAATTCTATGTTAGCTCCCTTAGCAGCCAAAGACGTTATTACTGGCGTGTAGCAGCTGTGGATGAAGGTGGCCAGAGCGAGTGGTCGACCGTATTCAGTTTTGTTTCTAATATATCAGCACCAAACCTACAAGAACCCGAAGATGATGCTGTAAACGTGGTAATAAGTAACCGATTCAGATGGCAACCTGCTGAAGGTGCTAAAAAATATCAACTACAATTATCAAAAAATCCCGATTTCGATGAAACAATAATGGATGTTGATGAAATATCAGGTTTGACTCTGAATTACGACGACTTAGAATACGGAATTGAATACTTCTGGAGAGTAAGATCGAAAGCAACAGGTAAAGTTTCTGCTTGGTCGGAAACTTGGTCATTTACTACCGGATCGCTTGAATTGGGGCTCAATAAACCAATGGATGAAGCCCGCGAAGGACCAATTAATATCAGATTTTCCTGGTTCAAGACCGAAGCTATCAAAGATTATTCTTTGCTAATTGCTAATGATGAAAACTTCAATGATATTGAAATAAATCACGAAGTAGGCAACCAAGGCGAGTATACAATAGATGGACTTGATTTTGGGAAAACCTACTATTGGAAGGTAATTGGCACAACCGATCAACAGGAATTCCATACCGACCCGAGAATGCTCTTAGTTGATGTGGAAGCCCCATCGCTTACACAACCTGAGAATGATTCAAAGAATCAGCCACTATCCGGTAAAATTTTCTGGAATCTGGCCGAGGGTGCAAAAACATATTCTTACCAAATTAGCGAGAGCAGCTCGTTTGGAATGATATTGCAGCATGATGAGGGCTTGACTGCCAATAATGCTGATTACGACAACCTCCAGAAATCCAAGAAATACTATTGGAGAGTAAAGCAGATCAGAGAAAATAGTGAGAGTGATTGGTCCGAGCCGTTTAGTTTCTCTTCTAAATTGGCTACTCCGATACTTTCTGACCCAATAAACAATAAAGTCATGTCCGATAATGGCGATTGCACATGGGAAGAAGTTGAAATGGCACAGACCTATTCGATTCAGATTTCTGATAATCCACTTTTCGACTTCACCGTTCGCTCGGCTGATGACCTTGAAGATACGAAGTATTCTTATGTCAAGCTGCCTGATACTCTCTACTACTGGAGAGTGAAAGCTCACGACGGTGATGGAGAATCGGAGTGGTCGGAGACGGGCACATTCAAAGTAATAACGACCTCGATAGAAGAAGAAATTGCCGAACGTTTCAAATTGGAGATGAATCCGAATCCATTCAAAGAGAAACTTGATATTGCATTAGATTTGTATAATGAATCTTATGAAATTAAATTCTATGATTTCTCAGGAAATCTGGTGGGCACTAAAGCCGGAATCGGTAATGGCAGAGAAATTATTACATGGCATGCAGCGGAGCTGGCATCAGGTGTCTATATCATCAAATTTGATATTGGGGGATTTAACTTTACGCGTACAGTGATACTTAAAAAGTAATCAATGCATAGATCTGATTCTGAGGATTTCATAAAACATTTTTATGGAATCCCTGATCGGATGAACAGTGCTGCGGTCGTCATTGTACCACTCGACCGGCACTTCAGCAATTTTGAGATTATTAATTTTAGCTATGTAGAGAGCCTCTACATCAAAACTGAAGCCGTCGATTTTTGCTTCACGGAAGACAATATCGGCGGCTTTTTTAGTAAATCCTTTGAACCCGCACTGTGTGTCTTTAATCCCCCGGATGACAAGCAATTGGACGATATAGTTGAATGTTCTGCCCATATATTCGCGGTAGAAAGGCTGATGCTCTTTAACCAATGAACGATCTACAGCTCGCGATCCAATGCAAATATCAAATCCCGAATCGATTGTGCTTATTAGCTTATCTATTTCATGGATGGGAGTAGAAAAATCTGCATCTGTAAATACTCTTATTTCGCCACTTGCTTCAAGCATTCCTCGCCTTACTGCAGCACCCTTTCCCATATTTTGGGGTTGAGCAAGAAGCCGAGTACGCGGAAATCTACTAACTACTTCAATTGTATTGTCCTTCGAACCATCATCAACCACCAAAATTTCGACTTCATAGTTCTTATCTGCGAAGAAGTCGAATGCAGATTGAAGTGATGCTCCAATCCTTGATTCTTCGTTGTATGCAGGAATAATTAATGAAATGAGTCGTGGCACTATGTAACCGTATTTATTTATAATATTCCCGCAAGGCACCTATATTGCCTCGCGGGAATCATTTCAATTCAATATATTACTCAGAAGCAGACAAAGCAATAGCCGAATCTGGATCAATCTTTGCTTTTAGTTCCATTATTTTTGCTGAAAGATCGCGGCTGAAGTATGGCATGTATTCATCACCAGATTTAATGTAAGAATCCATGATTTCTTCAGCTTGCTTTATTGCTCCGGCAATATCCCCCGAAGCCTCAGTCTTCTCAACTCGGTAAATATCCATTTTTACCTTCAAGTCATAGATACTTGTCACAATTGCCTGAGCTTCTCTTGAATTCTGGTTAATTCTTCCGCTCTGGAAAAGAGTGTTCGATCTTTCGTGCAAGTCGGATAATATCTGGATTGCATTGTCATACTCGCCCAGTAGCTCATACATTTCTGCAGTTACTCTGTAAGGGCCCATGAACTGACCCTGCACCTCGTACTGAACCAAATCGTCCATAATATTCTTGGTGCCGATTATGGTCTTGCAGGAGTTAATGCACATACGAGCATATTCTTCAGCTTTCTCTTGATTGCCACATTCCTGGTAAAGTCTCGCCACTTTATATTCATCATCGAAAGTAAGAGGAATCGCATCGGGCGACATAACTTCGTTCATTTTATCAATGATCTCAATTGCTTTTTCATCGTCTTTATCGACTTCGCGTACATATACTGCGTACGACATATAGAGCTGACGATAATTCGGAATCAAACGACGGTGAACTTCGTCGTAGTAGACATCAGGGTTAGATAGATTTCTAAATTTGAATCCATAATGTGGGCCTGTCTCGAAATTATCGGTATTATCGACATTCATCAATGTTTGTTCCATTACTTTTGCATCCACTGGATCGAAATTACCGGTTTTCTGAGGAACAGGGCAAATTCGCCGAGCCATACCTTCATAGCGGAAGAAACGGTCTAAACCACAGAATGCATCAGGACCAACAGTAGTTGAGTAATAAACAGGACGAGTAAAGCGTACATTCTTAAGTATATCCAAAACAAGTTTATCCTGCACTCGCATTATATACATCTGGCGGCCTTGTTCATCTTGGCCCGATGGCTTACCAATGTGAGTATATTCCATTACTCCTTTTGCGATTATATCAGGATCATCAGTGTATTGCTCCAGAATCTCCTTAGCAACAGGAATTGAAACATTCATAGCCGGAGCATAATCATAAGAAAGTGCTCCATCGTCGCTTTCATCGCATTGGATCGATGCATCGCTGAATGATAGAGGAATTTTCTGAGAGCCCCATGGCTGGCGATTCTTAAGTTGATCTATGTACCATAGCGTATTACCAAGTGATAAGTTCACGATTCTAACATCGCGGCGAACCCCTGCCACATCCTGTAAGTACCAAAGCGGGAAAGTATCATTATCGCCATTAGTGAATATAATTGAGTTCTCTTCGCAGCTCTGGAGTATGTTGTACGAATAATCGAAAGGTACATAATTGCCTGCACGGCTATGCATTTTCCATCCTCCTATTGCCATATTCACCGGAACCAAAAGCAGTGAAATAATTATTACACTTGCAGCTATTGCCGGGGTGATCTTATTCTTTGTGAATGACGATGAGAGACCTTCGATTAGCCCGAAAGCTCCTGTTGCAATCCACATACACCATACGAAGAAGGAGCCGGTATAGAAGTAGTCCCTTTCTCTAGGCTGCGGTATCTGCTGATTCTGCTGTATGGCAGAAATCACGCCCATCAAGAGAAACATGATCAGGTATACAAGTGCCATCTTCGGATCCTTCCAAAAATGGAAAAAGAGTCCGACTAACCCAATTAGCAATGGTATCCCCCAGAATTTAATCGGAAAAATATCTTCGTAGCCGGTTTTGTAATTGACAGCTTTTGCCTTCTTGACACTACCGAAGCTATATGAATCCGAGTCTTGTATATCCGACTCCCGCCCTACGAAGTTCCAGAGGAAATACCTCCAGTACATATGATTGACCTGGTAGCCAAAGAAATATCTCATCTCTGAACTAAAATCTGCATTTTTGAAGACTGGCTGGCGTATGCCGCGCTGACCGTCTTTACATTCAGCATATTCGTATGATGGTGGATTCCATTTTCCGTAGATGTATTCACCGTTTGCATCTTTGGCATCATATCTTGCTGTGTAGTATGAATCTGTATGATAGCGGCGAGGCCAGAAAGGAGCATCGCCATATTGCTCGCGACCAAGATAAGAAGTAAGACTATGCAAGTCTTTTGGTTCATTTTCATTCATTGGTGGTTGTGCATTCGAGCGAAGTAGGATCTGAGTATACGTCGTATAACCAAGAATCATCAGTAGAATCGACATCGTCACAAGCTTGATATACGGATTATTCTTCCGGTGTCCCCACCAAAGTCCGAAACCAATGAATGCGATACCAAGAACAGTAAGAACAGTTATTAATGGCTTACCTTCAACTATATATTCACGACAAGCATTTTTGAAAGGAAGACTGCCGTCCAGCAATGCCGGAAGCCACTTAACGATACCAGGGTAAACAAAGAAGAAGATAACTATTGCGAAAATACCCATGATAATGAAAGAGGAGAAATCAACCTTGTATTTCTTGAAGTACACAAGCATTACGATCGAGAAAATCGTAAGAATACTCAATAGGTGAACACCGGTCGAGAGACCCATTAAATACGCAATTAAAAGAAGAAATCTCTCGTGTCCGGGATTATCAGATTCCTCGAACCAACGCATCATAAGGAATACAACTATCGCAACAAATAAGGTCGACATCGCGTAAACCTCCGATTCAACTGCATTGAACCAGAAAGTATCGCTGAAAAGAAGTGCTAACGCACCAACCATAGATGCACCATATATAGCAACCTCGTCTGCCATTGTTTTTATAAGTTCTTTGCGGAAATTGAATATTACCTTTACTGTAATCATGTAGAGAAGCCAGACTGATAAAGCACTCGAGAAAACAGAAACCAGGTTTACTCTCCAGCCAGGATCGCCGAATGGTATCAACATATGGAATAGCTTACCGATCATTAAGAACAAGGGTGCGCCCGGAGGGTGCGGCACTTGCTGCCAGATAGCTGCTGCCGAGAATTCACCGCAATCCCAGAACGGAACTGTAGGCTGCACTGTCATAAACAAAACAACCAGGGATACGGCAAGCGAAATCAGTCCGAAAGCACGATAGAGGTATTTGTATTGCATTTTAATCCAATAATCTATTAAACAACTTTGTATCGTTTTTAGCTCAAAAGAATGAGTAATTTTTAATTTTAAATTGTAGTTTATATCAAAGCTATAAAATTAACTAATAATGGACAGTTGGCAAAGTAAAATGAGATTTTTTTAAGGGCACATCGAAATTCTCATAGCTCTGCCAACTGACATAATTTAATACCCATAATTAAAACTTTAGTTCACTAAAATTATATCGGTTTTAGTGCGAACATTTGTCCAATAATTACGAATTATTATGTATTGGTGCTAAAATTTGATTATATTATGCACTGGATAATCTCAACTAGCGTCTTAGAAAATAAAGCCAATATTATGAAGAAAATAATCTCAATAGTAATTCTATTCTTTTGCCTTGTCCTTTTCGTCAGATCTGATTCGACAAAAAGCCTTGGTTCTGACATGACCGGATTAGGCGATGTCGACCTTTCAAAACATAATTTCAGGTATGTAGAAAACAACGCTTATGGATTCGGCGAAAAGCTTGAATACAAAGTAGGTTTTGAATTTATCACAGCAGGCAAGGGTTACTTCCACATTATGCCGAAACCGGTTTATAAATTTGGTCGTCCCTGCTATGACGTTAGATTCAAAGTGCAATCACTTGCCAGCCTGGAGTGGGTTTACAAAGTAAGAGATGAATACAGAACGATCCTTGACGCCGGTGGAATATTCCCTTGGCAGTTCGAACAGAAAATTCGCGAAGGAAACTATAAACGCGATTCTCGTGCTCAGTTCGATCAGGTAAACAATTTTGCTTGCCGTATGCACTACGACACTGTTAAAAAAGTAAAAGTCCCCGAGTATGTTCATGATATAGTATCTGCATTCTTCTATGTAAGGACAATGGATATCAAGAACATGAAGAAAAATGAGATCACTACACTTAAGAATTTCGTTGATGATTCTACGTATACTCTTGGTGTTAAATACCTGGGCAAGCAGACTATTGAAGTGGAAGCAGGAAAATTCCGATGCCGAGTGATTGAACCATTGGTACAAGAAGGCGGTTTATTCAAGCACGACGGTAGAATTATTATCTGGCTGACTGACGACGAAAGAAAAATTCCGGTGAAAGTAGCAACAAGGATCATTATTGGCGAGGTATACTCAGAGCTTGTCAAATATAGTGGTACGCGCGGTAAAGTTGAAGCAAAAGTGGATTAATCATGAAAAGAACAATTCTAATAGTTTTAGCATTATTCTCGATAATCGGGATAGCATATGCTCAGTGGAGCGTTAAATCAGTACAGAGCGACTTGGAAAAAACCTACGGCGATCTAAACAGCATTTCATTTGATTTTGAGAACCTAATCGATGGTCAGTCAGGTAGCATTCTTGCTGTTCGCGGAAATATGTATATAATGAAATTCATGGATTTTGAAGTAACATGCAACGGCGAAACTGTGTGGAACTATAACTCACAGGAAAACCGAGTATTGATCGGTGATTTCGACGAAGATGACTCGCAAAATTCTCTCGAGAGAATGTTCTTCTCATTCATGAATGATTATAAAGTGGAAAGCGTTTCTAAAATAAACAGCTCGGACGGAAGAAGCGAGTTGGAAATATTACTTTCGCCTGTCGTGGACAATGAAGACATGAACGATTTCTACATCTGGTGCGATGCTAATAACTACCACCTCAGAAAAATGGAAGTAGTTGACGGTCCGATCGCCGGAGAATGGGTTATTTCAAATCTAAAACTTAATAAAAAAGTTTCGGAAAAACTCTTCGATTACCAAGCACCTGACAGTGCTAAGGTGATCGACCTGAGAGATTAATTACTGAGATTTTCCTCGGCAGAGAATAGGGATTTTTTCTAATACCTTTTCTCCATCTACTAAATAAGCTAAATCATAAAGATTTGTACAAGTGCAAGCGTGGTTCGGAATTATCCGAACTCGCTCGCCAATTTTGAATTCGTTTTCAGTGCATTTTAGAATTCCATGCTCTTCCGACAACCGAATGATTCCCGCTTCTGAACCAATTATCTTTCCATGTCCTTCGATTCCTTTTGCTCCGTGAGCACCCTTCTCCTGAGTAAGTGCTTTGCTTCCACAATCGGTTACTGCACGGGTAGGCTCCGGAGTGCTTATCACCGAACCGAGTACAGTAAGTGCACAATTACCTTGAGAGCAAGTGCCAAGGCTCACCTGTATCATGTCATGGAATACATAATTGCCTACCCGAAGTTCAGTCGCTAAGTCCTTAAGAATGGAATGACGAGCAGAAGGAGTGGATCCAAGAGAAACAACAGGATTTTGCAATCCGATAGAAGAAAAGATTTCTTTTATTTTAATTAAAGCATCTGCTTCATTTTGTGCAGCTTTTTGGATTTTTTGCACATCATCAGCATGGTAAACTTCACCTGCGTGCGACATAACTCCTTTGAGATCAACTGAATTGAGTGAATTTACATACAGGGCAAGTTCCTTGAATTTATTTAAATCAGAAACTCCTGTTCGGCCAAATCCTGTGTCGAATTCAATAAGAACTTCAGCAGTATAGTCAGTGCCGATAAAAAAATCTTCAAGTTCCCTGGCTTGATCGGGATGATCTACACAAGTTCGAATCTTGACTCCTTTTGCAATCAAAGCAGCAAGCCGGTTTAGTTTATTTGGGCCAATGATGATGTTTGCTACGAGAATATCATCAAAACCGTTTTTAGACATAATTTCTGCTTCGCCAAGCTTAGCACAGGCAATGCCCCGAGCGCCGTGTTCTTTTTGTATTTCTGCGATAAATGGCATTTTGTGTGTTTTCACATGCGGGCGAAGCAATATGTTGTTATTATCAGCCAATGCTTGCATAGATTGAATATTATTGAGCAGTATTTTTTTTTCGATAATCAGTGCCGGAGTATCCAGTTCATGAAAAAACATAAAAAAGTCCTTGATTTTCGTCTGTTTTTATCAATATTTATATAGAAAAACCGAAAATATTAAAAAATATCCTTTTTGCATTGATTTTTTTTAAATGGCTTACTATTTGCTTTATTAACAGAGATTATAAACTAATTTGATATTATTATGTTAAGATTAGTAATTCCCTTATTGTTGATTCTCCTCTTGCTGGATAGTTGTTCGCCTGTCAGATCCAAAAACTCAAGGCGTGTGGCAGTGGGCAAAGGTCAATATCCGACCGGGTCGGTAGACACCAGCGGTGGTATGATGATCCAGCAACCAAGAAATTTCTTCGAAAAAGTGAGATTCGATGACACTACAACTGTTGTTGCCGAGATCCAAGATAAACCTAGAGAAAAAACTATTTCAGACATGCTTGACGAAGCCATCAATGAGTTCGATAATGAGCAGTATGATGTGGCTTGCCCGAAATTTGATCAATTCTTAGAAACATTTATGCCCGGTGACTCACTCTACTACGAAACTGCTTTTATGATCTGTGAGTGCCACGTGGCTAGAAATGAGCTGCAGGAAGCACACGATTTCCTATCGAAAATGAATAATATGTCTGACGTGCCCTTGATAATCAAGCAGAAAGTGTTAGTAAGATTGGGTCACATCAAGTGTGTGCAGGGAGACAAAGCAGGAGCTAATTTCTTATTCGAGGAATTGAAAAGGGATTATCCTAATTCAATGTATTTACGATTGGCTACATGCGAGGCATTAGAGTAATGCTGAGGCAATTACTCAAATATTGCCTTTTAATTCTTTTCATATCAACCACGCCCCTCAGAGCTGAAACCATAATCAGCGGAACAATTGGTTCGGATCAGATCTGGACCAATGAAGACTCGCCTTTTATAATTGCGGGCAATGTAATAATTGCAGGAAATGCGACTCTGACGATTGAAGCTGGGAGCCAGGTGCTATTCAATTACAATACATCGATCGTAGTAAATGGTAATATCTTGGCATTTGCCGAAGCAGGCAATGAGATTGTCTTCAACTCGAATATTAAAGAAAAGCAAGGAGTTTTTTGGAAATATATTGACTTCAGAAAATCACTCAGAGGTGAGAAATCAAGCTTTGAATTCTGTAGATTTGAGCATGGTGGCAATGGAGGATTTGGACCACTAAAAGTAGATGGGACTTCAGAACTAGTGCTAAAAAATTGCATCATTAACAACTGTTTTTACAATGGAATCAGCCTGGAGTTGGATGTTTTAGAGAACAAACTTACTCTTGCTGAAAATGAACATGCTTATATCATAAATGAATCGCAAAAGATTGCTGCCGATCAGTCCTTATCTATTGAAAAGGGAACAATAATCAAACTGGAAAAAAATGTTGATTTCGAAGTGATAGGTCAGTTGTTGGCTGGTGGTGTGCCCGGCAGAGAAGTTGTTTTTACTTCAATAAGAGATGATGAATACGGCGGTGATAGTGACGGTGAAGGAAATACAAGCGGGAGTTCCGGAGATTGGGGTGGAATAAAATTTTCAAGACTGAGCAAAGGCAAAGGAAGTGTTTTAAGAGGAGTGATGCTGAGGTATGGAGGCGGAAGTTCGCTGAATAACTATAGTATCATTTATATTGAAAGATCAGATCCTAAGATTGAATATTCGACATTTGAGTCTTCTGCTTACCATGGGATAACTTTGTTTAGCATAGCTGAGCCTGACCTGGGCATAGGCAAACAAAATTCAGAAGGAATGAATTCATTCATCGGATTTGGCAAGGGAAAATTTGCATTGAGGAATACATCATCAAATGATATTTCAGCTAAGAATAACTGTTGGGGTAGCAATGAAATTCAGGAAGTAATCTACGACGGAAATGATAATGATAATTATGGTTTGGTTGAGTACTTACCTTTCAAAGAAGAATGCATGCCTGCAGCTCCATATATTCCAGAATTACTAAAACCACAAAACAAAGAAAGAGTTAACCAAGAGAAAGTGATTTTCAAGTGGAAAGAAAGTAATGGTGCTGTAATATACAAACTAAAAGTTTTAAAAGATGATAAGAGCTTTTTGGAGGGGGAGACAAAAGATACTTCAATTTCAATAAAATTGCCGCTAAGCAGTGAGTTTCAATGGGAAGTAACAGCATTTAATTACTCTGGTGACAGTTCTGAATCAGAAAGGTGGAGTTTTAGAACAAAAGACACTGCTAAACCAAAGGAAGTTCTAATCAAACAACCAACTAGTGGAGAAATGATTGATTGCATGTTTGAAGTAATGTTGAGTGAAGATCAGTTAGCAGATGAGTATCAGTTACAGCTGGCTAAAGATGAGTGGTTCTTGGATCTGATCAAAGATGAAAAAACTGAACAAACAATTGTTCAGATTGATCTGATCAATAATTATGATGAATTGTATTTGAGAGCTCGAGGCAGAAATAGTAATGGTTATGGAGATTGGTCTGAGGTCGTTAGAATACTTGGAGCCGATGAATTTTTATTAGAATTTCAGTTTGAAACTGAAGAAGAAATCATGAATATTTACCCGGGGAATTTTGATGCGGACAAGGATTTCGAATATTTGCTTCACTCTTCTGATGGCGAGATTGATAATATTTATGTCGTGAATAAAACTACTGAATGGCAAAGTACCAAAATCTATTCAGCCAAAGAAATTAGTAGCGTTGCCACAGGATTCTTCGATTTCTTCATAGGGCTGGATTTACTTATTTGCAGTGGTGGGAAACTGAAAATCATAAAAAATAATTCCGGCATTTTTGCTCATAAGGTGCATGAAGTGGATAACTTCGAAGTGAAAATTGCTGAATGGATAGATATCGATAATGATTTAGATCTGGATATTGTAGCTTCCGGATATAGAGGTTCTTCACCAATGACATTACTCCTTGAGTTTAAGGATGGAGAATACTACGAAAAAGAGATTCTGACTAATTTAATCGATACTGAATTTAAGATATATGATTTTGATAATAATGGATTCCAAGACTTAGCACTGATTGGAGAAGATTTCAGTGGATTGCAGCGAATCGAGTTATTCACAAATGATAAAGGGAAATTCAGCAAGTCTCCCATTCGATTCGAAGGATATGATGGATTTCTCTTAGATGATTATATGATACTATGGAAAAATGATGGTCTGGGCACAACATTAGAAATGCATGAAATGAATGAAAATGAATA
>MDTD01046782.1_pt1 | contig 13767 bp, 15 predicted proteins | sample 811221 | NCBI WGS metagenome assembly MDTD01 (sample SAMN05326646, study PRJNA326480) | marine metagenome | isolation source: seawater | place: Pacific Ocean: South West | collected 2011
ATACTATTTTTTCCATTGAAATTTTCTTTTTTGAAACATATAAGCTACAACCTATACTATATTTATTACAAATGACTTTAAAAATAAATTACTTAGATAAGAAAAAAGACAGTAGCAAGAATAGGGCTTTTTTTGTAGGAAGCGCCTCTAAAACTGACGATTTTAATGATCAAATAGATGAAATAACTTTAAAAAATATTCTAAAATTTAAAAAAGGGAATAATTTTAAAGGTGATAAAATAATTTCTATAAATCAAGAATTTGATAAAAAAATTGTATTAATTTACGATATAAAATCAACTAGTGAATTAGAATATGAAAAGTTAGGAGCAAAATTCTTCGATTTTTTAAAAAAAAATGAAATATATGATATTAAATTAATTGCTCCAAAAAAAATAAAACCAATTATTTTTTCATCATTTATACATGGAGCTGAGCTTAAATCCTATGAATTCAACTTATATAAAACAAAAAAAAATGAAAAAAATATTAATTTAAATGTTGATAAATCTTTTTTTTCATCGCAATCAAAAAAATTAGATGCTATTTTAAAAGGAGTAAATTTTACAAGAGACTTAGTTTCAGAACCTGGAAACATTTTACACCCTGATGAGTACGCAAGAAGATTATCAAAATTAAATAAAATTGGTCTTAAAGTAACAGTATATGATGAAAAGAAATTGAAACAAATGGGATGCAATGCTTTGCTTGGCGTAGGTCAAGGGAGTATAAGAGGCTCATATCTTGTTACAATCGAATGGAACGGGGATACAAAAAAATCAAAACCTCTTGCTTTTGTAGGTAAAGGAGTATGTTTTGATACAGGTGGTATTTCATTGAAACCAGCAAAATTTATGGAAGATATGACTTATGATATGGCAGGCTCTGCAGTGGTAGCAGGCTTAATGAAAAATTTTGCACTAAGAAAAGCCAAAATAAATGCAGTAGGGGTTGTTGGTTTAGTTGAAAATATGCCAGGTGGAAATGCACAAAGACCAGGGGACATAGTAAAGTCTTATAGCGGCAAAACTATAGAAATATTAAATACAGACGCAGAAGGAAGATTAGTATTGGCTGATGCACTAACTTTTACAGAGAAAAAATTTAAACCAAAATTTATTATAGATCTTGCAACTTTAACTGGAGCAATAATTGTTGCTCTTGGATCAGATCATGCAGGGCTGTTTTGCAATAATGATAAATTATCTGAGCAATTGCATGAAACTGGTAACAAAGTGGATGAAAAAGTATGGAGATTACCTTTAAACAAAAATTACGATAAATTAATGGACTCAAATAATGCCGATATGCAAAATATAAATTATGTGGGAGGCGCTAGTTCAATAACTGCGGCTCAATTTTTACAACGATTTATTCTGAACAAGACACCTTGGGCACATTTAGATATCGCTGGTATGGCTTTTTCAAAATATGGAGGAGCTCTTAACCCAAGTGGAGCAACAGGTTATGGTGTAAGATTATTAAATAAATTCGTGGAGGATAATTATGAATAATTTAGAGAAGACTTTATCAATAATTAAGCCAGATGCTGTTGAAAGAAATTTACAAGAAGAAATAAAAAAAAATTTCATTGATAATGGATTTGAAATTAAAAACGAGAAAAAGATACAAATCTCTAAAAGTGAAGCAGAAGAATTCTATAAAGTTCATCAGTCCAAACCCTTTTACGCAGAACTTTGTAATTATCTCTCTTCAGGACCAATAGTAGTTATGGTGCTAGAAAAGAATAATGCAGTAATTGATAATAGAAAGTTAATGGGTGCAACAGATCCAACTAAAGCAGACGAAGGTACCTTAAGAAAAAAATACGGCATTTCAATAGATAAAAATTCTGTTCATGGATCGGATAGCATTGAAAATGCTAAAATTGAGATAAATTTCTTTTTTAAATCTTAGAGAGAATTTGATTAATAGCCTTTGGATAAATTTTATTTTCTATTTTCAAAATTCTTTTCTCAAGTTTTTTTGGGGTATCTAGTTTATATAACTTGACTTTTTGTTGTAGAATGATTTTTCCTGAATCCAATTTTTTATTCACAAAATGTACTGTACAACCAGAGTAACTCTCTTTATTTTTTATTACTCGCTCATGCGTATTTAGACCTTTATATTTAGGCAACAAAGATGGATGTATATTAATAATTTTACCATTAAAATTTTTGATAAAATTCTTACTTAGTATCTTCAAAAATCCAGCTAAACAAATTAACTTGATATCATTTTTTTTTAAAAGGCTTAATATCTCTTTTTCAGCTTTGATCGTATTCTCATAATTTACAATTTGAGTAATTATCTTATTTTTTTTAGCAAATTTTGCCCCTGGAGCGCTTAACTTATTACTCACAACTAATTTTAAAATTATTTTAGAATTTTTTTTCTTTGAATACCTAAAAATCGATTTTAAATTTGATCCTCTGCCTGAAATAAAAACTGCACAATAAATTTTATTTTTACCAATTAATTTTGCCATTTAGTAAAACTTTAGATTGACCATTTATTATTTCTCCAATGATGTAAGGAGAATAATTTTTATTAAAGAATTTTTTTATTTTATTAAATTTTGTTTTTTTAATAATTATTATAAATCCAACTCCACAATTAAAAGTTTTTAACATTTCACTTTCATCAATTTTATTTTTTTTTAACCATGAAAATATTTTTTTAATTTTAATTTTTCCCAAATCTATATTTGCACATTTATTTTTAGGTATTATTCTTGACAAATTATCTTTAATCCCACCACCAGTTATATGTGCACATGCATTTATTAATTTTAAATCGATCAGTTTAGTTATTTCTTTGACGTAGATTTTAGTAGGTTCCAATAGCCATTTTCTTAATTTACGATTTCTTTTGTAATTTATTTTTTTTTTATTAAGCAAATATCTTACTAGTGAAAATCCATTTGAATGTAACCCTGACGATGGAATTGCAACAACTAAATCGCCTTCTTTTATATTTTTTTTATTTAGAATTTTATTTCTTTCTACTAATCCAACACAAAATCCAGCTATATCAAATTTTCCCTTAGAGTAAGTTCCTGGCATTTCCGCAGTTTCACCACCTACTAAATCACAATTACTAATTTTGCATCCTAAATTTATTCCTTTCAAAATATCTTTTAATTTTTTTTGTTGAATTTTATTTATTGAAATATAATCAAGAAAAATAAAAGGTTTTCCACCTTGGACTAAAATATCATTTACACTCATTGCAACTAAATCAATACCTATTGTGTCAAACTTATTAAGTTCATTTGCAATTTCAATTTTTGTTCCTACACCATCAGTGCTAGCTACAAGATGAACTTTTTTTAGTTTTGAAGGTATTTTTGATATAGATCCAAAATTACCAATATTGTTTTTGTTATTTTTGTTCTGTTTTGAAGTTATTTTAGATATAAACCTTACAATTTTATCTGCAGATCTAATGTTAACTCCACTCTTAGCATATGTTAAGTTATTGTACATATTATAATGAAAAAAAATTCTAAAACATTTCTATACAATTTTTTTATAATAATTTTTATTTATTTATTTATTTTTTCCACAAATAAAGTTTATGCAAATACCTATAAAATTGAGAATATTGAGATTTCTGACGAATATAACGTTAATTTTAACAAAGATGATATAGTGGATCAGGCTTTTAAAAGAGCCTTTCAAATATTAATAAGCAAAATTACAATATCAAAAGACTATAAATTAATTAAAAATCAAAATTTAAAATTAATTAAAAGTTTTGTTGAAAGTTTTTCTATTATTAACGAAAAATTTGAAAATAACAAATATATTGGTGTTTTTGAAATAAACTTTAATAAGAATAAAATATTATCTTTTTTAAGAAAAAAAAATATCTTCCACTCTAGGATGATAGAGAAAAAAGTTTTATTCATTCCTATTTTTATTAATTTGTATAAGGACAGTTTATTATTATTTAATGAAAATCCCTTTTACACTAATTGGAATTATCAGGAAGAAAATCAATACTTATTACAATATGTATTGCAAAATGAAGATTTAGACGATTATAAATTAATTAAAGATAGACTTGAATTTATAGAAGATTATGATTTTAAAGAAATTACCTCTAAATACGAACTAAATCAAAATTTTATTATTTTAATAATTTTTGAAGATATTGATAATTTGAAAATATTTTCAAAATTTAATATCAATTCAACTGAGTCAAATTTTAAGCAAGTCTTTCAAACATTTGATTTCGAAGATAAAAAAGAAATTCAAAAACTCATTAAACAAATGAAAATTAGATACGATGATGAATGGAAAAAAATAAATTTAATCAATACTTCAATCAAACTCAATATCGAATTAAAATTAGACTCGAAAAATATATTGTTATTAGGAAAAATCGAAAAAATATTAAGCGAAATTGAATTAGTTGAAAAATATTACATCAGCAATTTTGATAATAAAATAACAAGTTTATCAATTCTGAGTAATAGTACACCTGATAAACTTATGAATGAATTTAGAAAATATGACATAAATATTTCTGCTCAAAATAACGTATTGTATTTGAATGAATAAATTAAACCAAACTTTGCTAGAATTCGAGTTGGAGCAAAATTTTACAAATGATGATTTTTTTGTATCAAAGTGCAATTATTTTGCATTCAACTTAATTAATACATGGCCAAAGTGGGAAAAAAATATATTAAATATATATGGTGAAAAGTTTTGTGGAAAAAGTCATTTATCAGAGATATTTAAAAAAAAATACAAAGCTGTTATAATCAAATCTGATGAAATAAATAATGATTTTTTAAAAAAAATAAGATTCCACGAAAATATAATTTTAGATAATTTAGAATATGTAAATAATGAAGAAATTCTTTATTCATTATTTAACTTTGTTGAGCAATTTAATAAGTATTTAATTATAAATTCAATTAACCCATTAAATTCACTTAAGTTTTCTCTTCCAGATTTAAATTCTAGGTTAAAAAATTGTATATTTGCTAAAGTAGAAAAACCCGATGATGATATGATATTCGCGCTGGTTTTAAAACATTTTTCGGATAGGCAAATAAAAATTGAGAAAAAAATTATTGAATATATAACTAAAAGAATAGAAAGATCGTATGGAAAAATATTTGATTTTATATATAAGGTAGATCAATTTAGTTTGATAAACAAAAAACCTATAGATTATAAATCAATTAAAAAAATTTTAGAGGAATAATTGAATAAATATAGATCACATAATTGCAATGAATTAAATTTAAAACATGTAAATAAATCAGTAATACTCTCTGGTTGGGTTAATAAGAAAAGAGACCATGGAAATTTACTATTTATTGATTTAAGAGACAATTTTGGAATTACGCAATGTATAATAGATAAAGATAATAAAAATTTTTCTAAATTAGAGAAAATTCCATTAGAAACAGTAATCAAAATTGAAGGAGTCGTCTTTAAGAGAACAAATGAAACTATCAATAATGAGATTTCAACGGGTGAAGTAGAGGTAAAAATTAGCTCGTTTGAAATATTGGGAAAAACCAAAGAACTTCCAATGCCAATTTTTTCTGACCAAGATTATGCTGAAGAAATTAGACTTAAATATAGATTTTTAGATTTAAGAAGAAAGAAGATTCATAATAATATACTTTTAAGATCTAAGGTAATTTCATTTATCAGAACCCAAATGGAAAAATTAGGTTTTAACGAATTTCAAACACCTATTTTAACGTCCTCAAGTCCAGAAGGGGCTAGAGATTTTTTAGTTCCTAGCAGGTTAAACCCGGGTAAATTTTATGCACTACCTCAAGCACCACAACAATTTAAGCAGCTAATAATGGTATCAGGTTTTGATAAATATTTTCAAATCGCCCCATGTTTTAGAGATGAAGATGCAAGAGCAGACAGAAGTCCAGGTGAATTTTATCAATTAGATATAGAAATGTCTTTTGTGGAGCAAGAAGATGTGTTTGAGGTTATTGAAAAATTAATGGTAAATCTTTTTAAAAAATTTTCAGAAAAAAAAATAGTTTTTGAAAAGTTCCCAAGAATTCCATTTAGAGAAGCTATAAGTAAGTACGGAACTGATAAACCAGATTTAAGAAATCCTTTAATAATTAATGATATATCCCAAATTTTTTCTAGAGATGACGTTAAGTTTGAAATATTTAAAAAATTATTTAAATCAGGCTCTTTAATCAAAGCAATAGTGACAAAAAAAACCAATTCAAAGCCAAGAAGTTTTTTTGATAATATAGATAAATGGGCAAAAGAACAAGGATGGAATGGGTTGGCGTATTTTTCAATTGAAAAAGATCAAAACGATAAATTTATTGGCAAAGGACCAGTAGGAAAATTTTTTTCTGATGAAGCTATTAAAGAAATAATTAAAATTACTGGCGCAGGTATAGAGGATAGTATTTTTATGTCTTGCAGTAAGGAAACAGAAATTAATGAAATTATGTCAAAATCTAGAACTAAAATAGCAGAGGATTTGGATATTATAGATCAAAATTCATTTACATTTTGTTGGATTACTGACTTTCCTATATTTGAATTGGATAAAGAAACATCAAAAATAACTTTCAGTCATAATCCATTCTCGATGCCACAAGGAGATCTAAATAATTTAGATTTTTCAAATCCACTTGATTTAAAAGCATATCAATATGATATAGTTTGTAATGGAGTTGAGCTGTCTTCAGGAGCTATAAGAAACCATATACCTGAATTAATGTATAAACTTTTTTCAATCGCAGGATATGATAAAAAAATTGTTGATGATAAATTTAGTGGAATGATAAATGCATTAAGCTATGGAGCTCCTCCCCATGGAGGTATCGCACCTGGTATTGATAGAATTGTGATGTTATTAGCAGACGAAAAAAATATTAGGGAAGTTACCATGTTTCCAATGAATCAAAATGCTCAAGATTTAATGATGAATGCACCTTCAGAAGTAAATGATCAACAATTAAAAGAATTAAATCTTAAAATTACTGAAAAAAAGATATAATTATTTCTTTTTACCTTTTAAATTAAGCTTAATATCTGAAAGATCTACAAGCTTTTCCCTATAATTATTTCTGACAAATCCTTTACTAGTAATATCTTTAACTAATTTGATAAAATGATTCTGTTCATCATTATTTTGTTCACTATCCTCTTCAGAATTTTTTTGAGCTATAGAGGGTGTATGAGCAAGATCTTCTCTACTCAAGTAGGAAATTGCAAGTTCTCTAAATATATAATCTAAAATAGAAGATGCACTTAATATTCTATCATTACCTTTAACTTTCCCTGATGGTTCAAATTTAGTACCTATAAAAGCACTTACAAACTCGTCCAATGGTACCCCGTATTGTAGTCCTAAAGAAACTGCTATTGCAAAATTGTTCATTAAAGCTTTAACAAGCTCACCTTCTTTAGAGGTATCTATAAATATTTCACCTATTTTTCCATCTTCGTATTCACCAGTATGCAGATAAACTTTATGATCTCCAATAGTAGCTTTTTGTATGTATCCTTTTCTTCTATCTGGCATACTAAATCTTTTAGTAATCTTTTCTTTAAATGAATTATTTAAAACAATATTTTTCGTTATGTTGCCTTGATTTTTACCATCTTTTAAACTTTCTTTTGAGATATCATACTTAATTTCAACATTATCATTATTTTTTTCAAGATTTTTTGTATTTCTTTTATCAAATTTAACATCTAGAATTTCGAACTCACCATCTTCTCTGCCATCAAGTTGATCTAGCTGATTCTTGTTAATATCATCTAAATAATGCTTAACTTTAAAACTACATGTATAATAAGTCTCTACGATATATTTTGCCATAATTTAAAATTATTTTGAGTTTAGTATTTTAATGTATATACATTATTGAAATTTAGTCTAATTTTTTTTTTACAATTAGAAATTGAAAATAAATATGTTGACATTCATAAAAGAAATTTTGACCTGGTGGAATCGACAAACTCTTGGAACAAGAATACATACAATTTTTTTTGGAAAATTTGTTGGAGAAGATGAATTTGGAAATAAATATTATGAAAATAAAAAAACAAAAAAAAGGTGGGTTATTTACCAAGGAGAAATTGATGCAACAAAAATTCCTGTAGAGTGGTATTCATGGATGCATTCAATTAAAAATAAAATTGAAGAAACACATGAATTAAAAAAATATGATTGGCAGAAAAATCATCTTTCTAATCAAACTGGTACTGATAAAGCTTACAGCCCTCAAAAAAATCAAGATGCAACAAAAAAAAAATATAAATCTTGGAATAATTAAATCCTTAATTACTTTAATTTTATTGATTAATATTAATTTTTCGTACTCCCAAGAAATCAGCAGTAATTCAAACAGTATTATAGTAGAGATAAATATTTTAGATAAAGTTAGTTCTAAAAACACAATTCTAAAATTAAATCTTGGTGAAGAAAAAAAGTTTCAAAACCTTATAATTAAAGTTTTAAAATGTGAAAACTCTAAATTTGATGATGATCCAGAAATAACTGCATATATTCAAGTTAAAGATATGAATATATCAGATAATGAAAAAGTGTTTATATTTAACGGCTGGACATTTTCATCAAGTCCAACATTAAATCCTTTTGATCATCCAGTTTATGATTTATGGTTAAGCTCTTGTAAGGTTATATAATTTTTTCATTATCGAGCCAGGTTACATTAAAGTCTGAATTAATAAATTTTTTATGATTAATTAGTTTTTTATGAAGTTCTATTGTTGTTGTAATACCTTCGATGACGAATTCGTCTAAAGATCTATTAATTCTTTGTATTGCCTCCGTTCTATTTCTGCCGTGGCAAATAAGTTTACATATCATACTATCATAATATGGGGTAACCTTATAACCTTGATAAATCGCACCATCTACTCTTGTTCTAAATCCTGATGGTTGATGACACATTCCGATAGTTCCAGGAGAAGGTTGGAAATTTTTTGAAGGATCTTCAGCATTTATCCTGCATTCGATAGCGTGGCCTCTAGGATTTATATCTTTTTGTGTTAATGCCGTATCTCCACTGAATGCAATAAAAATTTGTTCTTTTATAATATCGATTCCAGTCACAACCTCAGTTACAGGATGTTCTACTTGGACTCTAGTATTCATCTCTAAGAAATAAAATTTACCATCTTCATAAATGAACTCAACAGTTCCTGCACCTTCATAACCTATCTTTTGAACCATATTTACTGTTCTTTTAAATAAATCTTCTCTCATTTGATCATTTAATACAGGACTAGGAGTTTCTTCGATTAACTTTTGATGTCTTCTTTGCACAGAGCAATCTCTTTCATGTAAATGTACAACTTTATTTTTACCAGCTAAAATTTGAACTTCTATATGCCTTGGATTCTCAAAGAATTTTTCAATATAAACTTCGTCATTACCAAAATATTTTTTTGCTTCTAATTTTGCAGTTAGAAAAAGGTTTTCAAATTCACTTTCCTTTTTAACTATTTTCATACCTTTTCCACCACCCCCTCCAGCAGCTTTGATTAAAACTGGAAGACCAGTATTTTTTAAAATTTCTTTTGCCTCTTCAATATTTTTAACCCCACCTTCTGAACCTTCTATTACCGGCAAACCATATTCTTTCGCAATTCTCTTTGCTTGAATTTTATCACCCATCATTTTTATATGCTTTGAGGTAGGTCCAATAAATTTTATATTATTTTCCTCTAATATTTTTGCGAAATTATAATTCTCAGATAAAAATCCGTATCCTGGATGTACTGCCTCTGAATTAGTAAGTTCTATAGCAGATAAAATTGCAGGTATATTCAAATAACTATTTGCTGGCTGATGTGAACCAACGCAAATGCTTTCGTCAGCTAACTTCACATGCATGCTATCTCTATCTACATCAGAATGTATAGCAACTGTAGATATTCCCCATTCCTTACAAGCTCTTATTATTCTTACAGCTATCTCTCCACGATTAGCAATTAAAATTTTTTTGAACATTTACTCTAATATCACAAGAGTTTGACCAAACTCCACAGGCTGCCCATCTGAAACACAAACTTCTTTAACTATTCCATCAAATGTACTTGGTACGTGATTCATCGTTTTCATTGCTTCCACAATCATAATTGTATCACCTTTTTTAATTTTTTTTCCAACTTCGGCAAATTTCTTACCTCCCGGCTCAGGTGCTAAATATGCCGTGCCAATAATTGGAGATGTTAATTTATTACCAGGGGCCTCTATTTTTGTTTCTTTTGAAACTGATTGACTTGAAGACGAAGAATTTGCTTGAGATACAAGTTCAGAGTTAATTTTTTTAGATACTTTTATTTTAGTATCTTTAAAAGAATATTCAATTTCACTTAAATTAAATTCTTCTAAACAATCTTTTAATTCTTTAATGATTTTTTTATTTATTTCCATTATTGATCATTTCATAAATTGAATTTATGGCTAAAATATAGCCAGAGGTCCCCAGACCACATATAATACCAGTTACTACATCACTGATGAGAGATTTATGTCTAAATTCCTCTCTTTTATATATGTTTGAAATATGTAACTCAATAGAAGGTTTATTAAATAAACTTAAAGCATCTCTTATAGCAACAGATGTATGGGAAAATGCTGCTGCATTTATGATCATCCCATCATAATTATTTCTAGCTTCTTGTATTTTATTAACCAGTTCACCTTCAACATTAGATTGATAAAAATCAATATTTATTTTATTTTTATCAGCTTCAGATTTGCATCTATCTAATAAATCTTTATAAGTTTCACTTCCATATATAGATTTATCTCTATCACCAAGTAAATTTATATTTGGACCATTGATAATTATGATATTATTTTCCACAATTTATTTATAATACATGGTTAAAAAAAATAAAATAAAAATTAAATTGAATGGTAAAATAATCAGTATCGATAAGGGTAGGAATCTTGAATTCTTGATCAATAAATTTAAATTTCCTTTAAATAAGATCGCTATTGAAAAAAATAACCTAATTGTACAAAAGAAAAAAATTGATAAAATTATTTTAAAGGCAAATGATAAAATTGAAATAGTTCATTTTATTGGTGGTGGATAATGAAAAAAAAAGATTACTTCAAAATTTCTAATAAAAACTTTAACTCCAGATTAATAGTAGGAACAGGAAAATATAAAAATTTTTCAGAATGCGCCAAAGCAGTTAAGGCCTCTGGTGCTGAAATTGTAACAGTCGCTGTAAGAAGAGTTAATATCGTTGATAAAAAAAAACCGTTATTAATGGATTATTTAAATCCAAAAAAAATTACCTATTTACCAAACACAGCAGGATGTTTTAATTCTTTTGATGCTTTAAGAACTCTTAGGTTAGCTAGAGAAATCGGTGGTTGGAAATTAGTCAAATTAGAGATACTAGGTGACAAAAAAACTTTACTTCCAGATATGATAGAAACTCTAAAATCTACTGAAGTATTAAGCAAAGAAGGCTTTAAAGTTATGGTGTATTGCAGCGATGATCCACTAATGGCAAAAAGATTAGAGAATGCTGGAGCAGTAGCTGTTATGCCTCTTGCAGCACCAATTGGATCTGGTTTAGGTATTTTAAACACAGTAAATATAAAATTAATTAAGCAAAAAATTAAAATACCGTTGCTAATAGATGCTGGTATTGGACAAGCTTCAGATGCAACAGTAGCAATGGAATTAGGTTGTGACGGAGTTTTAGTAAACACGGCAATAGCTAAATCAAAAAATCCAGTAGAAATGGCAAAGGCTATGAAATTTGCAGTTATCGCAGGAAGAAAATCTTATATTTCAGGAAGGATGAGGAAAAATTTTTTTGGGTCTGCCTCTTCACCAAAAAAAGGAGTTATTTAGATTTTTTTTTATATTTTTTGTAAAATTTTTTTTTTGGCTTTTTGACATAACTTTTATTAAATTTTTTCTTCTTATCTTCGAATTTAATTATATTATTTTCATTTTTAATTATTTTTTCGGTTTGAATTGTTTCTATTATTTTATTATTTTTTGCTTTAAACTCTAACTTATAATCGTTTATACCAAACTCTAAATCCTCTTTAAACGTAATTTTAACTTTATTTTTGTTTTGAAAGAAAACAATATCTTCTTCACTATTTTTTGAGAGAAAGTCTATTATTTTTTTATTTAAGTGAACTAATATTTCTTTAGATTTATTTTCAAGACATTTTATTTCAACTAACTTTAATATTTTTAGCGCTTGTGACTCGTTAGTTAAACTCATTACCCATTTTACATTACTTTCTCTAAGTCTTTGTCTGGACATTTCCAATAAGCCAAAATGAGTAATTCTTCCAATTTGGATTCTAGCTCTATCCTTTCTACATTTTTCCTTAAGTTTCCTCTCGACTTGCCTTCTGTTTGTAAAATTATGCATGTCAATAAAATCAACTATTATTAAGCCTGATAAATCTCTTATTTTAATTTGCCTAGATATTTCTTCAGCAGCTTCTAAATTTGTATCTAAAGCAGTACTTTCAACATTTTTTTGTTTAATTGATTTCCCAGAATTTACATCTATCGACACAAGTGCCTCTGTAGGATTTATGACAAGATATCCTCCGGATTTAAGTTTTACTTCAGTTTTGTAGATTTCATATAATTTACCTTCAATATTATTCTTAAAGAAAAGAGGGATCTTATCTCTATATTTTTTTACCTTCTTCAGTTGTTTAGGCATCAATTGTTTTATGTATAATTTTGCTTTTTGATAACCATCATTTCCTTCTACAAAGATGTTTTGCACGTCATCATCAACCATATCCCTTATACTTCTTTTAATTATATCACTTTCTCTAAATATTAATGATGGAGCTATCGAGTCCATAGCTTTTTTTTTTATTTCTTCCCAGGATACAATTGAATTTTGAAGATCACTTTCAATATCGTTTTTTGTCTTGTTGGATCCTGCAGTTCGTACAATTAATCCCATTTCCTTAGGAATTTCTATTAAATTTAATATTTGTCTAATTTTTTTTCTTTCAATTGGATTAAAAATTTTCCTAGATATTCCTCCTCCCTTTGGGGTGTTAGGCATTAGAACTGTATATTTTCCAGCAATGGAAATAAATGTTGTTAGTGCTGCACCTTTAAGACCTCTCTCATCTTTAAGGACTTGAACCAAAATTACTTGGTTAGGTTTTATTACTTCTTGTATTTTATATTTTTTTTTCTTTATAGAAAAGTTATTTTCAGATAATTCATTATTTTTTTCGTTATTTTGATTTTCATCATCAGCATTATCTAGTTTAGCGTCAGGTTCAAGAATTTTTTCTTCAAGATCTTTTTCCTCCAAACCTTTTTCTTGAATTTCACTTTGTTTTTGTAACTCTATTCTGGTTTCTTCCTCTTCTTTTTTAATAATTTCTATATCGCTTTGAGGAATTTGGTAATAGTCACTTTGAATATCATTGAAAGATAAAAATCCATGTCTCTCCCTTCCAAAGTCAATAAATGCAGCTTGAAGTGAAGGCTCAATTCTGCTTACTTTTCCTAGATAAATATTGTTCTTTATTAAATTATTATTTTTTCCTTCATATTCGTAGTCTTCGATATCATTTTCAGATTTAAGAACAACTCTAGTTTGATTAGGATGCGATGCATCAATAAATAAGTTTTTTGGCATAAGTTTGTGTATATTTTATTCATTTAAATTTTGTTATTATAACTGTGCCTTAACATTAACAAATTCATGGATTAAATAAAATAAAAATGATTAATCATAT
>MDTD01084758.1_pt1 | contig 13766 bp, 13 predicted proteins | sample 811221 | NCBI WGS metagenome assembly MDTD01 (sample SAMN05326646, study PRJNA326480) | marine metagenome | isolation source: seawater | place: Pacific Ocean: South West | collected 2011
AGGTCTGCTGATGATGGTTGGTAAAAGAAATAGATTGATGGCGTATTTAAAGAAGAGGAATGTAGGAAAGTACACAGAAGTAGCAGATAAACTAAAGCTTAGAAAAAAATAAACTTTTCTAATAGCTGTAAGAAGAAAGAGAAAGATGAAAATAGAACATACTTTTGAGTTGGGGAACCAACAAATCACACTAGAAACTAATCGAATTGCGAAACAGGCAGATGCATCTGTTGTTGTTACCTGTGGTGAAACCATGGTGATGGCGAATATTTGTGCAGCTAAAACGCAAAAACCTGATATCGATTTTTTTCCACTAACAGTTAATTATCAGGAAAAATATTATGCTTCAGGAAAAATTCCTGGAGGATTTTTTAAAAGAGAGGCCAGACCGACTGAAAGAGAAACTTTAACCAGTCGCTTGATTGATAGACCTATCAGGCCTCTATTTCATAAAAATTTTAAAAACGAAACTCAAGTAACTCTGACTGTCCTATCATATGACAGCGTTGTAGACCCAGATATTATTGCAATGTATGCCACCGGTGCGGCATTAGCTATTTCAGGATTGCCAGTTGCGGGTACACTAGGTGCTGCTCGAGTAGGATACATTGACGGGAAACTTGTCGCTAATCCTACTATCCAAGAAATGGAAAACTCTAAGTTAGATCTGGTGGTGGCAGGAACTGAAGAGGGCGTATTGATGGTGGAGTCAGAAGCACAAGAACTTCCTGAAAGTACGATGCTTGATGCTGTGAACTTTGGCCATAATTTTTATCAAAGATTTATCAAAGAAGCTCATGCGTTTGCAGGTAAAACGGAAATCAAACCTTTTGAGGTTCCAAGTTTGCCAGATTTTTATGAGGGTTTACAAAAAGATATTGAAAGCAAAATATCTGACTCTATTCGTGAAGCTTATAGCTTAGTCGATAAGCAAGAAAGAAGCCAAAAGCTAACTGAAATTAGATCCTCTATTATTGATCACATTGAAGAAGATCAAATTTTAGCTGCTACAACTATCATTAAGGACATTGAAAAAGATGTTGTTCGTAACGATATCATAAAAAACAAAAACCGTATTGATGGAAGAAAGTTAGATGAAGTTAGACAAATTACTTGTGAGTTGGATATTCTACCTCGAGCTCACGGCTCTAGCTTATTTACAAGAGGTGAGACTCAAGCCTTGGTCGTCTCAACCTTAGGAACCGGAGATGATGAACAGATGATTGACTCTTTAGATCCAATGCATAAACAGCATTTTATGTTGCACTATAATTTCCCCCCTTACTCTGTAGGAGAGGTTGGTAGAATGGGTGCCACAGGAAGAAGAGAGATTGGTCACGGGAAATTGGCATGGCGTGCTGTACACCCTATGTTACCGAAGAAAGAAGACTTTCCATATACATTACGTTTAGTATCAGAGATTACCGAGTCAAATGGCTCAAGTTCTATGGCTACAGTTTGTGGATCTTCCCTAGCTTTAATGGCAGCAGGTGTTCCATTACCTAAACATATTGGTGGAATTGCTATGGGCTTAATAAAAGAAGGCGATGAATTTGTTGTTCTTAGTGACATATTAGGCGATGAAGACCATTTGGGCGATATGGACTTTAAGGTAGCAGGTACGATGGATGGAATTACTTCTTTGCAAATGGATATTAAGATTACAAGCATCACTAAGGAGATAATGGAAATTGCACTTAATCAGGCCTCAGGTGGAAGAAAACATATCATTGGAATTATGAATGAAGCCCTTCCTGAAGCTAGAACTAAATTCTCAAAGCATGCACCTCAAATTATTTCGATAACAATCGATAAAGCTAAAATAAAAGATGTTATTGGCTCTGGCGGCAAGGTCATAAAAAACATTGTTGAAGTATCTGGTGCAAAACTTGAAGTTAATGATGATGGTATTGTAAAAATTGCCTCTAGCAATGAAGAGTCGATCAACAAAGCCAGACAAATGGTAGAGGATATTGTTGCAGAACCAGAAGTAGGTAAAGTCTATACTGGAAAAGTAGTCAAAATTGTTGAGTTTGGAGCTTTTGTTAACTTTATGGGCGCACGAGATGGTCTCTTACACGTATCTCAGATATCTCAAAAAAGAGTAGAAAATGTTTCTGATGTTTTGTCAGAGGGTCAAGAAGTACAAGTAAAAGTACTTGATGTAGATCGTGCAGGTAAAGTTAAGCTCAGCATGAAAGAAGTATAAAAAAATTCAATTACAAAGTGCAGGTAAATATTAAATTTACCTGCATAAATTCAAATTTTCCAATAATTCTTATTTTTTTGTTAAAAAACCTATATTTTTAAAGAAACTTTCAACTTTTTATTTATTTTTTAAACAAATATAATCTAACTTTTAAGGAGGAAAGTAAGATGAAAAAATTTTTATCTATCTTAGCATCACCGCTCTTAGTATTAGTTTTATCAGCAAATATTTCTAAGGCAGACGGTGAGTTAAATCTTTACAACTGGGGAGACTATATCAATCCAGCTGTTCTAGAAAAATTTACTGCAGAAACAGGAATAAAAATTAACTTAGATGTATATGGAAGTAATGAGGAGATGCTTGCAAAAATTCAAGCCGGAGCCACTGGTTATGACATAGTTTTTCCATCTGTTCACTACCATGACATAATGTTTAAGTTAGGACTACTGCATGAAACAAAAATTAATGAATCCCCACTTTTTAAAAATATAGACAAAGATTTCATTATTGCTAAAACTGATCCAGACGGTTCATGGTGTTTGCCATATGCAAGGGGTACAGTTGGAATCTTTTACAATAAAAATATTGTACCATCTATAAAATCATGGGATGACTTTTTTGCAATTCCAGAAAAGCACAATGGTAAAATCACTATGTTGGATGATCCTAGAGAGACTATTGGAGTTGGTCTTATCGTTAATGGCAATAGCGTTAATTCTGCTGACCCAGCAGAAGTCAAAGCCGCAGCTGAATATATTTCTAAAAATAGAGATAATATTTCTGCATTCTCATACGATATTATATCGCTTTTACAAAATGGTGATATTGCAGCAGCACATTGGTATGTTGGAGGTCTTTACTACGTTTTCAACGACCCAGATCAAAAACTTGCATACGCTGTACCCGAAGAGGGCGCAACAATGTATCAGGAGGACATGTGTGTTTTAGCTAGTGCTCCAAACAAAGAGAATGCAAGAAAGTTTATGGAGTTTTATTTAAATCCTGAAAACCCTGCTCTAAACACTGAACAACAATTAAATATATCTGCAAATGCACCTTCGAGAGAAATGCTGCCAGATAATTTAAAAAGCAATCCTTTCATAAATCCTCCTAGTGAAGATTACGCAAAACTTCAAATATTTGATGACCTAGGTCAAGATATTAGAATTTATGACCGTGAGTGGACCAAAATAAAAGCACAATAAATATTTATTATGTCCAAGGGCAAATTTTTGCCCTTGGTTCAACATCCAAATTATTATGTCCGAGAAACTAATTTCTATTGTAGATGCAACTAAGATGTATAAAACGCCCGAAGGTGGAGAGATAAAAGCTTTAAATGAAATAAGTCTAGAGGTTTTTCATAATGAATTTGTAACACTATTAGGCCCTTCAGGCTGTGGTAAAACTACTTTATTAAAGACAATCAGTGGTTTTGAGAAACTTGATTCCGGCAATATTTTTATTGAAGGTGAGTCAATTATAGAGACACCATCATATAAAAGACCAGTAAATACAGTTTTTCAAAATTATGCTTTGTTTCCACACATGTCTGTAAAAAAAAATATTATTTATGGACTTGAAATTAAAAAGATTAGCGAAGAAGAAAAAATTGGAAAACTTCAAAAAGTTTTAAGCTTAATTGGTTTAGAGGGATATGAAAACAGAATGCCTCAACAATTATCAGGAGGTCAGCAGCAAAGGGTTGCTCTAGCAAGAGCTATTATTAATGAACCAAAAATACTTTTATTAGATGAGCCTTTATCTGCTTTAGATAAAAAATTAAGAAGTAATATGCAAATTGAATTAAAAAATATTCAAAATAAATCGGGAATATCTTTTATTTTTGTGACTCACGATCAGGAAGAAGCTTTGAGTATGTCTGATAGGATTATTGTTATGAAAGAAGGATCTATATCTCAGCAAGGATCTCCAGAAGAAATATACTATAAGCCAAAGAATAAGTTTACAGCTGATTTTATTGGTGAAACAAACTTAATACATGGAAAGTTTGTAAAAGAAAAAGATAATTATAAATTCATTAGTCCAGATATAGAATTTAATATTAGTAATAAATTTAATAAATATCTAAATCAAGATGTTTCAATTTCCATAAGGCCTGAACAATTTATCATCAATGATATTTCTAAAATTGATAAAGATAATTTAATTAAATTAAATGCAACGATTGTCCAAAAACTTTTTTTTGGATCTAATGTAAAAATTATATGCAAAGTAAATAATCTTACACTTCATTGTTTAATAAAAGTTGATGAGAAAAATTCGAGTTTTAATAAAGATGACAAAATTAATTTATATTTTGATTTACATAAAACAAATTTATTATTTTAAAATATGGAAAATAGAAAAAAATTATTTTTACTACTTTCGCCTTTTACAATATATATATCGATATTTTTTTTAGGTCCAATTTTAATTCTATTAGTTTACTCCTTTCTTGAACCCGGTCTCTATGGGGGGGTTGTATGGAACTTTTATCATCATAGTTATGGAAGAATTTTGGGTTGGGCCGATGGTATCATGGAAGAATTCAATCCTGTATATTTCAAAATATTTTTAAATTCTTTTAAATTGGCACTTTTTACAGTAATTTTAACTCTTTTAATTTGTTATCCAACTGCACTATGGATTTCAAAACTCAAACCTAAATTTAAAATATTTTTTTTATTTTTAGTTACCCTTCCTTTTTTTTCAAGTTTGGTGGTAAGACTTTTTGCATGGATGTTGTTATTAAAGCCATCGGGATTAATTAATGAAATTTTACTATTTTCAGGAATTATAAATTCACCTCTACAAATGCTATTTACTGAAGCAGCAGTGATAATTGGGCTAGTTTATATACTGATACCATTTATGTTTTTACCACTATATGCAAGTATTGAAAAAATTGATTACTCTCTTATTCAAGCTTCTAATGATTTGGGTGGGAATAATTTTATAACATTCTTGAAAATAACTTTACCTCTTTCATTTCCAGGTATACTTGGTGGTTCAATATTAGTATTTATACCAAGTTTAGGTAATTTTATTGTTCCTGATTTACTTGGCGGTGCAAAAGTTATGATGATTGGCAATATTATTGAACAGTCTTTTTTAACAGCAAGAAATTGGCCGTTCGGCGCATGTTTAGCAATAATCTTGATGATTATCGTTGTTACGATGTTAACTTTTTATGTCAAATTTTTATCAAAATATGAAAAAAATATATAATTTTTTTAAGAATAACTTCTTATCGTTACATGTAATTTTATTTTTTGCATTTATCTATGTTCCACTACTTGTCGTAATTTTTTTGTCTTTTAATTCAAATGTTATGAATATGATGGTTTGGGATGGTTTTACATATGATTGGTATAAGTCTATTTTTGGATTTAAAACAGGATTAGATGAAGATGCTATGTATCTTGAGTCTACTGATCAATTATTAAATGCTTTAAAAAATAGTTTATTTATTTCTTTGACCACTACTCTTATCTCAACCTTCATTGGAACTTGTTTAGCTTTAGCAATGGTTAGATATAAGTTTAAATTTAAAGCTTTTTATAATGCTTTAGTTTATTTACCTATGATTATTCCCGATATAGTTTTAGGTATTGCCTTACTCATATATTTCGTAACAATTGGTGTTAAGTTGAGTGTTTATTCTATAATTATTGGCCATTGTACATTCTTATGTTCTTATGTCTTTATTGTTGTTAGTTCTAGACTTGCTGGAATGAATGATGATTTAGAAAAAGCTTCAAACGATCTTGGTGGAAATGAGATATACACATTTAGAAAAATAACATTTCCATTAATCTTTCCTGGAATACTAGGAGGGGCTTTATTAGCTTTTATTATATCTATGGATGATTTAGTTATTACATATTTTATTGCAGGTGTTGACTCTACAACATTACCCGTATTTATTTATGGAATAATGAGAAGAGGCATAAAGCCTGAAATTAATGCAATAGCATCGTTGATGATAGTTTTTTCATTAATTATAGCTACTTTGGGTATATACTTTAGGTCTAAAAAATAAGATGAAACGATCAAGAGATTTAGGACTTTTTAAATCACATCTTCCAACAGGACGATACAATTCTATCACAGATATTAAAAACTTATTAGTTGGGTATAAGACAATCTATCAAAAACCAAAATCTAGTAATAAAAACTTAATCAGATCTGGTGTGACAGTAATTTTGCCCAAAGGAAGAGAAAAAATACCAACTACTACTTGGGCTGGCTCTTTTTCATTAAACGGTAACGGTGAAATGACAGGCACACATTGGATAAATGATGGGGGTTATTTTGTTGGACCTATCTCAATTACTAACTCGCACAATGTTGGTATGGTCCATCATTCAGTTACTAAATGGATGATAAATCAATACAAAAAATCTTGGTTTAATAATCATTTATGGGCAATGCCTGTAGTATGTGAAACTTATGACGGTGTTTTAAGTGATATTAACTCTCAACCCATTAAAGAAACCCATGTTAAAGAAGCATTTAAAGATGCAAAATCTGGTCAAATTAAAGAGGGAAATGTAGGCGGTGGGACTGGTATGGTTTGTTATGAATTTAAGGGAGGTACTGGAACCTCATCTAGAATAGTTAAGATAAAAAATAAAAAATATATTATTGCAACTTTAGTTCAAGCAAATCACGGAATTAGACCTTGGTTGACAGTAGACGGAAAGAAATTAGGTAATAAAATTACACGAAACCGACTAATTGAAAATGAAAACTTTTCAAAAGAGAGAGGATCAATAATTGTCATAGTGGCAACAGATGCACCGATGCTTCCTCATCAACTAAAAAGAATTGCAAAGAGAGCTGCAATTGGAATTGGTAGAACAGGTACCCCAGGTGGTAATAATTCAGGGGATATTTTTTTAGCTTTTTCGACTGCAAATAAGAAAAACATCCCTCAGTTAGATAAAGATTTTTGTAATATAAATTATATTAATGATGAGTTATTTGATAATTTTTATTTAGCTACTGTGGAATCAACTGAGGAGTCTATTATAAATGCCATGCTTGCAGCAAAGGATACAGTTAGTATTCGACCTAAAGGATATAAAGTAAGTAGTTTAAAGCCCTCGGATTTGTTCTAATTATCATCAATAAATCTTTTCTTTTTCACAAAACTTTCTAATATATTAAAAGTAAGTCGAGAGACTTCATTATCATAGTTATTCCAGGCCATGCTGCCAGCCCAAGCAATTGATCCAACTGAAAAGAATCCTCCAAAATTATCATTCTGGTGAATGGCTAAATTAGATTGTATTTTTTCATTCTCAGTGCCTCCCAATCCAGGTGCTGGATCCAACATTTCTTCAGGGGCAAGAAGATAAATGTCAGAGTGATCTTTTGAAAATGCCAATACATGAGTTTTTTCAGGTGTGCCAAGTAAAAAATTTACTGAGTCTAATTCTATTCCTGCTGCTCCATGCCCGGACAAACCAAAATTACCAAATTTCTTTTTATTAGGCATATGTTTAAAGATAAAATCAAATTTTTTATCAAAACTTAATTTAGTCCTGTAATAAGGCGCCGAATAATCAAATCCTTGCGATACCATTCCAACTCCAACTAATAAATTAGGGGGCCTGTTATTGTTTCTCCATAGACCCGTATACTCACCTGTGGTACTCGCGTGATATTCTCCTGATTTAGGCGGATGAGCTCTTATACCACCCTCACTTTTTCTACATTCTATTATAGAATTATCTTTTTTATCAAATGAAATTCTCCAGTAAAACCCGTTACCACCTAAGTACATTATTCTTCCACCTTTATTTACATAAGATTGTAAAGAGTTAAGCATCTTGAGACTGTAGTACTCAGGATGAGTACCAGTAACAATTACTTTGTATTTCTTGATAGTTGATAGACCAGATTTATGTAGATCATGATCTGTAACCACATCATAACTTTGTTTAAAATATTTTAACCAACCTAAGATATGAGTATCTGCATTAAATTGCCATACATTGGAGTCTTTGCCACCTAATTTAGCTACGAACTTTGGTTGAAAATCAATTATTGGTCTTTTTCTTGATGAGTAGTAAACTCCACTATCATCATTATGAACGTCATAAAATGAATATCCTAGTTCTGGGTTTTCCTGCATAAAATGATCATGATCATTAATCTCTAAAAGCCTATTTGTAACTAGCTCTGTTTCAGGAACATCTATTCCAATTCTATTATTTGCATACGCAAGGTAACTCGCAGACGGGAATAAAAATGCAATCTTATTTTTGGAACTTGGCTTAGGTAAAATAACAAAAGGTATAAAAAATTCGTTTTTTTGATTAATATATAGTCGTAAACAATAAACTGCACTTTTTATATTTTTAGGTAATTTAAATGAAAAGTCATTTTTCCATTTTGCGTCAGTAATGTCATCCTCGTGAAAATGAATAGCATTGTATTCGTCAGGATTTTTAGTCCAGTCTCTTATATCTATAGTATCTTTAGGTCCCTTGATTCCGCGAGTAGGATGATTAAAAAGCTTTCCAGTTAATTTAAAATTTCCCAAATCGTAAATAATTTGCGTATCTATACCTTTAGAAAAATCCAAATCTAAAAGTTTATTATTGCGATAATAATCTTGAATTTTAATTCCACTTAGTTTCCCATTGAAAAAATATGAATTTATTTGATTTCCAGAACATCCCAAAAAAATATATTTATATATTAAACGTTTCGGTGAAAATATATTTTTTGATTTATATTCTTTATTTGAAAATTTAAGTGAGGTTTGAATTTGATTTTTAAAAAAATTTAATTTTAAATGATTCCATTTTAAAATTCCAAAATTCTCAGAAATCAAAGTTTTTTTTCCATTATATTCAAAAAATATTTTTTTCTTTTTGGTGTATATCTTGAAAGAATTATTTTTATCGTTCGATGATAGTAAAACTTGCAAGTTTTCTTTTTGAAGGGTGGGATAAAAATCTAAAATAAAGGTTAAATTTTCTGAAATAATTTTATTTTTGGTATCAATTTTTGCATAGGACCCTGAAAAAAGCTTTTGTTCTTTTCCTTTAAAAATTTTTTTTTTGAAAAAATTTAAATTTATTTTTTTAATCTGATAACCAGGAGCTTTAGGATTTATATCACCTTGAATAATCTGAAGTAAATCAACTTTGTAATCTTTATTATTTATAGAACTAACTTTACAATTTATTTCTTCGCCAGTCTTATAACTGAATTTATCGATATAGCCTAAAATATTCATTTAATCTTTTTTTAAATACAAAAATTTCGGCATCAATTAAATTAGAAAAAAAAATTTTGTTATGAATTATTATTTTTTCTCCTCTTTCTTTGGGTAACTGCCCTAAGAAAAATTTTTCATAATTTTTATAAAGGATATACTTCCCTTCTTTTTTTCCCGATCTAAAATTATTTAATAATTTTTGCAGTTCTAATGATGGTTGAAATTTCTTTTCTTTAATTTTAATTTTAAATTCTCTGAGGAGTGATCTTGGATTTTGTTTTGTTTTAAATCTAGTCATTAAATTATTTATTATAACAATATTTTAAATAAATCTTGTGATTATTTATATTTATCTTGTAAAATAAAATTAGAGATCTTGAATGCTCATTCCTACGTTATTATAGCCGTTATCGACGTAGAGTATTTCACCTGTGACTCCTCTGGAGAGATCACTAATCAAATATACAGAAGATTTGCCAATGTCCTCTAAAGAAAGGGGTTTTTTAATTGGTGAGTTATTAATTGTATAATTATAAATTTGCCTAGATTTATTGATTACAGCACCTGCAAGTGTTCTCATTGGTCCTGCTGAAATTGCGTTCACTCTTATGTCTCTATCACCCATATCTACAGCAAGATATTTAATAGAAGTCTCTAAAGCAGCTTTTGCAACCCCCATGACATTGTAGCTTTGCATATATCGAGTTGACCCATAATAAGTTAAAGCCATAATAGAGGCACCATCATTCATTTTTGGAGAAAGTAGTCTTGTCATCTCGGTTAAAGAATACGCAGAAATATGTAACGTTTTTAAGAAATTATCTTTAGATGTATTTAAATATTTTCCTGACAATTCATTTTTATCTGAGTAAGCAACAGCATGAACAAAAAAGTCAATTTTGTCTTTAATACTATTACAAACATTTTCTAAAGAAGTCGTATCAGAAACATCACAAGGCATTATCCCCAGGCAATTAATTTTTTGGGAAAGAGGCTCCACTCTTTTTTTAATTGAGTCATTTTGATAGGTTAAATACATACTCGCACCTTCTTCATTTAGAGATTTAGTTATGCCCCAAGCAATGGAATGGTCATTAGCAATACCTACAACTAAACCTCTTTTACCTTCTAAAACTTTAGTCATTGAAACTAGTTATATAAATTGATGCATTTGTTCCACCAAAACCAAAACTGTTAGATAATATAGAGTTTATTTTTACATCATTTTTATTTTTTCTTAAAACGTTCATTCCATCAGCTTTGTCGTCTAGCTTAGAAATATTAGCCGACTCAACCATAAAGTCATTTTCCATCATCAACAAAGAGTAAACTGCCTCTTGTACCCCAGTTGCACCTAGAGAATGACCAGTTAGTGACTTGGTCGAACTGATCGGCGGTATGTTGTCACCAAACACCTCACGTATTCCCTGAAGTTCAATCATATCTCCAACTGGAGTTGATGTTCCATGAGCATTGATATAATCAACGTTACGGCCTTGAGTGGCCATTTGCATACATCGAATTGCACCCTCACCTGATGGTTGAACCATGTCATGTCCATCAGACGTTTGACCAAATCCTTGAATTTCTGCAATAATATTAGCTCCTCTTAATTGGGCGCTCTCTAAACTCTCCACAACTAAGACACCCGCTCCTCCTCCAATAACGAACCCATCACGTTCAGAATCATATGCCCTAGACGCAATTTCTGGGGTCTCATTATATTTGCTTGATAAAGCCCCCATTGCATCAAAAAGTATTGACATGGTCCAATGAGTTTCCTCTCCTCCACCTGCAAATACTATTTCTTGTTGCCCATGACGAATTAAATCATAAGCATTACCAATACAGTGTAAGCTAGTAGAACAAGCTGAACTAATTGAGTAGTTGACACCTTTAATTCCAAAAGGAGTGGCTAATGTAGCAGAGTTTGTAGAGGACATGGTACGAGTAACCATGTAAGGGCCAATTTTTTTTACACCTTTTTCACGAGCAATGTCGAAAGCCTGTTGAAGCTGATAAGTTGATGGACCGCCTGACCCCATTACAATTCCAGTATTAACATTAGACACTAAAGATCTATCAAGTCCTGAATGTTCAATAGCTTCTTGCATTGCAATATGATTGTAAGCTGCACCTTCACCCATAAAACGTAAAATTTTTCGATCAACATACTCTTCTGTGTCAAGAATGGGTTTACCATGAACATGACTTCTCATTCCAAGTTCTTCGTATTCCTTACAATGACTGATTCCTGATTTTACCTCTTTTAGACTTGCTAGAACTTCTTTTTTATTATTGCCAATACAAGAAACAATTCCATAGCCAGTAATAACAACTCTTTTATTACTCATTAAACAAACCTACTTTTAGATCGTTAGCGTGGTATATTATTTTATTTTCATGGATGATTTGGCCATCACCATAACCAATAGAAAAACCTTTTTTGCTCATCGACTTCTTAATATTAACTTTGTATTGTATGAGTCGTTTGTCTGGTTTAATTTCTTCAACAAATTTTATTTCACCTACACCCAGCGCTCTTCCTTTGCCAGGATAGCCTAACCAGCCTAAATAAAATCCTAACATCTGCCAAAGAGCATCAAGGCCAAGACAGCCAGGCATGACAGGGTCTCCTATGAAATGACAATCAAAAAACCAAAGATCTGATTTTATATCCAATTCGGCAATAATTTCACCCTTTTGGTGCATCCCTCCATCATTATTTACTTGGGTGATACGATCAAACATTAACATCGGCGGGGCTGGTAATTGCGCATTACCTGGGCCGAAAAGGTTACCCTTACCACACTCTAATATTTCTTTATAATTATAGCTAGATTGAGGTTTAAAATTGTTCATTTTAATGTGGGCAATTAATTTCGGCTAATTGTAATTTGTTTATCTCTGATGTCAAAATATCTATCAAGCTTATTTCACTTTTCAAGTCATTGGTTGAATTAGCCAGTGCAAAAATAATTTTTGTGCATGCAAGACTAGCTACAAAGCCTGCAACAGGACCTATCATAGCACTATTTAAGCATCTATGATTAAAATCTGTTTGAGGAAACAAACATGCAAAACAGGTTGTATTATTTTTTTTATAATTTTGAGAAAAATAAATTCCATCGGTTGAATTAATTGAAATAGAGACATAAGCAATTTTATTTTTTTTGCAAAGCTGAGAGGATAATATCTTATTTTTATGATTATCAGTGCAGTCAAAAACAAGATCAAAATTTTTATCTTTATTTTCTTTAATAAAATCTTGATAAGAATTGTGATGACTAAATATTTTTGTAATGTCATTAATATTTTTAAGTTTGTTTTTTGATACCTCTGTTTTAAAAGCGCCAACATCCTTTAAAGTGTAATTTATTTGACGATGTATGTTTGACCCTTCAATTTTATCAGGATCAATTAAATGTATCTCTCCAACGCCAGACCGAACAAGATATTGAGAGGCAACGGTTCCTAGGGCGCCCAAACCAATAATAGAAATTTTTCTTTTTAAAAGATTAAGTTGTCCCTTTTCATCAATACCTGGAACAAGTATTTGACGACCAAATTGTTCAATAAAATTATCACTGAGTTCCGGTTGAGCCAAATCCACCACCTCCTCTCTTTGAACTAGTAAGTTCTTTTACTATTTTAAACTGTACTCTTTCGTATTTTGCAACAACCATCTGAGCAACTCGCATCTTATGCTCTACTTTAAAAGATACATCACCATGGTTAATCAATATGACTTTGATTTCACCACGATAATCCGCATCAATAGTTCCAGGGCTGTTTAAAACTGTTATTCCCTGTTTTAAGGCAAGTCCACTTCGAGGTCTAATTTGCACTTCAAAACCATTAGGAATTTCAAAATAAAGTCCAGTTCCAACTAGAGCTCTCTTTTTAGGTTCGATTAAAATATCACCATCGGGAAGATAAGCTCTTAAATCCATCCCAGCACTTGAATTGGTTTCGTATATAGGAAGATTGATGGAGTTATTGCTAGTTCTTACTTTTATTTCTATAAGATTACTCATTTTCAGCTTTTAATATATGTCTAACAACTTGATTAGCAAATGAGGTTTTAGTTACATTACCAATTTTATAATAATAACCTTTTTTATTAAAGACTCCTCCATTGTTGTAGTTGTTATTAAAAATAACATTTTTAGTAATTGGATAGTTTAAAACGAGATAATCACATTTCTTTTTTTTTAACTTTTTTAAAGCATTCACTTTGACGTCATTGGTTTCGTATGCAAAACCTACTGTAATACGCGGTCCAGAGGCTATATTACTTATTGTTTCTAAAATATC
>MDTD01060133.1_pt1 | contig 13765 bp, 11 predicted proteins | sample 811221 | NCBI WGS metagenome assembly MDTD01 (sample SAMN05326646, study PRJNA326480) | marine metagenome | isolation source: seawater | place: Pacific Ocean: South West | collected 2011
TCTTTTTTGATATACAATATGCAGGTATAGCGAACATACCATTAAGCTTTTTGATAGCATTATAAAACCCATACTTAGATATACATTCTAGAGCTACTTCAGAGTCTGAACTACTTCTCCAATAATTTTTTTTTCTCTTCAGCTTCTCTTTTAAATTTTTATAATTGTAAATTTCTCCGTTAAAAACGATTACCCAATCATTGTTTTTAGAGATCATAGGTTGATTAGCTAAACTTTTTAAATCTATAATACTTAATCTTTGAAACCCGAAAGCCAATTTTTCCTTTTCATTTACATAAATATCTTTATGATCAGGACCTCTATGCGCAAGAGTATTAGTCATATCATTTAAAATTGAAACTAATTTTCTTACCTCTATATTGTAGTTATTGTTTAAATATAAACCTACAAAACCACACATAATTATCTTCTTATAGAATTATTTGAAACACAAATTTTTTCAGCCCTTGTTTTCCAGACATTAGGCCTTTTAACTGAACTACCAGAAAAAACTTTTAATGCATTATACATTAGTTTTTTATAGTGCTTTGGCACAAAAAATTTTGATAAAATATAATAAAACCAATGAGAAGAAAAATAAACATTATTTAATCGTTTATTATAAGTATTTGCTCTAGATAAAGCTCTTTTAAAAGCATGTTTTATTAAAATTTTTTCTAAATTGGGATTTTCATTACAAAAATTTATTAAAGCTAAAATTGATTCATATCTGCTTCTTTTTATTTGACTAGAAAGCCTGTCTTTTGATTGGTTACTGGGTAATATTGCTACCACTTGATTAAGAAATACTGCTGCACCTTTAGAAAAAAGTCTCAAAAATAAAACCTGGTCAGGAGATATAAAGTTTTCATTACAACCTCCAGACATTATATATCTTTTTTTTGAAACTAATATTGAACTAGAGTTTGCAGGGCAATTTTTGATAAACTTTTTTAGCCCATCATATCTACTTTGTTGAACATGCTTGAAAGGCATTGAATTAATTTTCTGCCTATTTTCGCTAATAAGACCATACACAAAGTTTGTTTTGTATCTATGAGCTAAGTATAACATCTTAGAAGTAGATTTATAAGTAACATTATCATCTCCATCTAAAAGTCTTATCCAATACCCTGAGGCATGCATAACGGCTTCATTTGTTGAATATGATGCACCTAAATTTCCTCTTTTTAAAATAATTAATTTACCAGGTAACTTAGAAGCAAATTTTTTTAAAATAATTAAGGTATTATCATGCGAGCCATCATCTACCACAATATATTCTCTTTTATGACTGCCTCCTTCTATAGCAAGAGCATGAAAAACATTTTGTAGATATTTTCTCTTATTGTATGCAGTTATTATATAACTCACAAAATCTAGTTTTTTTTTTTCTAAATTATAATTATGTGATACTTTGTAATACATATTTTTTAATTATGATGAATAAAAAGTTATTTTTAAACAAAAATTTTACTAGTGATGGTAAACCTAGAGCCTATGTGGAACTAAGAAAGATAGATACGCTTTGGTTTAATACTGGAACTCTTTGCAACCTCAAGTGCAACGATTGTTATATTGAGTCATCTCCAACTAATAAAAATTTACAGTATATAAATTTGTTAGAAGTTAAAAAATATATTACAGAAATAAAAGAAAATAATTTGGGTACAAAACTTGTTGGTTTAACTGGAGGAGAACCATTTATGAATCCAAATATTATCTATATTCTTAAATATTTATTAGAAAATAGATTTAAAGTATTAGTATTATCTAATGGTATGAGACCAATAGAAATAAAATTTAAAGACTTGCTTACATTACCTAATTTGAATAATTTAACTATTAGAATTTCTTTAGATCATTTTAAGAAAAAGAGTCATGAAAGAATCAGAGGCAACAACACATGGAAACAAGTTATTAGAAACTTAATTTGGTTAAGCAATAACGGTTTAAATTTGAATATAGCATCAAAGATAAAACCAAATGAGTCAGAAAAAATTATAAGAGAAGGTTTTCATAAACTTTTTAAAAAAATTAAACTTAACATTGATCCCTATAATAAAAGTGAATTAATTATATTTCCCATAATGGATTATGAAAAAACCTCAATAGAAATTACACAAGATTGTTGGAGAGTTTTAGATAAAAGCCCAGAAAGTGTTATGTGTTCTAATTCACGTATGATAATAAAAAGAAAAGATGAAATTAATACAAAAGTTTTACCTTGCACTCTAATAACAAAAGATAAAGAGTTTGAATTAGGTAATGATTTAGTTTCTTCAAAGAAAAAAGTATTTCTAAACCATCCCTTTTGTTCACAGTTTTGTATTTTAGGAAACTCTAGTTGTAGTTAAATGATTAACTTAAGAATAGTTTTATTCTTTATAGGTATATTAATTAGTTACCTGGGAATAGCTATGACTTTGCCTCTTTTAATAGAAGTTAAAAATTCTGAAACCAATGCTACAAACTTTCTAATCTCTACCTTGCTAACTTTATTTTTTGGAATAAGTTTAATTCTAGCATTTAAAAAAGAAGAAAAAAAAATTAACGTAAAAGATACTATATTAATAACAACTCTTTCATGGCCAGTAATGATAATTTTATCAAGCTTGCCGTTCTACTTGGATGTTAATTGTGAAAATTATATTGATGCAATTTTCGAAGCTACTTCTGGTCTTACAACTACAGGTGCAACTGTATATAAAGAAGTAGAGAGTTTATCTTCAGGAATTTTAATATGGAGAGCTCTTCTTCAGTGGCTAGGAGGAATAGGTATTATTATTTTTGCTATAGCAATCATTCCTATTTTCAATATTGGAGGTATTAAGTTATTCACGCAAGATTGGAGCGAAAAACCAAGAGAGCTTCACTATCGACCAAAAGAAATTGCTAAATTATTAGGTAGTATTTATATATCCTTTACTTTAATTATTTTGATACTCTTATATGCTAGTGGGTTGAATTTTTTTGATGCCTTTAGTCACGCCTTAACAACAATTGCAACAGGTGGCTTTTCCACTAAATCATCTTCCATTGGACACTATAATAATCTTTATACAGAACTCATAATAATATTTGGAATGATTGCTGCCAGTCTTCCATTTACTTTATACATAGCATGCTTTAGAAAGAACTTTACAAGTCTTTTCGACAGCCAAGTATTATTATTTTTTTCTCTGATAATATTTTTTGTTTTATCTATTGCTCTCTGGATTCATCTTAATAATAATATTAATATTTTTTTAGCATTGAGGTTGTCATTGTTTAATAGCATATCCATTATGACAGGAACTGGCTATTCAACAGAAAATTTTTCAAATTGGGGGTACTTTGCAAATACAATGTTTTTAATAATGATGTTGTTAGGAGGCTGTTCAGGTTCAACTACTGGAGGTTTAAAAATATTTAGAATTCAAGTGCTATGGGCATTAGTTATTAAAGAACTTAAAACTATCAGATCACCAAGAGCAATTAGTAATATAAATTTAAAGAACATCAATATAAATGAAAATATTATAAACTCTGTTATGATAATATTTTTCTGTTTTATCTTTAGTGTATTTTTCATTGCAAGTGTTTTCTTATATTATGAGTATGATTTTATAACATCAATATCAGCTGCTGTTACTTCAGTTTCTGTAGTTGGTCCAGGCTTAGGCAATATAATTGGGCCAGAAGAAAGTTTTAGTCAGTTACCTAGTGCACTCAAACTATTACTATCATTTGGAATGGTTTTAGGGAGGTTAGAATATTTAGCTTTTTTAATAATTTTAGCGCCAAAATTTTGGATTAAATAAGAATTTTTTAATATCCTCACCAATTTTTAAAACTACTGGAATAAATATTAAAACTAATAATGTTGAAAAAAGCAGACCAAATACTATAGTTATTGCCATAGGTTTTAAAAATTGTGCTTGTACACTCCCTTCAAATAATAATGGTGTTAAGCCAGCTATTGTTGTAAAAGACGTTAACATAACTGCTCTTAATCTCTCTTGAGCGCCGGTTATTATCGCACTGTTTATGTCTATACCCGTCTCTATTTTTTCATAAATATTAGATACCATAATAATAGAATCATTAATGACAATTCCTGATAAACCAAATATTGCTACTAGAGATAAAATTGTAATATCAAAACCTGTTATCCAATGCCCTCCTATAACTCCAATCAAAGTAAATGGAATAATTGACATTATAGAAAATGGTAAAAAATAAGATTGAAAAATAAATGCTAAAATTATGTAAATCACACCTATTGCTAAAAAACCTCCCCTTTTCATATCACCAAAAGTTTCTTTTTGTTCCTCTGCTCTACCAGCCAGGTACCAATCTAGATTTAAATTATTTTCTAATTTCTTCAAAATATTTACTTTTATTTCTTTCATAATATCATCTGGATTAACAAGTGTTTCATTTATTTCTCCTGTAACTGAGACTTCTCTATATCCATTGTTTCTTTTGATTGTCGAAAAACTTTGACTTTTTCTCATATTAGCGATTTCCGACATTGGAATGAGTTTCCCGTTGGGTGATAAAACTAAATGTGAATTAAAAGTATTTATATTCATAGCATCTAAGTTATTTCTTACTATAATCTCAATTTCATCTTCACCTCTAAAAAATTTAGTAACAGAAACTCCATCAAATATTGCTTTGATTTTTTTTGCTAAATAATTGCTGTTAAAGTTTAAATTCTCAGCTTTTTCTGTTAAGGTAAATTCGACTTCTCTTTTTCCAAGGGGAAGATTATCTTTAATATCTGACACACCTTTTAATTTTAAAAGCTCGCTTTGAACAAAATTAGAAGCTTGTTTTAATTTATCTAAATCTGCATTCTGAGACCTGATTCTTATATCTATATCTAACCCCGGAGGACCTCCTTTTCTTTCCAACACAGTAAAACTAGTTAAACCTATAGGTAAATCAATATTAGCTTTCCACTCCTCAATTAACTCATTAGTTCTTTTTTCCCTTTTTTCAGGGCTAACTAATTCTACTATCATTCCACCTACATGGTCTCCAAACTCCTTAGTAGATATTCTACTGCCCCAAATAGGCTTTCCTATAGTCGCATAGGTTGTCTTTACAATTTTAGTTTTATCTATTTCCCTTAGTTTCTTATCTAAAGTATTTGTAAACTCCATAGTATATTTTTTTAAAGTTCCTGGCGAGAAACTAAAATTTACTAGTATAATTTGACTTTCTGGAGTAGGAAAAAAATAAAATTTAACATGTGAAAACTTTAATAATGAAAAAGATATTATTAATAGACATATTGAAACAAAAAATGTTTTATACTTGTGTTTAATAGACATCATTAAAAAACTTAAAAATGTTTTTCTTTTAAAAATTTCAAGATATTTATTAAGGCTTAGCCTTTTTCTGGTGGTTTTTGCATCTTCGATTAATGCCATTTTTATATGCCCAGGCAAAACAAAAAAACATTCAAAAAGACTAGCTATTATTACACTTATTACTACTAGAGGAATTGCTTCTATAACTTGACCAATTACTCCTGAAATTAAAAAAACAGGAGCAAATCCAGCTATAGTTGTCAGAGAGGCTGCGGTGACAGGGCCTAGCATTCTTATTGCTCCTACATAAGCTGCCTCAGAAGGACTTTTACCTAATTCACTTTGGTATTCTATATGTTCAGCGACTACTATTGAGTCATCAACAATAATACCAAGCATCATTATAAGAGCAAATAAGCTGATCATGTTTATAGATTGTCCAGTTAATAGCATAATTGCTAAGGTTACTGAAATCGCCGCTGGTATTCCAATTGCAACCCAAATAACAACCTTTAACTTTAGAAATAAAAATAATATAAATAAAACTAAAACTAACCCTCCTAACCCATTCTTAAGAAGTAAATTAATTCTATCTCTAATTGACTGTGATGACAGGTCATATATTTGAATATTGATGTTATTGTTAAGCTTAGCTTGGAATTCATTTATAGTGTTCTCTAAAATTTTTGTGTTCTTAAGAACATCACTTCCTAAAGATCTAAATACTTTTAATGTTATAGCTTTCTGTCCATTACTAGACCCCTGACTATCTTTTTCACTAAAGGTTTCATATACATTAGCTATATCTTTTATTTTTAATTTACCACCGTCTTTATTTATTATCTCAATATTTTCTATATCTAAAACTTTCTCTTTTTTACTAAATGTTCTAAGTTGAACAACGTTATTATTTTGAAAAATTCCAGAAGGAATATTTTTTATTTCTGGTTTTATTCTAATAGCAACCTCTTCTGGATCTAATTTATTAGATAAAAGAGAAATAGGGTCTAAATCAATATAGATAATTTGCTTTCTGTATCCATCTATTTCAATTTTATCTATTCCGTTATTTAGTAATTCATCCCTAAGACTGCTAGCAATTTCTTTTAATTGATTTTCATTAGAGGTTCCATTGATTAGTACTAAACCTATCTGTTCAAAAGGAGTTATTAATTTGATAACTGGTATATCTGATTCTTGAGGGAAAGTACTAATTGCATTAACCTCTCTTTCTACTTCGTTTAATGCATTTTTCATATCAGTACCATTTTCATATTCTAAAATCACATCTGCCAATCCCTCTCTAGCAGTAGATCTTATACTTTTTACTTTATCTAAATATCTAACTTTATTTTCTAAAGGTTTAATTATTGAGTCCTCTATATCTTTGGTACTAGCTCCTGACCATTTAATACTAATAGATATATAATCAATAGAGTAGTTAGGAAAAAACTGAGTATTTAACTGTTTAGCTGCGAATAAACCCAAAAATATCATCAACATTAAAAACAGATTGGGAGCTGTTTTATGATTTAATATTCTTGATATGATATTTAAACTCATCTTTTAGTTTTTAGAAGTAATCTTTTTAAATAAATTTAAATTATTAATTCTAGTTAAAATTATTTTTTTATTGTTAAGTTTATCTCCAGTAATAATAACTTTTTCTTTAGCAAAGCCTTCTACATTTATCTTTGTTCTTACCGCTTTATTTCCTTCTAGTACATAAATAAATGTATCTTCATAAATACTATTTTCATCTACTAAAAACGATTCTTGAATAGTAAGACCTTGAATTACAACTTCTACAAAAACACCTGGCTTGATTGGATCATTCTCAGAAATATCTTCTAGTTTTGCCTTAATATTCAAACCTGCTCTCTCTTTATTAATAGCACTATCTATATAAAAGACTTTTGCTGAATAATTTTTTTTAAAATTAGATTTTTTCCAAAAAACTTGAGCCTCTTTTCCTAAAATATTACTTAGATGTGTGTATATGCTTTCACCTACAAAAAACTGCACACTAAGATCTGAAGTATTCAAAAGCTTTCCTAATATACGTCCAGTAGATACCTCTGCCCCTACTTCTATAGAGCTATTATCTAATTTTCCTGAAAAGGGAGCCCTATAAACGGTATCTGTTAAATTACGTTGTGCTTGCTTCACTTGAGATTCTGCAATTTTAATATTCGAAAGTATGGTTTGTATATTTGATTTTATATCTAAAACTTTAGCATTATTAATTGATAATTCTGTAGCTGCATCTTCAAGATTTTTTTTTGTTACTATATCTCCAACTAACTGAGTTTTTCTATCATAATTTTTTTTACTTAAAATTTGTTGTTTTTCAAGTTCACTAAATATCAGATTTTTAGATTTAAGTTCATTTCTAAGTTCTTCTAGCTCAGATTTTCTTTTTATTAGTTCTTGCTTAAAATTAAATGAATCAAGCTCAAAAATTTTTTCTCCCTTCTCAAAATATTCATTAGATAAAACTTTTGGCGAAATTTTTATAATTTTTCCTGGTAATTGAGATATTACATCTACTTGATTTTGTGCTATAATGTTGCCATAAAATAAATATTCTGGTTTATTATCTTTAAAAAAAATCTTTTCAGTTTCGACTAAGAAAGCTTCAGTATTTTCTTCCTGTAAAACTTTATCATTGCTAATAAACTTTAAAATTGAAATTAAGATAATAGTTAGCAAAGATATAATTAAAAATCCTTTAATATTTAGTATTTTGTTTTTCATTAGAGTTATTAATAACTATAAGCTTTCACTGAAACTTTTCTTCAACATTTCTTTAAATTTTCTTTTAGTCAAACCATATGGTATTGGCTTAAGCGATTTAATGAAAATATTTTTTTTCTTTATTTTAAAACTATTTCTAGGCCATGTCTCACCTGAGTCTATATAAACAGGAAATATTGGTTTTTTTATGCGATCTTGAATTAGAAAAACTCCTGGCTTAATAGCTCCTATCTTCTTTGGGGCTTGCCTAGTTCCTTCCGGGAAAATTACAACTTTATAGTTTTTTTTAACAAGATTAACAATATTTCTTGAAATTTTCTTAATTGATTCTATTTTTTTTTTTCTATCTATATAAATATTACCTAGCCTCACAGCGTACCACCCATATACAGGTATAAAAATTAATTCTTTTTTAATAATATATATTGTTTTATCAAAGGCTGCCAAAAAAAAAATAGTATCAAATGCTGATTGATGGTTAGCCGCTATTACCTGACCTCCTTTATCTTTTAAATAATTATTCTTAAAAACTATTTTTATATTTAAAACTTTTGTCAGAAAAAAAATTATACACTTAGACCAAACTCTAACAGTTTTTCTTGTTAGTTTTCTAGAGATTAAAATTGGTAAAAGTAACAATCCAAAAAATAAAATAGAGAAATAAAAAATAAAATTGAACAAAAATACTTTTAACAACATACTATTATTTAATTAATATAATAAAGTGCGATAATAAATATTTAATATACTCCTCTGTTAAAAAAAAGTAATATAAAATATTCACTCTAAAAGATATTTTATTAGATACTTTTTTTTCTACTGGGTAAGCATAAAAATTTATATTAGGCGTTAATAATTGCATTAACATCATACTTCTAGGCATATGATAATATGAGGTAATAATAGTAATGTTCTGCAGTTTATATTTAGACACCCACTCACTTATTATTTTAGCATTTTGATATGTGCTTTCTGATTCTTTATCTATAGTTATACTAGATTTATTCTTGATATCATTAGGTAGAATGCTTTTATCTGATACCTTCTTATCAACCCCTGAAATAATTAATCTTAAATTTTTATTTTTATTAAATAACTCTAGTCCCAGATTAATTCTTCCTTTTCCTCCCGTTAACACAGCAATACCATCAGTTTTATGGTTGAAATTAACTTGATTATAATGAATTTTTTTAAGAAAAATTACAAAACCATATATTAAAAATAAAGTAATAAGCGAAGATAAATAAAGCGCTAATTTCCTCATAATACACTTAAATTTTTCATATATATTTTACATTGTATGTTTAAAATTATTAGAATTGCACAATTATAAAAAAAATATATTAACAAATAAATTGCAATATAGTCATTTAATAAAACATAATTAAAATAATAATCTGTTAATGTTATAAATATTGGATAACTAATTGAAAATACTAAAGTTAGCAAAATAAAAAAACTTATACTTAAATTCTTTAATATTATAAGATCATTGACTCCAAAGTATCTACTTAGATTTATATAATGTTTTATTTTTACAAGATAATTTTTTAATAAAAAAAAATTATTTAATAGAATTATGATAATTAATATTACAATACTTGAAATAAATAAAATAAGATTTTTTGATTTTTTATTACTAATTTTATCTATTAATGCACCATCAATAATTTTTGTAATTTTTTCATTTATAATATTAAAATTTAATGGCTTTGAGTGTTCGACCTTTACATCATAAACCTCAGGTATAATATCGTCAGAAACATTTATATTTTTTAAAATATCAAATAATAATTTTTTTACCTCTTTATTTTCTAATTTATTTACAGAAATAATTGAACTATTAGCGCTTAATTGATTAAAAATAAGATCCCTTTTTTCTTCAAAATCATTATATATTTTAGGGATAAAAAGCATTACCTCGCTTGTATTTTCATTTTTATTTTTTTCTTCTAATCTTTGTTCAATTATACCTAAAAGTATAATTATAAAAATAATATTACTTATGCAAAAATATAAATAATTATCTATTTTGTTAGGAAAAAATTTAATTTTTAAAAAATTCATATTATTTTGATATTACCTTTCCTCTAAATTTTTATTATAAATTTCATATTTTTGGTTAAAGTTTATAGAACTATCATCTAGAGATTCTCCAAAAACAATTACAGTCGTACCTATTTTTTTTAAAGCTAAAATTAGATAATTTATTTTCTTTTTTATAGCATTATCAACATCTTTAAAAAAGCTATCTAACAACAAAATTCTTGGCCTACCAATAATAGCCCTTGCAAACTGAGCCAATTTCAATTCTGCTATACTAAGCTTACAAACTTTTTCCTTTATTACTTTTTCCAAGCTAAGCCAAGGTAACAATTCTCTAAGTGCCTGAGCTACATCATTTTTTTTTTCATTTTTAAGAATTAGAGGAAAAATAATATTTGTTTCTAAATCAAATTCATTAATAAAGTAATTTTCTTGAAATACTATTCCTATTTCATTATGAATACTAGATAATTCAGATCTACTTAATCTACTTATATTTTTTCCTAACAAATATAAATTACCTCCGGCAGGCTTATCTACTAGGCCAATCACTCTAGCTAACATAGTTTTTCCTATAGAATGCTTACCTATTATTAAAACCGTACTACCAGAAGGAATAAAAAGATTCACATCTTTAATTAAATTTTTTCCAGTATTACTTTTTATAGAAAAATTTTCCAGCCTAATCAAATATATACCTTTTTTAAAAATTAAGTATTATAATTGTAATATTAAAAATTATAATAGTAAAATATATGAATATACAGTGTCCAAATTGTGAAACGATATTTGATCTTCAAAAAAAACAAAAAATTAATAGTAAATACAAATGCAGTGTATGTAATCATATATGGTTAGAAAAAAAAGATAAACCGAATCAAATTAATAGTGCAGAAAAGGTCAACCTCAAAACAATATTTATAATAAATGCAGTATTTTTCTTTCTAGTTATACTGGTTATTATAATTTTTAGAGATCATCTAGAAAACATTGATAATAATTGGAAAGTTTTATATCGCTTTTTTGATATGCTAATACCAGTCCAATAATTTTTTTATATGTTGTTTATCTTTTAAACTTCTATCCTCTTCATTAAATCTACTATAAAGCTCATCAGCAATTTTACTCGCATTTTTTATATTTTTCTTACTTGGTAATTCTATATTACCTCCTGCAGATGTTCCTTGATATTCAATATTTTGATTGTCTGCTAAATATTCTTTTTCTTTATTATTGCCATTTTCTTTGCCTTTATCAGCAAATTCAGGAGATTTGGACATAAACTCATTTGAATTAATCTTATTAATAGAACGTTGGATCATTTCTACTGCTCTACCTTGGGCATTAGAAGCTTCATCTGGCCTGCCATTCTCTAAGTCTCTGGAAGCCTGCCTCATAGCTCTATCTGCTCTTCCCAAATCCTGAGGTATCTCATTTTCCGAAGCACCAATTTCTCTTATTACATTCCCAAGAGTATTTCTTAATTCTTCCTGCTTTTCTTTAGGGCTTTTTCCTCCACTACCTTCTGAACTTTGTTCAAATTTACCTCTTTCTGCAGCCCTATTAAATGTTTCTTCCATTACTTTTTCTTGTTCATTTAACAATTCTGATAGTTTATTAATAAATTCTTGTTTTTGCTTTTGTTTATCTTCTAGCTCCTTATTACTGTTTGGGTTTTTAATATTTTCAGATAATTGTTTCAATTTTTGAATTTTTTCATCAACTCCCTCTTTAGAACCAGTTTTTAATAAGTCTTCAATTTGTTGTGCTAGTTCTTCTATTTCATCTTTTATATTTTCACTATTTAAATTATTAAAATTATTTTTACTATTTTGATCATTATCTAGATCTAAAAGACTTTCTATATTTTCCTTTAATTTATTGACATTGGTACTAACTTTTTCAGTATCATTTTGTTTTACGCTATCAAATAAACTTTGTTCTACTTGTTCTAAGTTTTTTTTTGCTTGATAAAACTCCCCTTCATCAATTGCCTCAGCTAAAATATATAAATTTTTAAATAATTCATTTTTTAGAGAAAACTTTACAATATTAGTTCTATTAAATAAATTCAAAGTTTCTCTATAAATAAGCCTTAAATTGTCATTATTTAATAAATATTGGTTAGCATTAAATAATTGAGAAAAATCTTCTTTGCCTTCATTTTGCGATATTTTATTTTTTGCTAATTTTTCTCTAATTTTAAGTATTTCATTAGAAGTTTTGTTATTAAATTTTTTTTTGGGTATTTTTATGCGATCAGAAAATTTTATCGATTGATTCATAAAATCTAATGCTATAATTTCTATATAGGTATCACTACCTGCCCAAATTATATCTGCTAGATATTTATAAAAGTAGCTTTCTACTAATTTAGTATTCTGCTGCATTGCCTCATTTAAATATAAATTAAAAGAAAGATACTCTTCTTCAAAGTGTTTAAATGATAGAGGTCTAATTATATTTAAGATAATTTTTTTAATACCATAATCATCAGTTGTTTTAGAAATAAATGATAGTGATGACTCATTTACTACGTTTGGAGCAGATAGAATTTCAATTTTTGGCTCTTTATCTTTTACAACTAATAAATCAAAAACTAAGTGTTCTTTATTCGCATAATTTATAATAACATTTTTATCTTCATCTAATAGCAAGCTAAATTCATAATTATTTTTTTCATTCTTTTTAACTTCTAAGGGTTTGCCACCATCCATCACAGAAAATTTTTTTTTATTAGATTTTATAAATACTTTAAGTTCTGATTTAATTGGAACTATTTCTTCAACTCGAAGATTTTCATTTTTTTTCTGGATAAGTATTAACTTTTCCTTAAGTTTCGTATATTCCGGAGGCTTATACCAAGCCTTAAGTTCAAAGTAGCTATCTTGGCTAATATAAGCACTATAATTTGTCCATCCAAAAATATTTTCATATATTTTATTATTTTTATATGACCAGAAAAAAGCTAAAGATATAAATAAAAATAGTAAGTAACGTATATACAAAGGATCATATTTAGTGAAACTAATGTTAGGTAAAATAAAATTTATATTTTTTAAATTTGCTTTAACACTACTTTTATGCAAAAACCAAATTTGCTTATTATAATAAACATTTGCTGGACTATCTTCTAAAGCCGTGAGTGGCGTAGTTGTTTTAAAATTCTTACTCTCAATCCACAATAAAGTTTTATTTCTATTATAATATTTAATATTTTTTATTAGTTGATTTAAAACAAATATTAATATTAATGTATAAAATGAAATAATAAGTGTGTGCCAAACTACTCCAAAAAAACTCCAAACACCAAATAATAAACTAATAACTACTAATTGAGCATATACTAATATTAAGAATAAACATCTATCGTTTATCTTTAAATTCAACAAAAAGTGAGTTAGATAAATAAAAAAAAATCTTTTTATTATATTTAATTTTTCTTTAACCATGGTGCAATTTTTTCAAATTTTAATATATCTTCTGGATCAATCCTTTTTTTAACGACACTATAATCACTTCTGTTTACCATAATTTCGCCAGCTATGCTTTTACTATTGTAACTTGAGGCCATTACATGACCGTATGCACCAGCTTTATCTATAAAATAGTAGTCTCCCTGTTGTACTGATTTGTATAAGTTTGCGTTTTTTACTACA
>MDTD01082869.1_pt1 | contig 13765 bp, 11 predicted proteins | sample 811221 | NCBI WGS metagenome assembly MDTD01 (sample SAMN05326646, study PRJNA326480) | marine metagenome | isolation source: seawater | place: Pacific Ocean: South West | collected 2011
ATGGCGTTAACTACCCCCATGGGTGCCCGTATCTCTATTAATCTCGATTCTATCTCTAAAGGTGTTCCGCTTGAAAAAAACGGCGGCATAATAAAGGAAAATTTTAAAAAAGCTGGTGACAACGTTAGGCTTGTTAAAAACGAGGTCATCCATTTAAAAGACCAAACTAAAGTTTTGAAAAGTACTATTGAGTGGAATTTTCTTACACTCTTTCCTGTGAGAACAATAGCTCTTTCAATTTACAAAAAAGGAAAGCTTATTACCATCACCTACTCTTATGACTCTTTAGAAAAATCCTCGAAAAGTTATTTTGAAAGAGACTTTAAAATAATTTTGGATGGCCTAATTTTTTAAAGCAACTATTTTTTTATAAATTTTAAGTTTTTATTTGTCTTATAACGACAGAAAAACTAGTATTGGTAAAATTGATTACGCTAGTGAAGTCTGGTTCAAATCCAGCGCTGTCCCGCAACGGTATTGTTAAAATTAACTAAGCCCGATCCTAGTAAGTCAATCACATCAACTTACCCGAGGAGGAACTGCATGAATATCTTTGTCACAAGTTAAGTAACTCATCACTTTAACATCTATTTCACTTTTAAAAGTTGTTCTTTAAGCCTTTGCTATTTCCTGTTTTCAAAAATTTAAAAACAAAGGCCATAGATCTATAAACTTTTGGATTTAATTTCATTTAATGAAGTTAATGAAGTTATTTAATTTTATCTTTGGAGGTTAAAAATGAAATCTACTATTTTAGGCTTTCCTAGAATTGGAAAGAAAAGAGAATTAAAGTTTGCGGTTGAAAAATTTTGGAGGGGTGAGATTGATGAACCCGAGCTTCAAAAAGTGGCCGCCCATTTAAGGAGGGAGCATTTACTCCTTCAAAAACGAGCAAGAATAGACTATTTAACCAGCAATGACTTTTCCTTTTATGATCAAATGCTCGATATGTCTTGCACTCTAGGCGCCATTCCTGAAAGATACAATTTTAAGGGAAAGGAAGTGGACCTCAAAACTTATTTTCAAATGGCCAGAGGGGACAAAGATGTTACCGCTATGGAAATGACTAAATGGTTTGATACCAACTATCACTATATCGTTCCAGAGTTTTCCAAAAACCAGAAGTTTTCCATTAAATCTTATAAGTATTTAAGAGAATATACTGAATCTAAAAAACTTTTATTCAATACCAGACCTGTTTTTATAGGTCCTTTAACATTTTTACTATTGGGAAAAAATAAATTTGAAGAAGAATCCACATTGGTTCACTTAGATAAGGTTCTTCCTCTCTACCAAAAAATTATAAACGATTTGGAAAAGGAAGGGGCCAGTTGGATTCAGTTTGATGAACCCATATTATCCCTAGACTTAAAAGAAGACGAAAAAAAGGCATTGATTTATTCTTACAAACAACTCTCCTCCAAAAAAGGCGGGGTCAAGCTCTTTTTAACATCCTACTTTGAAGATTATGGACAAAATAGTAAGCTCTTTCCTCTTTTAGAAGTTGATGCCATTCATTTTGACCTGTGTGCTGGCACAAACAACCTTGAATCAATAAAGAGTATAGACCTCAAAGAAAAGGTTGTCTCACTAGGCATTGTCGATGGAAGAAATATTTGGAGGAACCACTTGGCCCAATCCATTGCCAAAATAAATGAAGTTTTACCTTCACTTTGCAATGAGAATGTATGGCTATCGACAAGCTGTTCTCTTCTTCACAGCCCCTATGACTTGAACTTTGAAAAAAAGATCGACCAGGAAATTAAAAACTGGTTATCCTTTTCTGTTCAAAAACTGGAAGAAGTTTCTATTATTAAAGATTATTTTAAAAAAGGTATTAAAAGTGTTGAACAGCTTTTAAGGATTAATGATTATGCCATGAGATCGAAAAAAAACTCATTAAAGGTGAACCGGATTGAAGTAAAAGAGAAAGTCTCAAAAATAACCGGGACTATGCTTAAAAGAAAATCCGAATTTAAAAAGAGAAAACTAACACAAGAGAAAGCATTGGGACTTCCTAAGTTTCCTACGACAACAATTGGTTCTTTCCCTCAAACGAAAGAAGTTCGAACGATGAGGTCTTCATTCAAAAAGGGAAAAATCCCCCTCCAGGAATATACGAACTTTATCCGAGAAAAAACTCAAGAGACTCTTAAAATTCAAGAAGACTTGGGCCTTGATGTTTTAGTACATGGTGAGTTTGAAAGAAATGATATGGTTGAATATTTTGGAGAACTCATTGAAGGCTTTGCCTTTACAATCAATGGGTGGGTTCAAAGCTATGGCTCTCGCTGTGTGAAACCACCTATTATTTATGGAGACCTTAAAAGGACTTCCCCGATGACCGTTGGTTGGAGTTCTTATGCCCAATCTTTGACAAAAAAGCCGGTCAAAGGAATGCTGACAGGACCTGTGACGATGTTAAAATGGTCTTTTGTCAGGAACGATATTCCTTACGATCAAGTCAGTAAGCAAATGGCCCTTGTTTTAAGGGATGAAGTCAATGATCTCGAAGATGCTGGGATAAAAATTATTCAAATTGATGAACCCGCCTTAAAAGAGGCGATGCCCTTGAAAAGCTCTAAATGGAGTGAATATTTTAATTGGTCTATCCAATCCTTTAGGCTTTGCTCTTCAGGCATTAAAGATGAAACCCAAATTCATACCCATATGTGTTATAGCGAATTTAATGACATTATCGATAATATTGCTGCTCTCGATGCTGATGTTATTTCAATTGAAACCAGCCGCTCTCAAATGGAATTATTAGAGGCATTTAAAAACTTCCAATACCCAAGTGGTATAGGACCCGGGGTCTATGACATCCACTCACCAAGAGTTCCTACAAAAGATGAAATGAAAGAACTGCTTACAAAAGCAAAGGAGTACTTAAACTCAGATCAATTATGGGTTAACCCCGATTGTGGTTTAAAAACAAGGGGGTGGAAAGAAGTTACGGCAAGCCTTTACAAAATGGTTGAAGCGGCCAAAGAACTTAGAGAACTTTAAAAGGTCCTATTGTTAGCGGACCTTAGGGTCTGCTAACTGTTTCCACACTAAAATTAGTTGGGGTGTAGTTTGTATCTGGAGAAGCATCAGGTATCTCATAAGAATAGCCGGAGTAGGCCCCCGTTTTACTTAAAATGGCGTTCATTTCAGTATCTTTTGAGGCAAAATTTGTGGAGCTCGTGACCTTCCACTCGTCAGCAAATTCGTCTGAACGCCCAGAATACTCCTGAAGCCCCAATTTTGTTGTGAGGGACCAATAAAAGTATTCACTCGCCTGGCAAATATAATTACAAGTATCATCTTTATAGGTGTACCAAGCTTCTGAAGGATAAGAGTCGGGAATCGAATTGCTAAAGCCCCCCCTCGCTGCATCCATAGCATTCGTCATAGCACTGCCACTATTTTCACCATAAGAAATCATTCCAAATACTTCCGGGTAAGCATAAGCATAGCCGTGATGAGAAATCAGATGGAGGACTTCTTCAAGAGTCGCATCAAAGCCCTCTGAAGGGGAGGAGCCATTAACCTTGATCTCATTCTCGTAGAGGTCTTGGTAGTAATTACATGGGATACTTGGAGGAAAGACAGGAGAATCGGCATCTGGTGTTATAACAACACAAGCTTTATTTTCAATGAGTTTATTAACCACATTAGCATCATCAACAGCACCATTTTCATCATTGTCCAAATACTGGGCCATAACATTGGCCGCCCTTATAATCTTATCGTCGTCCACTGTACCTGTGGCATAGATACCCACTCCGAAGACCATAATTCTCTTTGAGAGGTAGGTCTCATCGGGAGCTATCCCTTTACCGCAAGAGAAAACAAAAAACGCTAAAACAATGAATCCAATTAGTTTTTTCATAAATAAAATATTAGACAATTAATTTTAAAAATAAAAATAAAATCCAAATAAAAAAAATAGTCATAAGACCTCTTTATTTACTTGCAAGTTTGTAAAATAAGTCAAACCATTAGGTATGAAAAAAAATTTAATATGCCTCATGACCTTCTTAACTCTTTTTTCTCTTCCTGCTAAGAAGGGGTATACAACAGAAAGCTCTAAGTCTTTCCTCCTTATAGAAACCATTCTTTTCACGGGCCTAAATGTCTTATTGGTGGATGCCCCCAAAATTAAACTCTCCAGTCTTTATGCAACTAATGATGTGGGGGACACTTTAACTGGTGAACTTGGCTTTATTCCCACAGAAAGCCTTTTTGGCATGGGGGTTGAGTTTCATACATCCCTTGGATTTTACAAAGGCTATCATGAAAACTTTGGCGCCTTAACAAACGAACTTCTCTTTAATACCAGCTTCCTTGGAAACAAACTTTTAATCGGAGGCGGGTTATCTATTTGGGATACTTTTAGCGCCATCGTACCGGTTGTTACTTTAAATTATAGTATACTCGGAGGCTTTGGTCTTTTTGATGATGTTTACATCGGCTATAGTTTTGGGGCCAGTGAATCAACAACTCATATCCTTAAGGCCGGGGCCGTCTTAACGATTTAGGAATAACTTTGAAAAAGATTTTAATTTTAACCTTATTACTCTTTTTTACCTCCCTTAATTTTTCCTATGGGAAAACTCTTGTGGTCTCTCCAGGCCTAGGCGGAACTCTTAGTCTAGGGAGTTCTTCATCTGGCTCTCATGTCTACGATATGGGGTTTGGGGCGACAGGAGAGGTTCAAATAGACTTCTCCATTCTTGACAATTTTAGCCTGGGATTTATTTACGGATACTCTTTTGCCTTCGCCTCCATGAATGCCGCCAACATTATTCACTCAGCATTATTAGCAGGCTACAGGGCCAACCTTTTTATGATGCAAAAGGTCTCTTTAGGCTATGGAGTTGGCGCCTCATTCAATTATGTGGGAGCAGCTGAACCTTATACAAAGGGGAGCGGGCCTGTCTTTATGATTTCTAATGACATCGGCGCTAAAACAACCCTCCACCTTCAGTTTCATATGATCAGTTTTCCAGATGATAAATTGGTTAAAACGAGCACGCCAATAAATAATCAGATCCTCTTTACATTCAACCGCAACTACGAACTTTTTTAATCGACTTTTTTCCCATTTGACCAATCTTTGGAGTCAATTGACCCTTAGTTTTTTTAAAGGATCAAAAATATTTTTCTAAAGTAAGTAAATGAAAAAACGAGAAGCCACTAGGTACCTAAAAAAAGGGGGATTTATGCGTTTAAAAATAATTGCTATCATTTCATTTTTATTCATTTCAATCCATGCAAGGGCCACGATGTTTATAGAGCCATCATTTGCTTATAACCTGTCCGGAACATTGGAATATAAAAATTCCTCAGGAACAAACACTCGTGATATTAAGGGTTATTCAGGCACGCTAAAACTTGGTTTTAGTACAGCAGGCCTTGCAATAGGTGGACTTGTAAAAAGGGGAAAAGAAGAGTTAGAAAATGATGGTTCAGCAGCTGGCTACAGCTGGTCGACTCAGTATGGTGCTTTTATAGGTTATAACTTACCAATTATGCTTGGTTTTGGAGTTTCTTATATCCTTCCCCCAACAAGTCATTCAGATTCAAGCTATAATGGCGTAAGCTACAGCACTCTGACTTTTGGTGTTGCTTACTCTATTATTCCTTTTGTAAAGCTTCAAGTTAACTATGGAATGTCAATTTCACCTAAGGTTGTTGTTAACGGTACGGCAAATGACCTACCTTATAATAATTACACTGATATCAATGCAAGCGCTATTACTGTTGGGCTAGGAGTCCCTATCCCACTAGGATTTTAATTTTAAATTAAAATAAAGCTTTTGTTACAAGGTCCCTTTTAAATAAGGGGCCTTTCTATTATTTTATAAGTCTTTTTAGCTTTCTTTTCTTTCCTCTTTAATCTTTTGAATTTCTTTGTACAATTTATCTGACTCGTAAGAAAGCTCTCCGAACTCTTCAATCTTCCCATTTCTCTGAGCATTCATGGCCTGTTCTAAGAGCGCTTCGTATTTTTTTTGGAGTGTTGTAAGAGGGTCTTTTTTAAATATCCCGAACATGTTTCGATTCCTTTGGTTGTTTTAGCTTCCATTAAAGCACTCTTTGGGCGTTAACGGACCTCTGTTCAAATTTAGTCTAAGTGTCCTGGCCTCTATAAGCTAACAAAGTTTATCTTTTCTAGGCCCTAGAAGAACCTTTACCTGCGCTATGATTTCCCCATGCATATAAATTTTATTGAGTTTACATTAAAACACCCTTTTAATTTCCATATATCAAAAAATAGGTAGCAGTAAGTGTCATGAATTATTGGACTTTGAACTTGCCAACATAAGAAGCCTTTTTGAAAAGTTACTTCATAAAATAATTACGTAAAATTAAGGGGTTAATCATTTTTCCCGAAAGGACTTTAAAATAGAAAATGAAGCTAAATGTTTGAAAATTTTAATATCGTTTAAAAAGTAATGAAAAGAAAGTTTGTAATTACCAAAATGTCCTCTTTTTTTATGTTCCTTACTTTAGGTCTCTCCCTCTTTTATTCTTGTGGAGACAGAAGAACTTATAAAACTGGAATTACTTTCACCTCTAGTACCATAATGTCAAAAGCAACGGGGGGGCTTATTCTTGTAGGAAAAAGAGATACTGGCGAGTATTTTTCCACAAGCATAAATACCTCAACGAGCTCTGATACCCTTGCTGAAACAACAATAGAAATTCAGGGAGGCACCTGGGACTTTTTTGCCATGGCCTGGGAAGACTCTGATAATAAAAATTTTAGAGGAACCGTCAGGTGTGGATCCTCAAAAAGCTATGAAGTGAAAGGAGAGGATGACGGTCTTTCAATCAGTTTATCAAAGGCCAATTGCCAATCCGATGACTTTGGATCCTCTAGTTATAGGAATACAAGTGGAAGTGATCCGTTCCCGAAAATAAAGCTTGCGGCATGTTCTAACCTGGAAGATATCTCAAGCTCTACATCATCTTGCTCTTTTCCCCTTCACCTTCTAGGCCAGAGCTGGTCTTTTAAAATGACTATGGGGGGAAGCAAAAGTGGAACACTCAATACTTCGGCCCTTTTTGAACTTGAGTCTGAATGCCTTCAAATTTCTTCTCCCTCAAACCCTTTTATAGAAACGGATTTAAAAATGGGCTTTTTACCTATCGGCCCTTTTGGGGTGAAGATAAAGGCCTATGCTGACGGCAATTGCACATCAAACTACCATATGGCAACGGTGGAACTTCCAACAGGTATTGGAAACGCTTCATCGGCCTATAATAAAACCTACCCTTTTCAAAGTGGAGACGAAGCGAGGAATACTCTCTTTTTTCCTGATAATTACATAGGCCACGGGACATCGACTTTAAAAGCTCAAACCCCAACTGTAAAATGCCAAAACACAGACGGTGATTGGATTCACTGCTTTCCTGGAAGTACCACACAAATTGGCACAAATGATACAGAAACATATTACAGTAATGCTAAAGGCTTTATTACAAATCTTTTAGGAACCTCAGATGCTGTTCAGCTTTACTCAAGCAATACATCCGGTAATAGAAACATTGGTTCCGTGGGAGAAGCAGCTTTAAATATGATCGCGACAATTGGAGCCAACCTTCACAGAAATGGTTACACAACATGCGATTCAATCTCTGTGGGGGAAAGTCTATCCATGAAGCTTCCCAATGGATACTTTGCTAGAGGGGAATCCTTGGAGCCTAAAATGAGGATACCGTCTCACTTTACTGGAGGCTCCTCGACTCCACTTTTTGAAAAAAGAATTGCTTTTTATTTAGGAACTTCAGAAACAAATTTGGCCTTAAGTGCTCTCATGGAGTTTAACTGCACAAGCGGTTTAGAAAAAGTGGGCTGGTACAGAAGTAAAAGCACATCTGGTGATTATGAAGTTGAGCTTTGGTATGATATTAGCGACCAATCGTCAGCAAAAATAGAGTCCTACACGTACCATACTGGAAGTAGTAGTCCAACAGAAAGAACGAGAGAAATTCATAGGTTTCATAAAACAGGGGCCGGTAGCTTTACAGCTTGGGTTACAGGAACCGTTTTTAAAGAAACGTCAGGCACAAGCTTAAACCTTGACTTAAGCGACAATTTTTATACCTGTACAACAAGTGAAGGTTGTAGCAGCGTTTGCTATGATCAATCAGGTAATGTAATGACTTGCTCTACGGACGTTTCGGTTAGTTCAAGTGATGACCAAAGTGGCACCCCCCCCATTCTTTACAATACGGGCGCTGGCTTTACAGACTTTAGCAAGTCCTCACTAGCTGCTGGAAATCAGGAAGGGTGGAGCGTCCTTTCGCCTTTTACCTATGATGGCTCAGATACTGACGTTTCCTCAAGTGGGGAAAGTGGAATCTATTCAAAGCGTTACAGTTACCTTATCAAGGGAAAAATGGGAGCAGGAAATACACTTCATTTTAGATCTCAGCTCGTTGGTAACTCGAGTTCGTCATCATCAACAACAGACCCAGGTACTTCTGATGGGACTGTCTATTCAGGGCTTTCTAACTCATGGGAAAGCGTTTGGTTTGAAAAGTGTGGAAACGGCACCATAAGCAATTGTACTGAAGCCGTTGCTAAATCTAGTTGCACATCCATTGGTAAAAAGCTGGTTTCTCACGTTACTGACTCTAATAGCTCTGATGTTGTAGGGCTTTATTCCTCCACAGGTTACTCATGCCAATGGTCTGTAGGATACTTTACAACTTCTAATTCTGACTTTAATACAGGTGGAAAATGCCTCGTCGCTATTTCCAACTCCGATTGGAGCTCTTGCTGCACTCAAAATAGATGGCATGGGAATACGATGAGCTTTGGGACTACGGGAGGAGGTATTTGGGGCTTTATCAACTCTGGTAATGTCGGTTATGAAAGTAGTTATACAAATACGAGCGGCAGAACATGGGGCTGTAATCAAGATACAACCGCTGCATCGTCTGGAGGAAGTTGTACAAGTGGCGAATATTACGTCCCTTGCAAATAACTTATTTTTTATCGCGTTTGCAGAGTTCCATAAACTTTAAACTTGTTTTGGGAATCAATATTGACAAACACCATTTCTCCAGAAGAGGGAAAGTAATCTGTCAAACCAGTAATCGTCACCTGGTGCGTGACTAAGACAAGTGGCCTCTTTCCCCTATTTTTTATCAACCACTTTTTCAAGTTGCTTATATAATAATCTTCTTTTTTAAAGTTGCTAAAAAAAGAGTTTAAAAAAAGAAGCTCTTTAACTTTACCTAACTTAAAAAGCCTGGCCGTGTCGAGGCACCGGCACCATTGACTTGAATACAAAAACGGTTTTTCAATTTTATGGGACTTAAAAAGCTTTCCAATTTTTACTGACTGCCTCCTCCCCTCTTCAGAGAGGTTCCTTTGGGTTTTACAATCCCTTAATTTAAAATGGCCAGGGTCTCCCATTCCTGGAGCTATGGAATGCCTTATCATTACGAAGTTATTTTTTTTAAGAAGACTAGAAAAAAGGTTTTTTGCCTTTGAACCACCAAAAGAATCCAGTGAAAAGATAAGAATAAGAAGAAAGGACATTTTTTTTAAAACAACCATAAAATAAATCCTAGAGAATAAATTATTGCCTAAAGTCATACTAAAAAACCTTCTAAAAAACCTTCATATTGTTTTAAAGCTTAGATAATCTTGTATTTTAAAAGAATATTTTTTAAGTCATTTACTGAATTAAGACAAAACTCCGCTTGAAGCCCCATCGCCTTGGCCTCTTTAAGGTTTGCCTCCATATCATCAACAAAAAGTATGTCTTGAGGCCTCACCTTAGTCTCTTCTAAAACTTTTTTATAAATTTCTTTTTCAGGTTTTCTAACTCCTAGCTCGAAAGAAAGAAAAAATTGGTCAAAATGTTTAAAAGGGCCCCATGTTGAATAGAGGTCAAAGTGAACTTTATTTGTGTTTGAAAGGACTTTGAGAGGAACGCTTCCTCTGGCCTCTTCTAAAAGGCTATCAACTCCATCGTGGGTTCCTTCCAAAATAGAGTTCCAGGCCTTTTCAAAATCTTTTAGCGTTATAGGGAGTGAGAAATAGGACTTGAAATCCTCATAAAACTCAGAAAAATCAACCAACCCCTTTTCAAGGGCGTAGTGTTTTGAGTCTTTGTCAAACCACCTTCTTATATCTACCCCATTAACAACCTCTTTAAGGCCTAGGGTTTTGAAAAAGTTTTTCCAATTGAGCTTTATAAGGACTCCCCCAACGTCAAGAAGGAGGATTTTTATTTTATTATCTTCCATAATCCATTCACTTTTTCTTTTTTAAAAAATAAAATCCAAAAAGACATCCTTATCTTAATAGAACCTCATTATTTTATGAAGCTTATTTTTTTGCCTTTCATTTATTTGGATAAAGAGGAAATCAAAAATGAGCTCCTTAAAAAAAAAAATCTCTAGGAGCACGTTAAATCATAGGAAATAAGTAAAAAAATAAAAATAAGAAGGCGAATACCAATAAAATCGGGGAGCCAAAACCTATTAGCAATTCAAACAACATTCCAACAACCTCCCATTTACACCGCGTGACTATTATTCTATCAAATCTTGATCAACTAATTGGTTAGACGCAGAGGTTTTCCAAAGATGGTTTATCGACTTTTCTTTTTTTTGCCTATTTTTAAGAACTTAGGAAATTTTTAAAGAGGGCCATTTTTGACAATATCCCATTGTTTAATCACTAAATTTAATAGATAAGTTTAAGAAAAAGTCATAATGAAACAAAACTTTGTCAATAAATCTAAACATTTCAACAATTTTTATTTTATTGAAGAGGCTTTAAGCAACCTTCTTCCTTTCCTTTTTGTGGCTTATCTTGCTGACCTTTTTTAATTTTTTAAGACCTAAATCTTTCTTTCTTTTGTAATAGCCAAGATAGGCGTTAAGCCTTCTAATGGCATAAATCCAAAGGGGGCTTACGAGAAGAGAAAGTGAGATAACGGAAATAGCGAGTTGAAATTCATATTTGAAAATAATCTTCCCTTTCATACCTATTGCAATTAAAACTAGTCCAAATTCACCAATTTGAGACAAAAGGGCCCCTGTATAAAGTCCATTTCTCTGGCCCATTCCAAAGGCATAAAAAAGGCCGAAATTAATGAGGGTTTTAATGAGAAGGCTTGCAAGGACTAGGAGGCTAACTGTCCCTAGATTCTCCCCAATAAACTGGGGATTTAAAAGCATTCCAATATTAACAAAAAAGAGGGCCACGAAAAAAATATAAAAGGGCTCTAATTTGTGGTGAACCCAGTTAGTCTCAGACGCCGACCCTACAATAATGCCAGCGACAAAGGCCCCTAAGGCCGCGGAGAGGTGGAACATCTCCGTCGTTAAGGCCAGTCCAAAACAAAGGCTTAAGGCCGCAAAGACCTGAAGCTCATGATTTCTCAAAAAGAAATTTCCCCAGGGAAGGTGGATGCGCCCTTTATAACCTATCCAACCCAAGACCCCCACTATAAAAGTCCCGCCAATTAATTGGGAGAAAATTTCTTTCTCGGTTGGCCCTCCCCCTTGAAAAATATCGAGGATCATCATCATGGGAATAATGGCCGTATCCTGGGCTATTAAAATTGAAATGGCCACTTGACCAGGCTTTGTATCAGATTCACCCCACTCTTCAAGCATCTTAATAACAACCGCAGTACTACTTAGGCTGATGACAAAGCCTAAAAGGACAATCCTACTCATAGGCCAGTCGAGGGCCTTTCCTACGGCAATAACGCAAAGGAGGCAGACAAAAATTTGAATTAAGGTGCCAATGATCGCAATTTTCCAGCTAGCAAGAAGGTGAGTAAAGTGGATCTTTAAACCTGCAAAGAAGAGAAGAAAAATAATACCCAGAGTTTCATACCTTTTAATTTCATCAACGTCTTTCACAAGACCCATGCCATGGGGCCCTAGAGCAACACCAGCTATGACATAGGCAACCACGTGAGGGATTTTAAAAATGCTAAGGGCCACACCTACAAGCAACAAGACGAGAACTGTCCCTGTCAGAGTAAATATGAGGGGGTCCATCTGCAAAGTAGCGCCCTTTTGTTATGGATTAGACAATAAAAAATATCGGTTTAAAAATGAAAATCTTTAAAATTTAAGAGGTTAAAGTTAACTTTCACCGTTTAAGGCCCTTTAGATTTTTTAGAAGGAGTCGAGTAGTCAAATGAAGCTGTAAGTTTTTTAAATTACTTAAATTTTTGGAAAGATCATAAAAATATTTAAACAGAACTTATTCATTTTTCTTTTCTTTTTCTTTTCATCCTTTGATGGATGGACCGTTTTACAAAATTCTATCGATGAATCATGGGATAAGACCTTATGGTCCTTTATGGATAATAATGGTGAAAAAGGTCATTTTATTGGGGAGAAAGGGAAAAAAGTCCATTTTTTTAAGCTCTCAAGAAAAGAGAAAGAAAAGGTTAAACCCCACAAAGGGGCCCTCGTTTTTTCCTCAGGTCAAGGTGAACCCTACATAAAGTATTACGAACTCATGTATGATTTTTTCAAAATGGGCTACTCACCGATTTACACTTTTGACCACAGAGGGCAGGGTTATTCTGAGCGCCTTATTTCTGACCCGAAAAAAGGGTATGTGGATTCCTTTTCTTATTTCGTTAAAGACTTCAACACCTTTATGAAAAAGATCGTTTTAAAAGATCAAAATGAAAAGCTCTTCCTGCTCACCCACTCAACGGGTGGAAGGGTCGCCCTCCTCTATTTGATGGAGGATTCAAAAAGACATCTTCACTTTCAAAAGGCCGCCTTTGGTTCTCCCTTAATCCAATTGAAAACGGCGCCCTTTCCCTACGCCGTCGGCAAGTGGTTGATAAATACCCTCTGCAGGTCAGAAATCATCTGCTCACAATACTATCCCGGCTGGTCCAAATTTAACGCCTACCTTAAGTTTGAAGGAAACCTTTTAACAAGCAATAAGGAAAGGTGGCATTATGCTCAAAGGACAGCGAGGAAGGTGGGTGACGTCTGGTTTAATGGCTTTACCATCAAATGGGCCCAGGAAGTTTTCAATTCCCGCAAGCATTTCTTAAATTACAAAGGAAAAGTGAATACCCCACTTCTTATTCTTCAGGCCGATGGAGATGCCCTTGTCAGGCCAAAGGCCCAAGATGACTTTTGTCAAAACCAGGCCAGTCAATGCAAGCTTATCCAAATGAAGGGCTCAAAGCATGAAATTTTCAATGAGAAAGACTCAGTGAGAGGTAAGGCCTTGAAGCTCGTTGATCATTTTTTTCAAGGCCTTCCTTTATAAAATCCTGCATCTGGGTATTGCCTATAAACGTCTCGGGATTTTTTTAACCCCTCCTCTCTTTTTTGGCCTTATTATGGGCGAAATAGTATGTAAATGTTAAGAAGGTTACTTCAAGCATCTTTATTTAGTTAAGAAATATTCACTTTTTTTATTGAGGATTTATAGGCCATTAGGCCTTTTGATTTAGAAAGACTACGGCCTAGGTCCCTTAAATAACAAGCCTACGAAGTCCTTTTATAAAGACCTCTTCTCTTTATTTAACTTTTTTTATTTGCACCAAGTATTCACCGTTTGAAAATAACTGAAGATATCTTAAAATTTAAACTAAGGTTAGAAAGGGGGGTGTTTCAGTAATGAAAAAATTAGGAGCTTTGTTTATAGCTTTGTTTTTGGTTATTGGTTCAACTTTTATTGGGTCAAAGCAAACGGTGACAGTAGCTAGTGATAAAGAGGTGGTTTGCGGAGAAAATCAATTTCCAGTGCCAA
>MDTD01185446.1_pt1 | contig 13764 bp, 8 predicted proteins | sample 811221 | NCBI WGS metagenome assembly MDTD01 (sample SAMN05326646, study PRJNA326480) | marine metagenome | isolation source: seawater | place: Pacific Ocean: South West | collected 2011
CATCTGTAATTCCAGTGTATGTGTGCTGGTGATAGGGATTATCTCCAAAATCAACAATCAGGCTGGAGACAGCTCCAACAAGCTTGCCATCAATATCTGCTACTATCTGCCCTTCAGGGAAAACGCGTAGATGATGGCGAAGTTGAGAAGGATCCCAAACGATATCTTCTTCGACCATGGTCGGAAAACAGCGTTTATTCAGTTCTATGAGGGTAGGTATATCGTCCGGGGTGGCCAGACGCAAGGTGACGCGAGAGTCAGAAGTCATAAGTCCCTTAAGGGTTACGGGGATCACATAAGCAGCAGGTAAATAGTGGCTTCTTTATAATGTAATCAGCATCAGCGCTGGCACCAAATACGCCATTAGAAATACATTCAGTTCGATAACAACAAACGAGAAAGGCGATCCAAAATCCAGCGACGCCCCGTTGTGTTGTAAGACTCCAGCTCAACTTTCTGGAGAATAGAGGATGGTTCCTGATCTGGGACTTCCATCTGGTAGAAGAGATCCATGCCCCTGATTCTTAAAGCCGAAGAATAGAGATCGACCACATCCACGCCTTCTGCAGCAGACAACTCCCGTGTCATAAGCGCATATTCCCTCAAGGCGTCCTGAGTTCTGCCCTTACCGACAGGCACAGTTGCGAGGACTGGCTGTTTCCCCAGATCGCGAGAGGCGCGTATCAGGAATAGCAATTCACGCCGCAAAACCTCCACGGATATTTCCAAATCGATATCAGGTGGCCCAACCAACCAGCATACTTTATCCACATCTGGTCGCTGCGCTATCTCCTGAAAGATCTCAAATTTGCGTAACGGGAGCAGCCCGGCCTGCAAGCGATCACCGCGAAGTGGGACGTACTCCAATTCAGGTAGACTTGGATGAGTTTGCTTAAGTATCTGCCATAAACTTTCTGGGGTATCCTGGTGATGGGGAACATTTCCAAACATGGCCCAATCATCCACAACCAGCATGCGTTGAGCGACCTTCTTGGGCTACCTGTTCTCGACTGTATTCCACTTCTCAGGCAACAGTAAGGCCACCTTTTCTCCATGCCGTAGAAGTCCGGCACTCATAGATAAGCCGGAAGCCATATCCGGGGTGACGATCTGGATACTGGTTTCTGGAGCAATGGGTACCCCTCCTGCTATTAATGCAAGCTCAAAATAATGTGTCTGTGCATGCAGGTCATCAATTGGAATACTCCACTCCTGAGGCATTAGTGATATGTCGCTTTCCCATCGCTGCAATTCCTTTCCTGCTGCATTAAACTCAGTCCGTCTGATTAAACCATGCTCCTGTAAATCTTCCAGGTCATAATCATTGGTTTCAATCGTATAACCGAGTGAGTGTCTGTCATGGGGATTCCCTTGCCGAGGGACAAACCATGGTCCATCCGTGATATGTAAACGTACCCGTTTTATCTCCATACTGCCGGTAAAAACAGGTGCAGTGTGATATCTCAACCGTCTCTCCGGTTGCTTCGCAAGGCTTGCGTCAAATGTCAGCCAACTCTGAACAGGCAGCACTTTGATTCCACGAGAAGGCCATGGCTCATCATTTACCCGCAAATTTACTTTAGGCAGGTCTTCTCCTTCACCAACAATTACGGGGCGTGCATCCCAATTGGTCAGGGCAGTAGACGTTCCCTGAAAGTAAAGATGGCCTCGTGGTCTGGCGTATAAACCGAAAGCAAAAGGATCTTCTTTTTCTTGAACCAGCACACTTTGTGACACCGACTCTGGCCAGATTTCTGCACTGGAAACAATCCCCCAATCACCCCACTCTGCCCCCACTACCCGTTGTCGAAATTGTGGTGCAGCAACGCTTTCGTCATGGGATATAATGCCAAACCAGTCAAATCGGTGCAGACCGGCATGCAACATGAATCGACTCTTTTCTGGTACTTCGTTCGGATTCACCGCGGCTTCCCACCAATCTGAAATCGCTTGGCCATCCATGAAAGCATACCAGCTTCCAGTTTCTTTTTGATCGACTCGAAGCTCAACTTCACGGTCCTCGGGGATTCGCCAAATAAAGCTGACCTGGAAATGCGCAAGGTGCCTGCCACGCCAACGACGCCGGTTACCTCTGAAAAAGTGGTCCTCCATGCCTTTGAGGTCACGAAGATCAAAAACACGGTCTACCCGCCAATCCCCCATTTTACGGCGGTAAGCAAGAAAATCTGCTGCAGTTTGTGGTGGTGCCGTGATATCCAGTCGTTCATGCCTTAACGAAGCCAGCCCGGAAGTGGGTTGGGAACTTTCAGCTTCTGCTTCCAATAAATAAACCAACACCGGGTAACGCTCATCCAGCTTGAAACGTTCACGTTCTGTTCTGGAGTGAAACGGAATAGTCACAACCACACTTTCCAGTTTTCCGGCAACCTTTAGCTCGGCCCACTGGAGTTGTTCACCATCGACATTACAGATAAATACCCCTTTTGTTTTTCCGAGATACTGTTCTGGAATATCTACCCGGAATGTATTGGCATAAGGAAAACCTTGCTTGCAAAGCAATCTGCCGAACGCCTTTTCCTGATGCCATTCTGGAAGCGAATAATCCTGGGCACAGGCAACACACATCAGCAGCTCTGCCAGGACTACAATTGCCAGTCTGATTCGGGATAGGTACGGTGCAAACATCAGTAATGAATGTCGAATGATTTGGTAATGCGATTGATTTCAGAGATGGATGTCACGCCACGCATAACCTTATTCCAGCCATCCTGTCGCAGGTTCTTCATTCCCTGCTTTGCACCTGCCTGGCGCAGATCTACACTGGATGCCCTGCGAGTCACCATATCTTCGATGTACTCATTCATCAGGAAAAACTCATAAAGAGCTACCCGTCCACGATACCCGGTCTGGCCACATTCCACACATCCGGTTCCGTGCCACGCCTCAACGTCCTCGTCAGCACATACAACTGCATCCGCAATTTCCATTCGAATTCGTTCAGGAATATCCTCATCCTGCTTTTTGCAGTGTGGGCAGATACGGCGAACAAGTCGTTGAGCGATGGAAGCCGATAGCGAGGATGCCACTAGAAACGGATCTATTCCCATGTCCACCAGGCGGTTGACAGCACCCACAGAATCATTGGTATGCAGAGTGCTTAGCACAAGGTGACCCGTCAGTGCCGCACGAATCGCGATTTCCGCAGTTTCAGAATCACGAATTTCGCCAACCAGTATGACGTCTGGGTCGTGACGCAGAATGGACCGCAAACCAGATGCAAAGGTCAATCCGATTTCACTATGCATCTGGATCTGACTGATACCTTCCAGTTGATACTCCACCGGGTCTTCCACTGTGATGACTTTACGTTCACGCTTGTTCGTTTTATCAAGCGCAGCATAAAGGGTGGTTGACTTACCACTTCCGGTTGGACCTGTGACCAGTACCATGCCATGAGGCAGTTCCAGGAGTTTAGTCATAATCGTTAATTGATCTGGTTCAAGACCCAATGCACTCAAATCATAAAAGACTGACTGCCGACTCAGGATACGCAAGTTCAGAGTCTCGCCAAAGCGACTGGGCAGTATCGACACACGTAGATCGAATTCTTCTTCACCGATATTGACTCGAATGCGACCATCATGTGGCAATCGGTGCTCGGCAATATTGAGGTTTGCCATGATCTTGGCACGCGAAATCACCGCAGCATGCAGCTCTCGTAAGCCCGGAGGAGTTGGGATTTCCCTTAAAAGTCCATCAATGCGGTAGCGCACGATTACCCGTTCTTCAAAAGGCTCGATGTGGATATCGGTGGCCCCCATTTCCAACGCTTCCAGCAGAAACTGATTGAAGAGATGGATAACAGAGGCATTATCGCCACCATCCTCCATGAGGTCAGTGCTCTGGTACTGGTAATGCACATGATCAACACGTTCCTGAAAGCCACGATCCTGACGCAACTGCATGACCGTCTGTGCACCCAAGCCGTAATGCTGCTTGATCGCACGTTGGATCTCCGCAGGTGTTGAGATTACCGGCTTAAGACGCAGGCCAATTAAAAGTCGTAGATTTTGCCGTTCACGCTGTGCTGGAGGGTCCGAAAAGGCCGCCGTAAGTACCCCTTTTTCCAGAGAAATCGGCATGAATTTATAATGCAGGACAACTTTTACAGACACTGCATCCAGTGCTTCTTTAACCGGTGGGGTATCAGCCAGATTGATATAAGTCAGATCAAGGGAATCTGCTACAGCCCGATAAATATCTTCCTGAGCAACAGTCCCTAACTCCACCAATGCCTGAGCAGCAGAAACTCGACTGCGTCGCTGCCTACGCCTTGCCTGCTCTGCCTGATCGGGGGATATTTTGCCATCATCCTGCAACGCCTGCAGGATGTCCATCCTGGGGGTGCTGATGATGGTTTGCTCTCCAACTTCTGTTTGCTCTGCCATCTGTATCCTTCAGTTCCTTCTCAAGAGACAATCGTATATCCGCACCTCAAACCAACTCGGTCGTCAACGATTGGACAACGAATTCTGGCTATTGTTCGCCGAACAGCGATCTGCTGGTCGCATATTTCAAAAGTAGTGATTTTGCAGCACCACGTAAAGCCCATGCAAAAGGTCCTGACAAAATAATCACAGAAAGCAGAGCTCCGTTAGCGGACAACTCTGCTTCTATAGAAATAAGGATATCAGAAATATTTTATGGACTCAGGATGCTTTCCTGAGTCATACGCATCCGCTCAACAGTACCTCCGCCACCATGGTAGAGCAGATTCTGATAGTCTGCCTCAGTAACGACAGACCACTTGCCCTTCACAGAAAGAATCATCTGGCCGTCACGCTCAAGCGAGAAAATTGGAATCCCCGGCTTCAATGGAACTCTGAATACATTTAGTCCAGTCTGTCCTTCGCGATAGGTAATCGAATCTCCGATGGCAATAGAAATTTTGCCCGGCTCTCGTAACATGGCAATGAGTTCAATTTCATTATATGGACGCTTGCCTTTGATCTGGAATGGTTTGGCCTGCTTTGACGCCAGTAGATCGGTGGCCTGCCTGCGATAGCAATAATAGAGAGCATCCCTTTCAACCACTGGAGGCATCCCCAGTTTGAACCAGGTCGTGTAATAAGCAGTCAGGTCATAAAAGAGATATTGGGTGCCTGTCGAAGGCGCTATCTCAGAAGCTTCAGAATAGTCATTCCATGTGATCAGTTGAACCCATTCTGCATTTCCCTTCAGGGCAACATCCCACATGCTTCGCCAGATCCGGGTATTATGGGCTTCAAATCCGAGAAAACTTTTAGGTCGCGAATCCTGAGGGCGCACTGGCGCAAACCATATTTTACCGTACTTGTGCGCCAGTACAGGTGACGTTGAGCGATTCCGAGACCCGATCTCATCAGCAGTACCAGCTCCCCAATCAGCAAACCCATGAGATACTTTGCTGTAATCATCTGCGTACTTCCACCAAGCCTGAAAGACTGGAACCAGAGCCACGTCTACGCCTGCAGCCTTAAAAGCATCAAGCTGTTCTTGCCACCATTCTGGCGGCATATTACTGGCCATGTACGGTGAAATCACCAATCTTCCGTCCCCAAGCCTGAACAGCGATGGATGATCAGCTAAAGACAATATGGACGGGACCAGTTTTTCTGGAGAACGACGATAGACCGCCATCATGTCGGGCATCAACATGATACGAAAATCCGGCTCCTCCAGTTTTGCTGCTTCAAGCAGCACAAGCAAGCGCTTCCAGTGAGAACTGTCTCCTACACCAAGGATATCAAAGGCAAAACCATCCAGCCCTGCGTCGCTGGCAAGTCGCACTTCTTCACGCATATCCTGAAGTCGCCAGTCATCACCAGTTCGTACTGGACGAGGCAAAGGCCTTTGTCGCAGAAAACCACCATATTTCAGATGTTTATTACGTTCCCCGTCCGCCGCCAGATATCCACGCTGATAATAATCACGATCCGAAGGTTTGTTATCGATTGATACCGGAAACTGTGGGAAATAATGGGCAAACACTTTTTTTCCTGAGTGACTCAACTCCTGCTTTACAGGCCGATTAAATGGCCATTGAGGTGTATGCACGGTTTCAATCTTACGATGGGATAGATCCTCTTCCCGTTTTTCTGCCGTCGATATGCACCCTACCAGTAAAACGACCATGCACGCAATACCTGTCAGATTCAGAAGCTTCATCAATAAATCCTTTTCTGCCTTTTATTTTCAATCATCAAGTAAATTTTACAATTGTGGGAATAATTTTTCAATGGCAATCCGAGAATTTTCTGCGCCAACCTTCTAATTACCCCATGCCAATCACTTGGTAATCGATGCCTCCTCTTAAATGTGAATATTGGTCATCAAAAAGTCGTCTTATGCCTTGAAAAGCCTTTAGTGGCGGCGTCTTTTAGGTAGTTCACCGGCAATAAAGAAAGGACTTCTCAGCGCAATAGGCATGTCCTTCAGACAACCCCTCACGCTCATATGCACCGCTGCAGGACAAACCCGCATCATCCGCTGAGAGATTATGAAAGCGCGGCAATGGACCGGTTTAATTACAATTTGGATACTGGTGGGATTGAGTTCAGTTTGGGCGCAGGAGACCTACTCCCCGACACTTAAATCGTCTAATCTGGCTGGAATGCAGCCAGTCACCGACTCCCTCTTTGACACCTATTGGCAGCAAGCTTTGCGATGGAATCCGGCCATCAAAGTTGCTCGCCACGAGTATGCGCAATTTGCTGCACAACTCAAGGGGATCGAAGGTTTTTTTGATCCGCAGCTTTATGTAGCTGGAGGTCACCGCTATGACCTGCAATCGATCCCCGGACTTACCGGTGGTATAGGCCTGGTTTCCAAAGGCTCAGTTGCGGAAGCAGGGATTGAACGCCCCTTCTTTCCGGGGTTTTACGGCAGCCTTGGTGTAGGACAGCAATATCTGGAGGAAGTTGACTCTGACGGTAATCATCTTCATCGTTCCATCATAGGCGGCCAAATCCGCATTCCACTTTGGCGAGATCGTGGCTTTCGCGAATTTGATCTTCAAAAGCAATCAGCACTTCTGGAGCTTGAAGCTGCCAGGTTTCGCCTCATTGAAGCGATCCAACGTGCCCGTTACGATGTAACGATCGCCTATATTGACCTGCTCGAACAACAGGGGCTCTGGTTAGCCAGTCAACAGGCAACAGCACGCGTAAGAACTCTGGAAGATAATACCAAACGTCTGGTTGAGTTGAAAACCGTTCCAGAATTTCAGGTTAACCACGCGCAGCTAGAAGTGTTGCTACGACTTGAAGAAGAAGTGGCAGCACGGGAGAGCCTGGATCGTGCCCGTGTCACCATGCAGAAGTTGATCGGCAAGCTGCCGAATGAACCAGACCAGGATCCCTTAAAAAGATTATCTGACCTGATCGAAAACATGCCGGACATTCAGCATTCACTGCCGACTGCAGTAGCCTTCAGGGGGGGGCTCCAGGATTTGCAGACCCAGGCGATGGCCGCTGAGACTGATCTCAATCTGGCCCGGGAACAAACCAAGAGTAGACTGGAACTGAAAGTGGCCGCCACCTACGCAGGTGAATCGGACGAAGACTTCATTGGCAATGACCCGATTGTACTTGAGAGTCGGGATGGCTATGCAGCTGAACTGGTGCTGACACGACCGCTCTCTCGGATTACATCAAAAGCAAAAGTTCGTGAAGAGCAGTCTCGTACAAGTGCAGCATGGGAGCGCTGGAATCTCAAACGTGCCGAAGTAGGTGCGGCTCTGGTCAGTTCTTACCTGAGCTGGTCATCTGCACGAGTACGATACGAGCTTGCGGGGCAGGCCGTTCAATCGGCAAAAAGTACTTTATCAGCAGAAACACAGCGTTTTCAGGAAGGAGGCGGTGACAGCCGTTCTGTTCTTGATGCGCAAAAAGACCTGACAAATTCTATTCGCCTCCAGACCCGAAACGCTGCACGCTTACTCCGGGCTTTTGCTGAACACCATTTTGAAGCAGGCTATCCAGCCTACAATGCTTTTGCTGACCTTGCCAGACCCGATGAGACTGATGGGAGAGACCAATGAGTAAATTGACCGACCTTTTCCGCATTACGGCCGCCACTCCCGGCGCTGCAGATGACGATCCTTTGCTGGATGATGGCATCACTCAGGACGACCATCGCGAGCGTCTGGAAGTCGATAAGGCTCTGGTTGTCGACGGCTCCGCAAAAGGGCGCAAATTGCAGAAAGAAGCCGAGCGTCGTGTGGTTATCGCTGCTGAAGACTCCCTGACTAAAATGCATATTGTCAAAATGGGGCGCTGTCCAGACTGTGGCGACCACCTGCGCAAACATTTCTTCGCGTCAATATGTGAAAATTGTGGCTGGAATACCTATGATGTGCCCAGATCCGGCCCCGTCCGAGTGCACCTTCGCGACGAAAGTCGCCCTATTGAAGGAGATCGTTGCTACTGGGTAAAACAGAACACGCTTCTGGTCGTGAGGAAAGATGTGGTCATTGCCCGTATCAGTTATCGCTCCGTCAGCTGGATTGAATATATGTGGAGCGATGATGAGGTCAGTCAACGTCATCGTGAAGTATATGGGCAACTGGATATTCAGTGCGGCTGGTGTGGTACTCCAGCCGATATTGAAAAAGATGGTTTTCACCTTACCCACGTAGCATTCGGCAATACTCAGGAGCGCTACTGTTTCTGTAGTGACAACTGTTATGAAGCGTTCCGTAAAATGTATCCTGCCAGGGTCGACCGAAATTGCTATGAACGCAGCTGCAGCGACTGCAACCTCTGCGTGAAACGCTACGACGACGAAGCAGAAGGTATGCGTGTTCTTGCGAAGGACCTTCTTCGCACTCGTCGGCGTAATGAGCAACAGAATCTGGAACCTTGATTCAGGATCACCTATTCTGCGCCAAACTCCTTCCCCAGTCCTTCCCCCAACCATTTTTGCTCAAAGAGGACCCCATACCATGGGTGATATACGCGTAACAGACGGACAAGATCCTCCCCTGACCGAATTAGAAAAGAGAAAAAAACGAAAACGGATCATTGCCACAATCCTGATGGTCTTGCTAGTAACGTTTGTTTTGGGCCTCATTATCAGGATGGATCGTTACGTCCTGACACAAGGTTATGTGACAACCTCAGACTATGCTGAGGTCCGACCAACTGTTGCGGGCAAAGTCGCCAGAAAGCTGGTCAGTAGTGGAGACATGGTCACGACCGGAGACTTATTGGTACAACTGGATGCCAGTGCGGAAGAAGCCACACTTGCAGAAGCACGCACCACGGTTGAACGTCAGGCTTCAGCACTCAGCAGACGGCAGGCTGAAATTGCCGAAATCAAGCGACGCCATGCAAATGAACTGGCACAAGCAGAAATTGTCCTTGAGGATCTTCAGCAAACGGCGGCCCGTATACAGCTTGCTCTGGATAATAAAGATAATCAGGGAGCAGTAAGCGATACATCTGTCGAATTGGCATCTCTCATTGCGGCACGACATCAGGCTCGAAAAGCCAAAGTCGATCTTGCCCGTCGTGAAGCCGAAATCGCACAAGCTCGCAGACAACTGAACTGGTCAGTTGAAGAAGCAAAGCTCATGCTGAAAAATGCAGAGAGCAGTCAGGATCGCATGGCTCAGATGGTCGAGAGTCAGCTTGCGCCGGGAACTTCACTTGAAGAAGCCAAACTGAAAGCAGAGGTCGCAGCATTAAAATTAAAAGAACTCCAGCAACGTGACCCCAAATTGTTTGACCAGGAACTCGAAGCCATGCGTCAGGAACTCCAGGCGAAAGAAGATGATGTTCGACAAGCCGAAGCACGACTTCGTGACCGACTCAGGGAGAGCCAACTCAAAATTCGACTTCAAGCCTTGCGAGTAGATGATCTGACTCAGACAAATATGAATGTTTATGACAAAGAAATTGCAGAACTGGAACAGACACTACGTGGTGCTAACGAGGCCGTTGCTCGTGCAGAAGCCAGTGTACGTGACCGGGAAATTCGAGCTCCTATCAGCGGACAGATAGTTCGATACGAATTCTCGGAAGGTGAACTCGTCCAGCCGGCATCGGTGCTGATGGAAATTTATGGAGGCGAAACTCAAGTGCTGAAACTGCGCGTATCCGAGCGATACGCGACTCGGGTTGGGCCGGGTCAGCGCTATATAGCGGAGTTAGCATCTTATTCTGGATTGCGCTCCGAAGAATTTGAAGGCAAAGTCATGATCATGCGCAATATCATTCAACAGGATGCTGGAAAAACATACCGTGTGGCCTACTGCGACTTCGATCCACGAGGTCTCAACGTACCACCCGGTACCAGTGCAGAAGCCCGCATTTATTATGGTCGTACCAGTTTCTGGCTCTATCTATTCGGCCTTGACTGATCAGGTGGTGTTGTTCTTTTTGCCTGATTTCTGCTTGAGTCCGAGGTAACTGACCCATGGCCAAAACATCCAATATCAAACGTGTCTTACCGCTCCTGCGCCCATATCGCTGGCGTTTGATCATAGTGCTTGGCATAACCATTTTTCTGTCGCTCCTTGCCATGTCACCACCGCTTCTGGTGCAAATGGTTATTGACCGGGTGATCGGCCTGGGTGAGCGTCGCCTTTTTGTACCACTGGCAGTCGCTCTGATCACGATTCCTCTACTTAATGCACTGATCGGTTATTTGCAGACAACCAGCATAGCATTTGTAGGACAGCACTTTGTTTTTGACTTGCGCAACGATCTCTACCAGCACCTGCTAAAACTCTCCATGCGTTTCTACAGCAAGAGCAGCGTGGGTATGCTCGTCAATCGAACAATCGGCGATACCAATGCTGTTCAACAAATGGTAACAGCGCAGACGATCGGCGTGATTTCAGATATTGCCAGTGCCCTGTTTGCTATCTGCATGACCTTCCTCATCAGTTGGCGGCTGGGTCTCGTCATGCTGATTATTGTCACCATTTTTGTTGTGAACTATCGCCTCAATATCACCCGCATTCGCGAAAGAACCAAGAGTTTCCGTGCCTCGTTTGACCGCCTTTCTGGAGGTATACAGAATCGTCTTTCTGGAACTGTCGCAGTCAAGACATTCGGTACGGAAGAGCGGGAGCATGGAGAATTTCGCGAAACCCTTCATGCCAGTCTGGGAATGGTGCAGGATGCAATGGTGACAAATAATAGCTTTCAGATGAATACCCAGCTTATCAACCAGGTTGGTCATAGTATTCTATACTTTCTGGGATGCGCGCTGGTGCTCAAAGGCGACCTGGCATACGGACAGGTTGTGGCTTTTACGGCGTATGCCATGCAATTGCTATGGCCGGCAGTGCGCTTTTCCCAGATTGCAAAGCAGTTCGAAGATGTAGGAGTCTCGGTGGAACGGCTGCTGGAGCTCTATGATGAAGTACCGGAGATCGTTGATGATCCGTCCCCTGTGGCTATCAGGCGTTTGAAGGGAGGAGTCAAGTTCGACCATTTGCAGTTCTGGTATGAAGAAGGGCATCCAGTCATCAAGGATTTCTCTCTGAATATCACGCCAGGGATGACCGTTGCACTGATTGGCCCGACTGGCTGCGGAAAAACCACAATTCTTTCATTGATCCTGCGGTACTATGATGCCTGTCATGGAACACTGGAAATGGATGGCGTGGACATCCGCAAGATTCCCCTCAAACATCTGCGCAACCAGTTTGGCATTGTCCTGCAGGAACCGCTGCTGTTCAGTGTCTCCATCCTTGAAAACATTCGCTATGGTCGACCGGGTGCAACGCAGGAAGAGGTGGAGGCAGCAGCTAAAGTCGCAGAAATTCACAGTTTTATTGAAACACTTCCAGAAGGCTATCAAACCCAGGTGGGCATGGAGGGCATAGAACTTTCGGTAGGTCAACGGCAACGCATCACCATTGCCCGTGCGGTTCTTGCTGATCCGGCCATTCTGATTATGGATGAGGCGACCAGTGCCCTTGACAGCGATTCCGAACGTGCCATTCAGTTGGCAATGGATCGCGTCCTGGAAAATCGCACTTCTTTTATCGTGGCCCACCGCCTGTCCACCATTCGCAATGCTGATACCATCGTACTGCTCAAAGACGGCTACATCCTGGAACAAGGAAATCATGAAACCCTGATGGCAATTTCCGGCGGCGGTTATCGCAATCTGTACGAAAAGCACATGGGGAAGACATATCTCAGCGAAGAGGATGCAGAGGTATGAGCCTGAAAAAACGTTTCCGTATTCATCACCGCAAGTATCCTTACCGACCACCCCGTCCAGTTCATGGGCATGGAGAAGGAGGCCTGCGTCTTTATGCTCGTTTCGTCAAAGCTTACCTGGAGCCCCACAAGCTCCGTCTTCTCGTCTGTCTGACGCTTGTCTGTCTTAATGGCTGTTCTGTTTACCTTATGGCGTTTTATGGACGTTATGTCGTAGACCACATTCTGAATGTTCCCGTTGCCGCACAGGAAGAAGCCTCTGGTGTCATCCGTTTTGATCGACAGGCGACATCAGTACACACAAATACGGCAACCAGCATCAACAAAAAAGATCTTCCGAATTCAGGTCAGGCAAAACGGTTGGAAAGCGCAGGAGGTAACGTCGGTCATGCCCCTGGTGCAGTTCGCATGCTGATGATTATGTTCCTGCTGCATTGCGGGACAATTATCATCCTAAATATCTCGGCCAGAAAAGCTAATAAGTCCCAGATCATTGTGGGACAACAAGTTGCGGCTCAACTACGCGATGACCTGCACGAAAAAGTACTCAACCTTTCTCTTGCCTACCACAAAGCCAATACTCCCGGTAAACTCATTTCTCGCATCATGTCTGATGTGGAAATGGTGCAGAATCGTCTGATGAATACAGTCATCCAATTTACCCAGAGCGTGGCAGCCATTCTGGTGGGATTTATCATCCTCTTCCTGTCAGACTGGCGCATGGGTGTTCTGGTTTTGATGGCAGCACCAGTCTATGGTCTGGTATGGCGTTTTTCCAGACCGCACATCCGGGAGTTTGCACGTGAAGCCAGACACACGAATTCCTGCCTGTATGGTCTCATTACCCAAAAACTCGAAGCAATTAAAGCGATACAGGCATATGGGCGAGTCATAGCAGAAAAGCTGAATTTCCATCGATTGACGGCAGTATTCATCCGCGATGCACTCTGGCAACAACGCCTGAATGCTGGTGTGGGCAAATCCTGCCAGGCGATTTCCAGCCTCACAACCATGCTGATCTTCCTGTTAGGCGCATCAATGGTCATGAAAAATGAAATGAGCCTGGGTGAAATGATGTTTATTTATGGTGCTGCGGCCAGCCTGTTTAACCCAGTTCTCCAGCTTTCTCAGGTCAGTGTGATCTGGAATAATCTGGTGGTCATTATGCATCGTCTGGTTGATATCCTTGATATGGAACTTGAGATTGATGAATCACCCGACGCCAAGCCTTTTCCTCAGCCACTAAATCAGGGAATCACCCTTAACCATGTCAGCTTTTCCTATGCTCCAGATACCCCACCAGTCTTGAACGATATCTGCATGCATATTCCCGCGGGTAAATGGATCTGCATCATGGGACCGAGTGGATGCGGAAAATCCTCTCTGCTCTATCTACTCAGTCGTCTCTACGAATGCACGACAGGTAGCATTGCTGCGGATGGAATTAATCTACGGGATCTTCAGTTTCACTCTCTTCGCAGCCGTATGGCCCTTGTTCCCCAGGAGGCACAGATCTTTCATGCCTCAGTCCGAGACAACATCACTTATGGCCATTTAAACGCCACCCCCGATCAAATCATGG
>MDTD01196393.1_pt1 | contig 13764 bp, 13 predicted proteins | sample 811221 | NCBI WGS metagenome assembly MDTD01 (sample SAMN05326646, study PRJNA326480) | marine metagenome | isolation source: seawater | place: Pacific Ocean: South West | collected 2011
GCCCGTACGTTGTATTTTTCAAGGAGTTTGTCTCTTAATAAGAAGTCGCGGTTTCCTGGCACTAAAATCAATTGCGTGGTCATCAAAGGTGTCAACGATAATCAAATCATCCCTTTGACCGAATGGGCACTTGGCGAGGGTCATATCCTGCGATTTATCGAGTACATGGATGTGGGGACATCAAATGGTTGGCGGAAGGATGAAGTGTTCGGCAGAGAGCAGATTCTGGAGCGCCTGGCAACCCGTTGGGCAATCGAACCGCTTCATGCCCGATATCATGGTGAAGTTGCCACCCGTTTCCGCTGTGGTTCTGGAGAGATCGGCATCATCAATTCTGTCACCCAGCCATTCTGTGGCAGTTGTACACGGGCCCGGCTTTCCGCCAGGGGGGAGCTCTATCCCTGTCTATTCAGCAAAAAAGGTACGGATCTTCTCACTCCACTGCGTGAACACGCTTCAGACGAAGACCTCCTGGCCCTGATTACCGGATTCTGGAACCCGCGCAATGACCGCTATTCAGAGCTGCGCCATACCTTTGATTCGCCGCAGGACAAAGTTGACATGCACCACATCGGCGGCTGAGCTTCAGGACTGCTGGTCCTGAGTAAGTTGTCGGGCTCGTTTAATGGCAATATCAAAAGTTGCGCAAAGATTCTCTTCGCCGATCAGCTTGGTAAAATCAGCCTTCTGCAGGAGTCGCAGAGGTTGAGGTTGTATCCCGCTGATCAGAATGTGTCGTCCTTCTGCATGAACATGTTCGACGATGGTCGTAAGAGCATTCAGGCCGGTGTAATCCATGGCCGTTACCAGTTTCAGGCGTAGAATCAGAACTTCTGGAAGTTCATGCAGAGAGCTGATAGTTTCCGCCATTCTCATGGCTGCGCCGAACAGAAAAGGCCCCATGATCCGATAGACCATCACTCCTTCAGGAATATCTTTTCCCAGGTAGAGTTCATCCTGTTCATTCGTTCCGTCGCCAGATGATTCCAGCGCAATTTCGGTGGTTTCTGATACGCGTCGGATAAACAGCATTGCTGCCAGCACCATGCCCACTTCCACCGCAATGACCAGATCAAACACGACGGTCAGGATAAAGGTCGTGAGAAAGACAATGGCATCACTCTTGGGCATTTTATGAAGCCGCCTGAATTCATCCCATTCGCCCATCCGGAATGCGACCACAATTAACACTGCGGCCATGCAAGCCATGGGGATGTAAGCTGCCCACTTTGCTGCCAGCAGAACGACCACCAGCAAAGTGGCAGAGTGAATCATGCCAGCAAAGGGGGTTTTGCCGCCATTGCTGATATTGGCGGAAGTACGGGCAATAGCTCCGGTCGCGGGGAGTCCTCCAAAAAGGGGGCAAACCAGGTTGGCAATACCTTGTGCAATCAATTCCGTATTGCTGTCATGGCGATCTCCGGAAAGACCATCTGCAACAACTGCAGACAGCAGTGACTCAATCGAACCAAGAATTGCAATAGCTGTTGCTGGTCCCAGTAATTCCCGGAGTGTCTGGAAGGTGATTGCTGGTAGTTCTGGCTTTGGCAGTGAAGACGGAATGGCATTGGCTCCGAATTTAATGCCAACTGTCTCAACCCCATGAGAGTTGCCCCAGCCCAGAAGGAAGACCACCACGGTTGCCAGAATCATAGCCACTATCGACCCAGGTATCTTGCGGAGATGGAGATATGGCCAGAATGCAATCAGGATAGTACAGCTTGAAGCCACGATAATTGCAAAACCATTACTCTCTGGCGCATGGGTAAAAAGCCAATGCACTCGCTCAAAAAAATGGGACGGCGCATTTCCAGAAGGAAGGCCCAGTGCATCGGGAAGCTGGCTCATCGCAATGGCAACTGCAATACCGGTCGTAAAGCCACTGGTCACTGGCCAGGGAATGAACTTGATCAAGGCACCCATACCAGTCAGCCCCATGAGTATCAGGATCACTCCAGCCATCATAGTGGCGAGTATGAGACCGGTATAGCCATGTTTACTGACGATTAGCAGAATAATCGGCACAAACGCTGCCGTTGGGCCTGCAATCTGAACCCGGCTTCCTCCCATCAATGACACTACAACACCAGCAAGAATGGCCGTGATGATGCCCAACGCCGGTGGCGGAAGGGGGACTTCCATCCCGCCTGGAATGCTGGCTATCCCTAATGCTAACGAAAGAGGAAGTGCGATCAACCCAACTGTAATACCAGCGGAAAACTCTTGTCCCCAATCGATTGGTCGTCTGCCTTTGCCCACAAATTCAATCGTTCTGGGATGAAAGAAACTCCGATCTTTCCGTTTGATCATGGAACGCCAAACCTTACAAAAACATGTGAAAACCAGCACGCCGTTTTGGTTACCAGGCCAGACGCTATCTTCTTAAGCGCACCGTTAACTCGCATCTCACACGACATTATTTAAGTCGACGCTTGATGTCGGAATACATACAGTAAATCCGAATTCACAACTTTCTGCGGCATGGTTCGGCTGAAGCAAAATTCTTTTCTACAGGATCTGAACAATCAGGTGTGGATTGCTTCTTATAAATACTGCCTGCATGACAAGTCAGACTAATGAAAATGTTGGGCAGGTGCCGACGTTTAAAATAAAAATGGCTCCGCGAGCAGGACTCGAACCTGCGACAAGGTGGTTAACAGCCACCTGCTCTACCGACTGAGCTATCGCGGAGCGTAAAATTTCGGCATCATTTTTGGCCGAACGGTTGTGAATGTACGGCCTGTTCGTTGGTTTGCAAATGGGGTTTTTCAGTTTTTTAGAGCTGGATGGTTGGAAGGTCGGCAAAAGACCGCCTGTTGTCGGGGATCTTGCAGTGGACATGTGCCTGTCTTGGGTGTTTGGTATAAAGGTAAGTTTTATTGTTATATAGGAGGGTAGTGTGCGTATGAAGGGCCAGCTTCGCAAGATTGTAGTGGCGATGGATAACAGCAGCTTTTCGATGACGGCTGCACATTGGGGCGCAACGCTGGCGAATGCCGCGCAGTGTGAACTGGTTCTGGCGCATGTCGTGGATGTGCGCTATGCGAATGGTCCTTGGTTTGCTGATGTCTGCGGGGTACTGGGGGCCGCGCCCTACGAAGATCTCGTGCATTCTTTGTCGGACGCGATGTCTGAGCGTGGTTCGAACATCCTGGCAATGGGTGAAGCGATTGCCAAAGAACGTGGCGCCAAACCCATACTTAAGCTGGAACATGGCGTTTTCCCGGAAGTGATCAAACGGCTCTGCGAAGATGCAAACCTGCTGGTACTGGGTCGTCGTGGTGACGATAGTGCTACCGGAAACCACCTGATGGGAAGTGCCGGTGAACGAGCCATTCGGGCTGTGGATTGTTCATGTCTGGTGGTTCCTTCAGATTTTGCGGCACCGGATAGTATGGTTGTCGGTGTAAATGACTCGGGCCCTTCCCGTTCTGCATGTGCCTGGGCGGAATATCTGCATGAGATGTTTCCCAATATTGAAGTGCGTCCCCTTCACATTGCTGAAGATGGTGATTCTGTCGTCTTTGAAGAGATGACTGTGGCAGGTAGTTCCGTTGCCATCATGAAAGGAGATCCGGAAAAAATTCTACTTGACGAAGGTGGCAGTCTGAAAGAGCGAAGCCTCAGTGTGATTGGCGCTGTCGGCCATACCCGTACCCTTAAAGAGCTGATTCTGGGTACGCTTTCATTTCATCTCTTACACAAATTGCCAGGACCGGTCTTGCTCGCCCGTTGAGATGACGTATGGTTGCTCTCTTTGAGTTATAGAATGCTGGTCAATTTTTCGTTTTTACCGGCTACAGAAAAAATCTCACCCTCAAACTTTCGGTTTTGATGTGCTTCCCGGACCATCATTTGTTGAACTGCTCATTGTGATTCTGGCTCTAATTATTTTTATCAAACCAGAGGAAATGCCGCAGTTTTTTCGTAAAGTCGGGAAAGCCTATGCCACAGTTCAGAGTTTTATTCGGCAGGCACGGGCATTTACATCTCAGACGATGGATGATTTCACTCGCTTTGAAGATGAGCGTGCAAAAAGACTTGCCGCTTCTTCTGACAAGCTGGAAAATTCTCCCGAGGAAGAGCAGAAAGCGCTTGCTGGGTATGATGAGGTATCCGCTACCCTTAAAGACGTACCACTCCAGGCACAAGAGCCAGACAATGGACCACAGGTGCAGCGTCCCGAAGGTGTTGTGGCTCGTGATGGTAAAGCAGAATCCTGAACTCGTGAGAGAGTTTTTACCGGGCAAAAGGTAGGGCAAATGGATATGGCAACCGCGGGATATTCGTTAGCATTTTCGGATGCACTTGATTGACGTAGGGCTTGCCGATAGATTGGCTACAGGTACATGGCATGAATCAGGAGCATGCTGTGGGCATCATGAAGTAACACATATGTGGCTGTGAGGTGGTGATATCATGGCAGATGATACTGAAGATACTGTCGCAACAAATACAGATGTCGAAGAACCCTCCGGGGAAAAGCGTCTGAGTCTGATGCTGGTGGAAGACAATGATGACGACGTTCGCATATTTGTGGAGCTGATTGCAGACCATGTCTCAATGCCGATTGATCTTACGCTTGCCGGTACACTTAGTGAAGCAGTGACGGATATTATGGAAGAAAAGCCGGACGTTATTTTGCTTGATCTGTCATTACCGGACAGTGATGGTGTGGATACGTATCACACCATGCAGAAAAACGCTGAAGATATTCCGATAGTGATTATGAGCGGCAACGACGATGAAGCGATGGCTCTTATGGCATTGGGTGAAGGCGTTCAGGACTACCTTGTCAAAGGGCAGGTCACTGGTAGTTTGCTGATGCGGTCCCTTCGTTATGCGATTGAACGGCAGTGCCTGATCACCAAGCTCAAAGACGCTAATAACACCGTCAATGCTCTGAGCAGCATGTTGCCAGTCTGCTCATCCTGCAAAAAAGTGAAACAGGATGACGGCAGCTGGAATGATCTGGAGCGTTATCTTCGGGAAAACACCAGTACCCGCATCAGGCAGACACTTTGTCCTTCATGCAGTCGCCGCCACCGTATCTGATTGACGGCGGCAATCTGGCGCAGGTGAAGCATTGTTTGTTGGTAATAGGTGGTGGCGTAGTTGGCTTACCTCAATATCGGCTATGCCGCGTACATGCAGACGATGCAGATGCCAATGAGGATAGTGACAATTTCCGGCAGAAATAACATGATGGGCGCCTTTGCAGTAATATTTCGAGGTGGTTTGCAGCATAGAACGATGTTAATCATCGGATATTGTGCATTCATTCCGCCTTTATACGGCATTTCGACGCCACTATCATGATGCAGAAACCGGTCACTCGTCCGGTTTGCGTTTATCGTTGGATGCAAAAAGTTTTGAGGAAGTGTTTGGCAAATCGCATCCTCTGAATTTTGCCCGTTTGGTTGTAACCTGTTGATTATCAAGGGGTTATGACTGGCGCTGCTGTGTTCGAAGCTGATTCGGCTAAATTTATACTTAGAATCTATCTAATGGAGACTTGCCAAAATGCTAGAACTCTTGTTATTATAAGGACGTGTCCGCCTGATATACCTGTCAGGTCTGGTGTTTAGAAAACCTGCTTGAGGAGATCTCCATATGGAATCAATCGCCAGCCAGCCGATTTGGCAAGCTGCCACCATGCTGCTAACAGCGATCCTCGCAGGTACAGGAGTGCTCTGGTTTCAGGCCAGATTGAAAGCACTCGAAGAGTCACAAAAAGCTTCTCGCGTTCGTGTTCGTTCCCGGCAGGATTTTCACCGTCGTCGATAGAACACGAACAATTGTTGGTAACCCCTGAAACGTATGGAGGATATGCCCATCATGCAAAAGACAGGACCCCGCCGCAATGGTAACACGAGTAGCAAGAAACAACTGCGGCAATGGCGACAGCAACATGTGCTGGATATGGTCGCGGCTGATATGATGGACGAGCAACAACCGCTCGATCAAGACGCGCCCCAGAAAGCAGATGTAAGACAACCCTGAGTTTTAATCTGCCCATTTAGTCTCAACCTGAAATCCCTTCACCATGCAGACAGGTCTTCCCTGGACCTGTCTGTTTCTTTGTGCATATAGATCAATCTGCATAATAAATCATCGTGATACCTGCTTCGTATTCATACAGGTTTCAGTCCCTATGGCAAATCTTCAACTTGACTGAAAAATCTGGCAGGAATCTTGTCACTTTGTATTGCAAAGTAACCGTACCCCATGTAGACTACCCATAGACTTCCCCCTCGTATCATTCCTCAAAACCGATACTGAGCCAAATATATGCTATCCAATCACATCCATAGTGCCCTGGACCAGGTCCGCATGTTGAGACAGTTACTGTTGGAGCGCCAGCGATTTCGTGGTTATTCAGGTGAAGCGCGTATTTTTTCCGGGTTCGTGGCTGCATCTGCTGCGTGTGTCCTCACCTTTGGTCATTTTTCCGATACACCGCAAGTGCACCTGACGGCGTGGCTCATTGTTTTTGTGCTGGCGTTATTCATCAATTATGGCGCGGTCATGTACTGGTTTCTCAATGATCCGGTTGTTAGCAGGGACTGGCGCAAGCTCAAACCCACGATTGATGTTTTTCCCCCACTCATTGTAGGGGCCATTTTCTCGATAGCGATGATTCTAAAAGGCGATTACAGCTATCTCTTTGCCATCTGGATGTGTCTTTACGGACTGGCAAATCTGGCTTCACGGCATGTTCTGCCAGGGATGATCGGAGGTGTCGGCATTCTCTATATTATTACCGGGGCCTTCTGCCTTTTTTCTCCTCATGTTGGTTTTACTTCCCCTTGGGCCATGGGGGTGACTTTTCTCGTGGGCGAGACCATTGCTGGATTAATTCTCCGCATTGATCAGCACCGCAACCTCAATTTTGAGCAGGAATCCAACCACTCACTCACGGGAGATTGCTGATGAAGGAGCGCGAAACCAATCCCTATACCGCTCTCAAGCGGGTCTTTCACGAGCCGAATCGTCTGGCAATCGTTTCGACGCTTTGTCATGCTCAGGAAGGTCTCGGTTTCAATGAGCTGAAAGCCGATCTCAACCTCACTGACGGTAATCTGAGTCGGCATCTCAAGATGCTTGAGGAAGAAGGTATCGTCTCCATCAATAAAGTTCCCACTTCCGGGCGACCGCGAACCACGGCATACCTGACCCACACTGGCCGGGAAAGCTTCATGACCTACCTCGTCGCACTTGAAGAGGTGCTGAAACTGGCAGAAGAGGCTCTTGAGCAAACCCAACCTGGCATGACGGTAGAGACCGATTCCCTGAATACCGCAAGCGCCTGACCGCCAACATGCTGATCCCGGCAGTCCGTACTTACTTCTTATTCATGATTATCATCACAATTTCTTCCCCCTGAATCCCTTACTCTTTTGATCTCTGAAACGCTCAACCCGATGGAGCATACCATGAAAATTGGCATTGATGCCCTGGCGCTCTACTGCCCTCACTACTTCCTCGACCTCAGGCTGTTGGCTGAGAAAAGAGGCGTTCCCTATGAAAAATTCTATGTGGGGATTGGCCAGGAAAAAATGGCAATTCCTGCCCCTGATGAAGACGTGGTTACCATGGCCGCCAATGCTGCTCATCGGGCTTTGGGCGACATGGATCTCAGTGAGTTGGACAGCATCATTTTCGCCACTGAAAGCGGCATAGATCAGTCAAAAGCAGCCGCAGTGTACGTCCATCAACTGCTGGATCTGCCAACCACCTGCAAGGCTTTTGAGGTCAAACAGGCATGTTGCAGCAGTACCATGGCAGTTCTGATGGCCATGGGGACCGTTGCCCTGAATCCGAAAAAGAAAGTCTTGGTGGTTGCCTCAGACATTGCCCGTTACGGGTTCAAAACCTCAGGTGAGTCTACTCAGGGAGCAGGTGCCAGTGCTGTTGTTATTTCAGCAAATCCCAGGCTTGTTGTTCTTGATGCCGATACCGGTTCCTATACCGAAGACGTGATGGATTTCTGGCGTCCCAATTATCTGGAATGTGCGCTTGTGGACGGCAAATTTTCCATGAAAATGTATCTCAAGGCACTTACTCATGCCTGGGATGCATACTGCGGGACGACCGGGGCAAAGCATGCCGACTTTGATCGTTTCATCTACCATCTTCCTTTCACCCGTATGGCCGAGAAAGCACATGCTCAGCTGGCAAAACATGCTGCCGAGACTGCACCGCGCAACCTGCTGGAAAGTCTGCGGGATTCTCTGCACTACAGCCGTCTCACTGGCAACTGCTATACGGCTTCCCTCTATATCAGCCTCAGTTCTCTGCTGGAAAATTCACGCGAAGACCTGACCGGAAAGCGCCTTGGGCTTTTCAGCTATGGCAGTGGCTGCGTGGGAACATTCTTCAGTGGAACAATCTGCTCAGGCTATGAAGAACACCTGCATCGCAGTGCACACTACCGGATGATTACCGAGCGCCAGGAACTCACCTGGGCTCAGTACATAGCTTTCTATGAGCATTCGCTCCCGGAAGACGGGTCTGATTACATGATTGACATCCACGATACCGGCCATTTTCGGCTTGCAGGTATTCACGGGCATCAGCGCATTTATCAGTCTCTTCTGCGTCAGGATATTATTGCGGCGAGGAATGAGCAGAGCACTACCACCACGGTCTCACAGACTCCCCAGTGCTCTGTCATTGGTAACTGATCATCGTTGTTAATGCAATTCGAAGAAAACGGAATACATCGTCCGTTTCACCTCGTTATGCCCCTGAATACCCAGCCGGTCAACGGGCAGAATTCTGATCGAGATTACCAGGATCAGCAGCGCAACCCAGGCCGATAGAAACAGCCAGGTGAACGGCGAAGGTTCAGGTCGAATACTCGTGTCATCGTACATGGCAAAGTCCCTCAGATTAGCTGATTTCATTTTACGAGATTCAGCCACCTGATGCAACGAACCGAAATGTGGTATTCATCACATCGCAAATTGAAAGCGATCTGTGCCGTTTTTTTGTATTCAGGTTTTCTGCTATCCAGTTTCAAAATATGAAACCCACCAGGACCATTCCGAAAAAGTGGACCGCAGCTTGCATCAAAGAATATTGCTTATTCCACTCCACCTTCAGTCAGGCTGATAAACGCAGATTCCAGCGAGAGTTCCATAGGAGCCAGCATCGTCAGAGTCAGCCCCGCGCCAGCGATTCCTTTAGAAAGTTCCGCAACAGTCATCTCCGAAGGTAACTGTACCACATCATAATGCCGGTGCTCTTCCACCTTCAGGTCACTGTTAAGGGATACCAATGCCTTGGTCAACGCCTCACGACCTTCATCAACCGCAATTCTTACGGCCTGATTCGGCCCTGTCTGAGCCACAAAAGATTCCAGGTCACCCTCTTTCGAGATCACCCCGTTAGACAGCACCCCGATCCGGTCACAGATTTCCGCGATATCAGACAGGACATGCGAAGACAGGATAATAGTCTTGCCCATATTACGCAGTTCCACCAGCAACTCCCGAATCTCTACCCTTGCCCGCGGATCCAGCCCTGATGCTGGCTCATCCAGTATCAGCAGCTTCGGATCATGCACCAAAGTCCGGGCCAGCTCCACCCGTTGTCGCATCCCCCGCGAAAAAGTGCGAATCAATCCATCCTTCCGCTCATGCATATCGACCAACTGCAGCATGTCAGAAACCAGTCCGGTTCGTCGCTTCGGCTCAATACCGTATGCCGATGCGAAAAAAAGCAGATATTCTTCCGCCGTCAGATCTTCAAATGCCGAAAACTCATCCGGCATATACCCGATTTGCGCCCGATTAGTCTTCAGATCCCTGCCACTGGTCAGATTCCGGCCCTCCAGAGATGCCACCCCGGAAGTCGGCTTCAATAGCGTCGAAATGATCCGAAAAGTAGTCGTCTTACCCGCACCATTCTGGCCCAGCAGCCCATAGATTTCGCCCGGCATCACCTCCAGATTCAGCCCCTTCAACACCTCTTTGCTGCCAAAACGCTGTCGAACATTCTTCAACACCAGCAATGGCTTCTGCTCCGGCAGCTCTTCCTTAACTTCTCCCGGACTGGATTCTGCTATATCTGTCTCTAATTGAACCATATCTGTTCCTCTGGAGTGGTTTATGAAAAGTCGGTTGAGCTGTGCGCACTTCGGTCATTTTTGGTCGCACGCAGGAGGACGACCATGACAACCGTAATTAGAAAAATGGCCGCAAGTACCTGATTATTTCGACCCGATGCAGCGAAAACTCACCCGCATGGAGCAGTGGTATTAGGGCAAGAAGCCAGATGCCAATGATGTGTCGCTTCACCTGACTTTTCTCCTGCATTCCTTCATGGAAGGATATGGGGTTCCTCTCAATAATGAAATAATCACATATAGTGTGATTATAAAAATCAAAAGAAAGACACTGGTGATTTCTTGCGTATAGGTATTCACAATCGGCCATAATAATAGCTTCCACCAGGCTGTGTCTTTATTAGCAAAAAGAGCAAAGTTATGTTGATTTGCCATTAGGGTATAAATCCAGGAACCTATTATTTGAAGTCCGATCCAGAGAACGGTTGCTTTCAATAATGGAAATTTTCTTTTCCTGATAAACTGTACCAGAAGAATCAAACCCAGTAAAAGCAACGATAAGGCCATTTCCGTGCCTGCGTATGGGCTCAGATCCTGTAATATGCGGACCATTCTATACCGAGGCCAGGCAGATGTTTGATCGAAGTAAGCTGAAAAAAAAGAATAAAACCAGATTGGAACTATTAGTGATATGAACCATATAAAAGTCTGGTAGTAGATCGCGATTCGAACCCGATACCTGTCTTCCTTAATGGCCAGATTTATGGTTTCAGGAAGCATGTGTATATACTTGCCAGATGAATATATATGCGAGATCCATGCAGCTCCCACTAACGTTAACTGTAAGGCTATTAATAGTCCCAGATGACCCTTCTCGATTGCAAAAAAAGTAAGTGGAATCATGATCATTATCGTCATATAAATCGATAACCGGATCGTCAGAAATCCCGCATGGTTGCAGATAAGCCAGCTTTCAGGACGAGATGATTGCTCAAGATTTCCTACCACAGGTCGGAAGTAGCGTGATGTTCCCAGGCTTCTGATTTTTCTGGGGAGCCAACCTAGAAAATCTTCTAAATAGGGCCACAATGGCCGCTTTGCTCTTAGGCTGAAAGCCATAAAGCCGACCAGAAATAGTAAGGCTCCAACATATATGCGAGCTTCCACAGGAACCGATGTTTTTGTCCGCCAGTTGCCATACCGAAAACCACCAACAGATATATATTTCACCATGACCCCAATCGCACTTGGGTAGCAAAACAACAGCGATATGATCAAAAGGGTACCTGTAAGGATAATAGAGATTTTGGGATTTCGGAAGAAAAAGGCAATAAGCAGACACATGCCACTGACGATAAGAAATTGGGCAAAAACCTGCTTTCCTAACATATAAAGTTGGTGGTACGGTGGTAAATCAACACCTCGATAAAGTAAGATAAGACCCGGTATGATACTCAAGCAGATAAATAATAATACCACAACCCGGGACAACACAATTTCGAGTATCATACGAACGGGGCCGGTTGGTGTAAGCGAAAGGATACCAATACGTTGAGGCGATATGTGCTCCTGAAAGCTTGCTGAAAACATGATCAGCGTAAAAACTGCGACTGCCAGCACAATCAACCCTGGCAGGATGATACTCATAAAACCAATTACAGGTTCCATCTCGGTCATTCTGATCAGGGAATGGGTAAAGTTGTTCCTGTTCATTCTGCTTGGATTATTGAGTACCGGTATTGCGGTCAGGATCAGTAGTGAAGCAATAACTGGCATCCAGAATATCCATTTCCTCCTGGATAACACGGTCAGTTCCTGTCGTAGAAATAGGTAACGCATACTTTCCCCTCACTATTTTCTGTAACCGGGAAATTCCGTTAGGAGAATTACCATGCGGTAGTAGGTTTGGTTATTCTTGAATTCATGAAATCCGTATTGGGGTTTTCTTTCATTCTCCCAGACAAGTAGCGCTTCACCTGGAAGCAAAGGGATTCGTCGGTAGGGCATTAAAACTCCTTGTGATGGCAAAAGTATAAAGTTTTTTGCCGTGGGAAGTTTCGGCCAATAAAGCATTTGGTCAGTAAGTTTTCCTGTAAGTGCTTTTTGAAAAATGAACCCATTTCCAGATATTTTCATGCTACCTGGAAGGGATGAATCATTCGCTGTTCGTGATAAATAGGGAATATGGTTAGTTGGTAAAAAATCTGCGATATCTTGGTATTCCGTATCCTTCTCTTCTTTGGGATATGAAACCACCACACAACTGCGACTTCCCAGTTTATCATGTGTAAAGTGATGAATTTTGCCTTCTGCTTCTTCAATAGTACCCTCTGGGGCCGAACCTGCCCAGAATGTTTGGTTGGCTGCGCATGTGGTTTGTCTCCGTTCACCATGTTTATTCGTACGAAGGATCAGTCCGTCATGAGCGATAGCTTTACCTTGGCCAAAATCAATCACATTGAAAGATCCTACTTGCGCAGGCCCAATTCGAATTTTGGATGATAGATGGTGATAAATCAGACAACACACGACCACAATTCCGATCATCAAGGCAAACCACCGCCAGTCTAAGCGACTCCTGAAATGAGCAAAAAGTGCAAGCAATATTAAAACAAGAGTATATGGCAGATAAGCGAATAACAACGTTTTGGTGCTGATAACTGCATTGTCATGGTAGGACTGTTTAAGAGCTGGATCTGCAACGCTGGGATAGCTAATAGCGAAACTTCCTCTATGGCCATTTAAGTTTCTCGCTACTCCTGTAAGATCAATATACATAGCCAATGCTATGACACTGCTTGCTGCATTTTCATCTAACCATATTTCGGGAATATGTAACGCCCGACTTGGGGTGAGTCTTTTGGTGAATGCACGACCTTCAAACAGCGCTTTTTCATATCCAATAATTCCAAGTCCACATCGCTTTTCTTGCCCAATCCATCCATTGTCGGCAGCATCGCAAAACTGAAGCCATTTTTTAGCCAGGATGATATCCGGCGTAACGAGCATCCCACCTTCCTGTACAAATCGATGGATATTTTGCTTGGGTCCCGAAGAAACATCACCGGGTGCAAAGTCAACAAGTAAAGCATCCAACCATTTCAGACTGCTGATATTTGCTCCCAACATTGCGTCATTCACTTTGATCGCATTTATTTTTGTGACATTTGGAATATAAGCGACTGGATTATCTTTATCTGATTCTTGAAGAATTTTATCCAGAAGTTCTTCACAATCTACAGGAGGAATAGTGTTATAAGTTCTGTTTTTTGTTAAACGGCCATTTGATATAAGGTTTTCAATATGTTTGTCATAGGACTGATAATCTAAGAAAAAAACTTCTTTATTCTGCTTGCTCATTTTTTGCTGATAGGCAAGCATATACTGAGAGAGTTTCTTCTGCACTTGTCCCCATTTTCTAAGAAACGGTTCAGTTTGCGCGGTGATGGGTATGTTTTGATCAACCAGTATCGCCCATTTGGTTTCAGAAGGAAGACTTAGGTTGTTTATTGATTTTATGATTGCATTTATGTTGGTTGGGTCGCTTGCAAGTATTCCTACATTATAAGTTTGAGTAGAAGTATTTCCCGTCTTGTCGATATCCAGTTCAATTATTACTCCGGCATGGGTTTAGTTCGATATTCATAATGCATATTGGACGTTGAAATTCTGAAAGTACGATGCCACACGAC
>MDTD01027412.1_pt1 | contig 13762 bp, 14 predicted proteins | sample 811221 | NCBI WGS metagenome assembly MDTD01 (sample SAMN05326646, study PRJNA326480) | marine metagenome | isolation source: seawater | place: Pacific Ocean: South West | collected 2011
CCAACTGAAGCAGAGCTTGGAGAACTGTTCAGAGTTGGACGTTCAACGTTGAGAGAGGCCATTGGCAACCTTGTGGAGCAGGGAATTCTAAAAAAATCTCATGGACGAGGGACATTTCTAAGACAAATCCCTATCGTTCTTGAGAGTGGTTTGGAGGAACTGACCAGTGTTACAAAGCATATCCAAAAAGTAGGAACCAAGCCTTCAACACGACGGATCGCGGTGGAAAAGATACCCGCCGATGAGCGGCTGAGTCAAAAACTGTAAGTGCCTGAGAGGACAAGCTATTACTGGATTAAAAGAGTCCACTTCGCAGATGACGCACCAGCAGCCCATTGCATTGACGTCATCCTTGAAAATCTTTGACCAGAAGGACTAAAAGATCAGACCTTTGGGGACTCACTCTTTGAGCTACTGAGCAAAAACGGATATCCCGTTTCACATACCGAGAGTTACATCACCCCAACCCTTCTAAAGCAGCATTAGTTGCCAGAATTAAACGTTGAGTCTGCATATTTTCTGCTGTTTGAAGAGGTGAATTACGACGTAAGTGGCTTCCCAGTCTGTTACAGCAACGATTATTACAGCAGTCAGGTTTTTGAATTCAAAATTATCCAGAAACGTCCCTTGGACTGATTCTAAACCCTCATTCAACCAGAGCAAGAAATCATGGAATACCGTCAGCTCAGCCCGGAAACGGTACCGGGCTTTCTAAAGGATATACCCATTATGCAAAAGATCTTTTCTGATTTGGATGATCTTGAGGTCGAGGAGGTAGGGGACGGAAACCTAAATTTTGTCTACAAGGTAAGGCAACGCAAGAATCCGGAACAAACAGTGGTAATCAAGCAGGCAGTACCTTTTCTACGAATTGTTGGAGAATCCTGGCCACTATCTCGGACCCGCATGGACTTTGAGATTCAGGCGCTTGAACACCACACGAAATATTGCCCACAGCATGTCCCCCAAATCTACTACTCCTCCACGGACATGTCACTGGTGGTGATGCAGAACTTGACCAGACATGCGGTTCTGCGTGGTGAAATGATCCTGGGTAAGATCTTTCCCAAACTGGCTGAGCACATTTCCTCCTTTCTCGCAAATACCATCTTCCCAACGACTGATTGGTACTTAACTGGGGGCGAGAAAAAAGTGACGGTGGGTAGGTTCATTAACCCTGAACTCTGTAAGATCACCGAAGATTTTGTACTGACCAATCCCTATGAAGATCATGAGACAAATGTCTACCACGATGAGGTCACTCAGGCGGACAAAGACTATCTTCAGCAGGATTCCCAACTTAAAGTTGCAATTGCGGAGATGAAATATACCTTCATGAACCATAGCGAGGCACTGTTGCATGGAGACCTTCACATTGGCAGTATAATGGTTAATGAGGAAGAAACCTACGTAATTGATCCCGAGTTTGCCTTCTTTGGCCCAATCGGCTTCGATGTAGGTGCCTTTATTGGCAATTTATTCCTTGCTTACTATGCGCACGAAGTACGTCAACCGATGCTGGGACGCGAGCCTTTCGAGTATCGTAACTGGATTCTCCGAACGGCTGAGGAGACCTGGAATAAATTCCAGTCGAAGTTTGAAGCAAATTGGGTCGCACACGAACAAAATTTTCCACATAGCTACTGGAGTTATCCAGAAGGACGAATTGGCTTCGCCTTACAGCGTCAGCGTTTCTTAAGCCACATTTTTGAAGACACCATAGGGTTTGCCGCCTGTAAAATGATGCGACGCATCTACGGTCTTGCCAAAGTTGCTGACATCGCTGAAATCCCCGATCTAAAAGCTCGTCTGGGTGTGGAACGTAATGTAATGCGAATGGCTAAAGGGATGGTCAAACAACGTAGCGCCTTCCGTTCTATTGAGGAACTAACCGCATTGGCCCAAGAAATCTCTCCCTTAAGCTGAAGTGTTATGAATATGATCGTTGAAGTTCAAAAAAATCAGCAAGTCCTTTGGAGTAACACAGGCGCTTCGTGATGCATCCTTCTCCTCTAATTCAGGGGAGTTCTTCGCCTTGGTTGGTGCGAATGGAGCCCCTTAAATCAATTCTGATCAAAATCATCTGTAGCTACTATGAGGATTACGAAAGAGAAATTTATATTGAGGCCCAACATCTCTATTTTAACAGTCCTCAATTTTCTTTTCGTAAAGGCATACGAAGATTGCACCAGATTATTGGCAAAGATGTCGTACCTACGACGAGCATTACTGAAAATCTAGCTCTCAATGCGTATTTGGACTCAGCAGCGGGATTACGTAATCGTCGTCAACACATTCAAACTCGAGCTCCGGTGCTACGGCCCAGCTGCAATCGGAGCGACCGTGATGCGAGCATCTCCAGTGAATTCACTGGAGATTGGTTGTCATGAGAAATCATGATTCCACCCATGCTCTTAACCTGGAAGATACTTCGTGATAAAAACACTAAGTATTTCAATGATCTCTTCGAAAAATTTCTAAAGTTCAATACTGTTTGATCGTGCCAGCACAACCTCGATTCACAGAGATTCCGCAGACAAGTTCTAACCTCTTATATCGGAAAACTCCATGAGCCTCCCGTTAAGCCTTAAATGGCAAGAGAATGAATTGATCATGTTAGATCAGACCCGTTTACCTATCGAAGAAGTGATGTTACGACCAAAGACCATCGAAGCTATCTATGAAGCTATCAAAAGCCTAAGGGTACGGGGGGCACCTGCGATCGGTATTGCCGGTGCTTATGGACTAGTCATCGCCATGCAGCACATGCGCAATCTCACTTGGCCAGAGTTTCTCTTGGAAGCAGAGCGCCAAGCAGATTATCTCAGCAGTGCTCGACCCACTGCGGTGAATCTAAGTTGGGCGCTGAAGCGAATGATTGGGAAATTGGCTCATCAGCACGACAGCGAAGCTGCCTATCAGGTCCTATTAGAAGAGGCCCAGATCATTCATGAAGAAGATCGGAAACTCTGCCGGGGCATTGGAGAAAATGGACTTCTCCTCATTGAAGAAGGCATGGGAATCCTCACACATTGTAACGCAGGCGCATTGGCAACAAGTGAACTTGGAACTGCGCTAGCCCCAATGTATTTGGCCCATGAAAAAGGTATTGGTTTCCGAGTTTATTCCGATGAAACTAGGCCGCTGCTTCAAGGTTCTCGACTGACAGCATGGGAACTACAGCAAAGCGGGATCGACGTCACTACGATCTGTGACAACATGGCAGCAGTGATGATGCAGGAAGATAAGATTGATATGGTGATCGTGGGAACTGATCGGGTTGCGGCTAATGGGGACGTAGCTAACAAGATTGGGACCCTCAACGTTGCGATACTGGCGAACTATTTCAAAATCCCTTTTTATGTAGCCTGCCCTGCATCAACTATTGATCTACAAACTCCAACTGGGGCTGAGATTGTGATTGAAGAACGAACTCCAGAAGAGGTGACAGCTTTTGGGGAACGCAGGACCGCACCAATCGATATCAAGGTGAGAAATCCCGCCTTCGACGTCACACCGGCAAATCTAGTAACTGGCATTATAACCGAACAGACGATTCTTCGAACACCATACAATGAGTCGATCCGTGAGACCTACGGTTCAGCCTGAAAAGGATCAGAGCGCACCCCCATTTTGTGAATCAAAACCGAATTGAAAGGAATTACCAGTTGGTTTGCCCTGAATTGACTGGATTCGAAAGTCTTTACTGACTAAACCAAAATCGAAGACTGGGACTACCGATCATAACCCCGCCTGCTTTCTTAGGTCCGTATGTTTTTTCCCCCAATCCAGAAGTCTCGGTTGAGCACTTGTTCAAAACAATTTTTCGGATGGCAGGAGCAGATTGCAATATGTTTCTGATCCCAAGCGAATGATTCAGTTTTCAATCTGCTCAGGAAATGATTAGCCACTAAATTTTGGTTCTGAGCAACTCGATACATCTTGGGCAGAAGATCTCCAATATTATGTCCAGAAATCGGATGAATTGGTCATTCCTGCACCCTTCACTGCTGGCATTCCTGGAATACAGCTAAATGAGTGACTGAGAAATAACCTCATTTAGGGGTTGGTTTCGAGATGTGGTCTAAGATTAGCAGAAAAAATATCTAGTGGAGTTCCTTCAAAAACCTCTTTCAATGACATGGTCATTCACAGAAAAACAAGTAACGGAAAAGGATTCAGAGGGGTAGCCCCACGTAGTTTTCTGCTAGCGATTGGGTAGCTGGTGTAGAAGAGGTCAAATAATGAAGTTCTGCTTCCTGAATTTTCTGACCAAAAGTACCGGTATCTGGGAAACGATGCATCACAGTTGTCATCCACCAAGAGAAACGGACCGCTTTCCAAACACGAGAAAGTACTTTTTTTGAGTAGGCCTCAAGACCTGATGCAGAGTTTTCTTCGTAGTATTCCTGAATTGCATTGAAGAGATAGAACACATCACTTGCTGCCAAATTGAGTCCTTTAGCTCCAGTTGGAGGAACAATGTGAGCCGCATCGCCGCAAATGAACATCGTGCCAAAACGAAGGGGTTCCGAGACAAAAGAGCGCAAAGGAGCAATTGATTTTTCAATCGATGGCCCCGTGGTGACTTGGTCAGCAGCATCAGGGGGTAGACGAAAGCGGAGTTCATCCCAGAAGCGATCATCCGACCACTCCTCCACTTTATCTTCCAGGGAACACTGCACGTAGTAGCGACTACGAGTCATGCTTCGCATTGAACAAAGTGCAAATCCCTGGGGATGGTTGGCGTAGATCAACTCATGCGAAACAGGTGGAACATCTGCCAGGATTCCCAGCCAACCAAATGGATAGACCTTCTCATAGATCTCAATCGCTTGGTCTGGAACAGAAGCCCGACTAATCCCGTGGAAACCGTCACAGCCCGCAATGAAGTCACAGCCCACCCGATGTTCAACTCCGTCTTTCTTATAGCTTACCCACGGTTGATTGGTATCAAAATCATGAGGTTGCACATCTTGAGCTTCATAAATCGTGATTCCGTTAGTCGCTAAACGTTGATTCATCAGGTCCTTAGTTACTTCCGTCTGACCATAGACCATCACCGTCTTGCCACCACTCATTTCCTGTAAATCAATTCGATATCTTTGGCCATCGAAAGCAAGGTCAAAACCCGAATGAATTATCCCTTCTACCCGCATACGCTCCCCACACCCTGCTAGTTCAAGCAATTCAGTAGTCCCTTGCTCCAACACACCGGCTCTAATCCGACTGAGAACATACTCCTGCGACTGCCGCTCAAGAATTAGGGTTTCTACCCCAATATTATGAAGCAACTGCCCCAGTAGCAACCCAGCTGGACCAGAACCGATGATCAAGACCTGTACGCGTTGATTCATTCTTTTAAAACCCCAATCATCTTGATTTCACCCAATTGGCATTCTACGAAGTCTTTCAAGGTGAGCACCATACATCACTGCTTCAATCACCAAATTCAGTTTGGCTGCTTGAGCATCTAAGGCAGTCTTATTGCCCTAGAACATACAGAAATCTGAATGGGGCGAAAGCGCCATATATTTCAGCGGTATGTGGTGTGATACCCCTTCAATCCATCAGCTCAACTCGTCTTTGGTTTCCATTTCTTGAAGTTCTGAAATTACTAATCCTAAAACAACTGTCTTTGGAGCATGTTGCAAAGAAACGAGATCTCTGGGCGATCTGCGGACGATCTGCGATGGCTGCATTGATCAACTGTTCACAGCGTTTGAGCGAGGCATCCAGATCTTGTACTCGTTATCGAGCATCTTCCTTCATTTTAGGAGCGCATAAATAAGCCGTATTCGTATCGCAAAGCTAAACATAATTTACTCCTCGCTCAGCGTAAGAACGCAGTTTGTCCTGATCAGCCTTGCCAACATCCGAGTAAAACTCCTCCATTTTTGGATAAGCTCCTTCTCTGATTGCATTGCGGCCTCCTCGAAAATGAAGTACTCTTGATAAGGTAATAGACATCTTAGGGGTCCTGTCGTTAATTAATTTCAAAAGTCAAAGTCTACTCCTTAGATGCCACGCAGGTGCCTGACCTTACCCTCAACCTTCATCATAGATAAGGCAAAACTGATACTCGCCTTCAGTCACGACTCAAACAAGTTGACATAGGAAATCCGTGTGAAGATAGGTTCTACGATATTTTCCATTCGTAATTCCCTCAAAGCCCAGATCCTCCTGAAATTTGACATTATCGAGAATAGCTCAGTCTTCAACCTTGAGTAATTGCTAAGCACTCATTTCTGTATTGAGCAACTGTTCACGGGCATCCAACAGAAACTTAGGTCGTAGTAAACTGTAGCTGTATTCAGCACGGAATGATGGCTGTTACACCTGTTTTTCTCAGTCAATTAAAATGAAGACTGTTACGAATTGTGGAAACTCAAAGTTTCCAAGTTGGATCTTTTTGATCAACTAGGTGAAGAAGAGCAGGCCATCCCGGATGACGATTTTTTGCAACAGCCTGCGCAGAACTCCCCTCAAATTGCTTAAGGGTTTTAGCCATGATGCTGGTAGGTATTCTCTGTATTTCCCGTTGACATCGCACGTAACTGAACCTCGGCATTATGTGTGAACGCCAAGAGCCGAATAAAAACCCACGTACAGTCTGGACCGGCAGTGATCTGGCCATGATTTCTCAGTAACAGAGTATGGTTTTCGGCCCCCATGGCTTCCAGCAAACGAGTGCTCTAACTCCCGTCTAGCAAAATTCCTTCAAAATCATGGTAGCCAACACGCTCAAAAAATTGACAGCCCTCCTGCGTCACAAGTATCACTTCGCTATTGGTAGCACACAATGATTGGGAGTACGGTTCATGAGTGTGCAGGACAAAGTGTAGATCCGGGCGTCCCTTATTAATAGCAGAATGGATCAAGTACCCAGCTCGGTTGACAGGCCAATCGCTCTCGCTGATCTGATTGCAGTCGATATCAATACGCATTAGATCGCTGGCTCGCAGCTCATCGTAACGAACCCCGAATGGATTGATCAAAAATGATCCGTTCCTGGAATGCGTAGGATTGTATGATTATAAACCACGAGTCTAGCCATGGTGATCCACCAAGCGATAACATGCAGCAAGTTGTAGCATGGCTTACCACTCAGCCTCACTCATTCCCTCAGAGATTCTTGGTCAGAAAATTTCAAATTTGCGTGCCATCGCACACACTCCGATTGAAGATGAGTGGGACGAGTTTAATGACAAGTCGGTTCTTTTTCCTAAAACTCAGGTGCCCGTTCCCGAAAACGAATCAATCGCGCTATTAAATGAGTGAGAGGGACCTCTTTACCATGCTTGCGAGCAGCTGTAACCAAGTAGCCTTTGAGCGATTGAATCTCTGTCAAGCGTTGGGCTTGTAAATCTTGGAGCATAGATGGTCGGTGATGGGTGTGATCTGCACAGGCATAGTCAATCAGGTCGTAAACTTTTTCTGGATTCACGGATGCACCTTCAAACTGTGCGATGGTAATCGCTTCCTCCGCAATTTCATGTGCGAGTTGACGTCCGTCTGGAAACTGTTTAAATAGACTTGGAGAATCTTCGACTTGACCGCACAAGGCATTCATTCCCATATTGAAACAAGCCTTTTGCCAGATGAAAGTACGTACATTTCCTGAGATGTGAGTTTTCAGACCAGCTTGATTTAAATTTTCCCCAACCTCATTCCCAATCTCGCTCTGCTAACCGTTGGCTACAAACATCCATATTTCTGATCTACCGGCAGGTCCTACCTCACCTGGCTTAATGAACTCAGCAGGCGTGATTGAAACGCTCTCCACAGTTTGATCGATCCCAACACAAGCAGCAACTTGCTCCCCGTTACCCAACCCGTTTTGCAGTGTGATGAAATAGGCAGATCGAGGATTTGAAAGCAAATTCCCCAGTGCTTCTTTAATTTAATGAGTCTTAGTGAAAATAAAAACCACGTCCACGGCTTTAGCCCTAACAACCAAATCGGCTTGTAGAAGGATCAGGTGCTTCTGTTGGTCCAAGTGACAGATCAATCCACCCTGCTCTTTGATTGCCTTAGCGTGATCAGGAGTTCGATTGAGTAGCTCGACAAAGTGCCCTTTTAGAGCGAGTCTTGCGCCAAAAACTGAACCCATAGCTCCTGCTCCGAGCACACTATAATTCAGCTTCATTGATTTACCCGGAGAGTAGACGTGGGAGCCACAGAACAATACCAGGAAATGCCACCAGAAGTAGGACTCTGAAAAGTTCTGCCCCGAAGAAAGGTATGACTCCTTTAAATGTCTCACTCATAGGAATATCCTTCGCCAACGCATGGATCACAAAAACATTCATCCCCACAGGTGGAGTGATCAAACCAAGCTCCACAACAATCAGCGCTAGGATTCCAAACCAGATTTTCAGTTCTTCCGGACCCAGACCAAAGTCGAGACCATCGATTACGGGCCAGAAAAAAGGAATCGCCAGTAAGATCATGGACAATGAATCCATGAGACATCCTAGGATGATCAATGAGAGTAGCATCAGCAGAAGAATCGTGATCGGATCCAATCTCAATGATTGCATAATCACAACAGCTGCCTGGGGAACACCCCCACGAGACATGAAGATTTTGAGCATCTCAGCCCCCAGCAGAATCAAATAGATCATGCCAGAAGTCTTGGCCGTCTCTAACAAGGCTACTTTGAGTTGTGGGATCTTGATCAGACCTCGATAGATTCCCAGTACTCCTACCAGGAAAACCCCTGCTGCTGCGGCTGGAGTGGGATTGAACAAACCAAAATAGATGCCTCCAATCACTGCGATAAAGATCGCTAAAACTGGTAAGACACCCAGAGTAGCAAGCCAGAACTCCTGGCGATCCATTGGCTCACGAGAAGGCCCTGACTCAGGAAAGAAGCGAACGTAGATTGCGATTGTTAGCAAAAAGAGACCCACCGCCAACAAACCAGGAATCATCGCAGCCATAAACATCGAGATGATGTTTGCTTCCACTATGATCGCATAGACAACCAGAACGACTGATGGTGGAATCAATATTCCAAGGACACCCCCGGCAGCTAAGGTTCCCGTTGCCAAGGAACCACTGTACTTATAGCTGCGAAGCTCTGGCAGAGCCACTTTCCCCATCGTGGAGGCTGTGGCCAATGAGGACCCGCAAACAGCACCAAAACCAGCACATGCGATGATCGCAGACATGGCAACGCCTCCTCGAACCCAGCCAACCCAGGCATTCGCCGCTTGGAAAAGCTCTCGTGATAGACCCGACTTCGTTGCTAAATTTCCCATCAACACAAACATGGGAATCACAGATAGGTCGTAAATGGAAAACTGAATGTAGGCAAGATCCTTTAATTGAGACATGAAGATCAGTGGCCCGTTCAGGATTGTTACTCCAATTCCTCCGGTGACGATCATGGCATACGCAATCGGTATTCGCATTACGATCAATAGTAACAACCCTGCAAGGCCAGCCAATCCAACGAGTAATTCGTATGACATGGTCAAGTTATTACTGGGGAATTAAAGATGGTTCAGGTACTCCATCCGGATGAACAAAGGTAATTAAAGCTGCCAGCAGTAGAAGTAGAAGAGAGAAAATTGATGGGACAAACGCGTACCAGATCGGCACCTGTAGGATTGTCGTTGTTTCCAGATACATCTGATAATCCAGCAATCCTGCGTACATGCGCCATATCAACAGAATGCTGAAGGCTGCAGCAATCAAAGATCCAACTCGGCTTAATAATCGAACCTTTGCAGGTTTCATTTTAGCCGTGAAGACATCCGCAGAGACATTCGCGAAAGTCAGTTGGCAGTATGGAAGGAATGCAAATGAAGCGACCCCCACACCCATTTCAGTCAGTTCAAAATCACCCGGAAATGGAGTAGCAATCAAAAAACCTGCTGCTGCACTGTAGGTAGTCATTATAACCAGCAGCAGCAAAATTACCCCACCAACAAGGGCCCAACCCACAATAAGTTTCGAAGCCCATTTTACCATCTTGGAAACTCCGGAAAATCTTCAACGATCTTAGCAGTCACTTGGAATACTTGGCAACCAGTTCACGTGCCTTACTGACAAGGCTATTACCATCAATTCCCGCACCACTGACTTCCTTCACCCAGCGATCGACAACAGGCTCCAGCACTTTCTTGAATTCAGCAGTTTCTGCTGCACTCAGGGTTATGTGTTCATTACCAGCCTTGGTAGCTACACCAATACCACCGATATCTGTACGGTGCCAAACTTCACCAACTTCACGGACCCAAGCTTTGTTAGAGGCTTGCATGAAGGCGTCCTGAAGATCTCCTGGCAAATTATCCCAAGTACCTTCGTTCATGGACACTTGGAAGGTCGTTGTACCAAAACGAGTCATATTCTCACCCTCAATTTGGTACTTCGTCATATCCTGAAGTTTGAGCGGCGGTATGATTTCCCAAGGAATCAAAGCACCGTCAACAACTTTCTTGGAGAGAGCTTGTGGCAGACCAGGAACGGGCATTGAAACAGGAGCTGCTCCCATTGCTTCCAAAACCCAGGCGCCTGTCCTGGTTGGAATACGCATCTTGGTACCATTGAAGTCACTCGGTTTACGGATGACCTTATTCACCATGTGGATCGCTTGTCCCTGATGCACATGCAGAAACATTACTTTGAGACCACGATATTCTTCTGCAAGATTCTCATTAAACATTTCACGCATAGCAAGATTTGTTGCCACTGGATCATTCGTGTGGATAAATGGCAGTTCAAAGACTTCTGTGCGAGGAAACAAACCTGGAGTATAGCCATTGACTGTCCAAACAAGATCGACCACCCCATCACGAACCTGACGGATCAGTTGAGGGGGCTTGCCACCCAGCGACATTGCTGGATAAATATCAATTTTGACTCTTCCCTTCGACAGTTTTTCCACTTTGTTAACCCAAGGCAACAGCATTTTTGTGTGAGCAGGGGCTTTTGGGCCCAAAAAATGGTGAAGCTTGAGAGTAAAATCTGCAGCTTGCACTGAACCTACAACAATTAGTGCCCAGACAGTAAAAGCAGAAGCAATTAAGATGTGCAGCAGACGTTTCATGGAGGACCTCTAAGATGGGGAATGTGTGGCGCGTTTGACAGAGATTTTTTAAAACTAATAAACTGTAACAAACATTGCTAACAACGATGCTTTGACGAATTAACAAGCATCAATACCAAACTCTTCTCTAATAAGAATTTCAAGTTTCAACCTGCTTGCACAAAGGATAAGGTTTCTTTGTTTTTAGCGCTTTAGCTTAAGAAAGGCCTGTAACCCTAGGCGAAATCACTTGAAAAGGCTTGCTTCAGTTCATCGAACCGACTAATTCGATGAATTTAAATTCTTGATCTCTGGAATTCTGCAGTTTTGTGTAACTCTCATAATCAATAGTCCATGTCATCAGATTCCCTACCAGCATTTGCATCCCGTCTGAATTCCATGAAATCCAAGTCTGAAATTTGGGAAGGTCGAGATGACCTCATTGGTTGGATTCATCGACAGGGCACAATCGCTGGGCTCAACCTTGTTGATTTTAATTACCCTGAGCATTTGGAAGGCTATTCAATCTCTGAAGTCAAGATCGCCCTCTCCGAATCAGGGTTATCGACCGGGGCCGTTTGTCTGAGATATCCAAAGCATTTCAGCCTGGGTGCTTTCACGAATCCAGATGCATCCCTTCGACGTGAGGCCATCCAACTGACTTTGGAAGCCGGTCAATGGGCAAAAGAACTAGGTGCAAAAGAGTTGATTGTGTGGCCTGCCTATGACGGCTATGACTACCCTCTTCAAGTAAATTACAGTGAACTTTGGCAGCACGTTGTTCAAAGTTTCCAAGAAGTCTGTGATTTCTTTCCAGAACTTAGGGTTTCCTTGGAACCAAAACCAACAGAGCCACGCCGTTACTTCATACAGAACACCACAGGGGCTGGATTGTTGATGGTATTGGAGGTTGACAGAGAGAACATGGGACTCACCCTGGATTTTGGTCACTGCCTGATGGCAGGAGAAAACCCTGCACAGTCTGTAGCACTTGTCGGAAAGCACAAAAAACTCTGGGGTATGCAGCTCAACGATGGTTTTGTGCGTCCTGGATGCGAGGATGGTATGCTACTTGGCTCTGTTCATCCACAACAGACCTTGGAGTGCCTCCTTTGGCTGCAGCGTACTAAATATGATGGACACCTCTATTTTGATACCTTCCCAATCAATGAAGATCCTGTTTGTGAAGCAGAAGCCAACATTCGACGTTGCACTAGTTGGTGGAATCAGGCTGCTGAGTTAGAAGCCAAAGGCTTAAGCAACTGGCAATCAAATCATGACATTCTGAAAACTTTCGAAGCAATGGAGGATCTCTGAAAAAACGAGTTATGGTTGTTGGTGCCGCTAACTTGGACAGGATGGTCTACGTTGATCAGTTACCTGCTGTTGGAGCAACCATCATGGGGCAAAGATATGAAGAGCACCCAGGCGGTAAGGGTTCCAATCAAGCAGTTGCAGCCTCGTTGTGGGGAGCACAGACCCAATTCGTTGGTTGTCTCGGTGAAGACGAGGCAGGAACCATTTTGCGGAAGGCAATGCTTGACGCAGGAGTAAACCTAGATCTTCTGAAAACTCACCCTGTCGGATCGGGCCTAGCACTTGATTTTATTGACCAGTCCGGTCATTACCAGGCCGTTGTAATTTCAAGGGCAAATGAATATGTTACGTCTGACTTTCTCAAGCCAGATCCTGCATTCTGGAAGGAAATTGGCTTGGTAGTTCAGCAACTAGAGATTCCATTCGAAACGGTTGATGCTGTCGGAAGAATGGCTTTGGACTTTGATGTTCCCGTCCTTTTGAATGCTGCACCTGCCGCTGATATCCCCCGTTCCTGGTGGAAATGGATCAATATGCTAGTGGTCAATGAAGTAGAATCCGCTGCCTTAACCGGCCTCCAAGTCCAAAACACTCAAGACGCAAAAATAGTAGCACAGCAGCTTCACAAACATTGTCCAAATGTCTTAATTACCCTTGGAGAAAGAGGTGTCTTAATGATCAGCTCTGAGGGCGTCGATCACCTCCAGGCCTATCACGTCCCAGTTATTAGTACCCTTGGCGCCGGTGATGCTTTTGTAGGTGTATTTGCAGCCGAATGGGTAAGGCATCAAGATCTTCGGCAAGCAGCAGAGCAAGCAAATCGAGCTGCGGCTGCAAGTGTCCAGCGTTCAGGTGCTCAAGTTTCTTACTCGCGACCAGAAGAATTCAAAAATTGGGGATTGGCTTGATTGCAAAAATATGATCTAAATCTGTGTTTTTCAATTGAATCACCTGAATATTTTTCTTGGGAGGAAACATGCTCAAAAATATACATCCGCTGCTAAGTGCTGATCTGCTTTACATTCTCCGCTCTATGGGTCACGGGGATGAATTGATTTTGGCTGACTGTAATTTCCCATCTGCCTCCGTAGCCGCACATACTGTCACCGGTGAGTTAATCAACATGAACGGGGTCGATATCCCCGAGGCAGCAGGGGCGATTCTCTCCGTGTTCCCTCTGGACAGTTTTGTCAAGCATGCCGTGCTAAGAATGGAAGTTGTTGGGAATCCAGATGAGTTGGTCCCTTGCCACAAGGATATGCAACGAGTCGTGAGGGAGACATCAGGTGATCAGTGGAAGATGGGATCGATAGAACGATTTGCCTTTTACGAGAGAGCCCGCAATGCGTACGCCGTTGTTTGTGCTGGAAATGAAAGGAGACCCTATGGGTGCTTTGTCCTGGTAAA
>MDTD01069886.1_pt1 | contig 13761 bp, 12 predicted proteins | sample 811221 | NCBI WGS metagenome assembly MDTD01 (sample SAMN05326646, study PRJNA326480) | marine metagenome | isolation source: seawater | place: Pacific Ocean: South West | collected 2011
CGCAGGAGGACATCGACGGGGGATTGATCGGTGGGGCGTCCCTGGACGCCGAGCAGTTCAAGGCCATCGTGGATGCCGCAGGTCGAACCTGCGTCTGAAGCGGATAGACGATTGAGACATTCCATGACCACGACCTACATGATCCTCACCATTCTCTTCATCATCATCGCGGTGGCGATGATTCTGATCATCCTGGTCCAGCGCCCCCAGGGCGGCGGACTGGCCGGCGCCTTCGGCGGTGCGGGAGGCGGTGGTACCGAATCCGTCTTCGGTGGTCGGGTCGGGGACGCGCTGACCTACATGACCGTCGGTGCCTTCAGCATCTACCTGGTGCTGGCGATCGCACTGAACCTCATCGACAGCTCGCCGGCTGCGGCACAACCGCTCGTGCCCGAGGCCGTTGCCCCGACCGACGGCGAGTTCAATCCCGACGATGTCTTCATCGCGCCGCCCGCGGACGGCGAACCCTCCTCCGAGGCGACGTTCGTGCCGACCCCGGCGCCGTCCGACGACGTCGTTGTCGATCCCGAGACCCCTCTCGATCCCGATGTCCCGGTCGATCCGGACCAGAACGAGACCCCATGATCCGTTCGATGACGGGATTCGGAAGCGTGGCGGAAACCGTCGACGGCGAGCAGTTCGTCGTCGAGGTGCGTGCCCTGAACGGCAAGCATTTCAAGTGTCATGTTCGCCTTCCGGATGAACTTCTCGGTCTCGAATCCGAACTCGAGTCGGTCGTGGCCGATCGGCTCAGCCGCGGTACGGTGACGGTGACCGTCCGGTACGAGGATCGATCCGAGCACGCGGCATCGAGGATCAATGGTCCGGCGCTGCAACGCTACATGGACGAGCTCAAGGGTCTGGGCGCGGAGGTGGACCCTGCCTCGCTGCTGCAGCTTCCCGGCGTGCTCATCGGTGATGAACTGGTCGCTCGTCGTGATCGGTGTCTGGAGACGCTGCGCGGACTGCTGGCCAAGGCCGCCGATGCCGTGCTCGACATGCGGGTCGTGGAAGGTCGTTGCATCGAGGATGATCTGGGCCGGCATGTGGAGTCGATCGAAACCTCGCTCGAATCCATCCGGAAGCGTGCTCCCCAGGTGAACGAACTGTATTCAGACCGGATCAAGCAGCGCATGTCGAACATGCTCGGTCAGATCGGGGCCGAGATCCGCGAAGAGGACGTGCTGCGTGAAGTCGCCATCTTCGCGGAGAAGTCGGATATCTCCGAGGAGGTCGATCGGCTTCGGGGCCACATCGTCCGCTGCCGGGAACTGATCGGCGGAGAGGGAAAACCCGTCGGACGCACCTTGGATTTCGTGGCCCAGGAGATGCTGCGTGAAGCGAACACCATGGGCAGCAAGTGTCTGGATTCCGTGGTGAGCCGGAACGTGGTCGACATCAAGGTGGCGATCGACCGGATCAAGGAACAGGTCCAGAACGTCGAATAGTCCGCGTGATGCACGGTGGTCGAGATGTCCGCATCCCATGATCGAGCACGAATGGGAAGCCACGAGGTCCAGGAGGTCCTCGGGCACTATCGTCTCGCGCGTGTGAAGGAGGCCCGTGCATTCAATCGCGGATCCTCGAAGTCGCCCAAGGTCCTGCTGCGTACCCTGGACGGGGACTTCATTCTCAAGCGCTGCGCCCCCGGTCAGGACGATCCGGATCGACTGGCGTCGCGCCACCGGATCGTGTCCATGATGGAGGAACACGGGTGTCCCATCGCGGGCGTCGTGCCTTCCACGGACGGGGAGACCTTCATCCGGCGGGGGAGCAGGCTCTACGAGCTCTTCCGGTACGTCGAGGGCCGCCGGTATCGCCGGAACGGGCCGCAGGCCCACGCCAGCGGGTACGAGATGGCGCGCATGCACGATCTGCTGCAGGACTGGGACGGTCCCTTGCCGGAGGGATCGGGATACCACGAAGCGTCCGGCGTCGAGACCGCGCTGCAGCGATTGCCCGAACGACTGTGTCCGGACGATCCACATCGCCGACGGGGGATGACCGCGATCTGCCGTTCGCTTGCGGCGCTGTTCGAAGAGGCCCACTCGAACGTCGATCGGCTGGGATACGGAGCCGCGGTCCGGACGATCGTGCACGGAGACTGGCATCCGGGAAACGTGCTGTTCGACGGCGACGAGATCGTGGCCATCCTGGACTTCGATTCGATCCGGCACGAGCCCCGGGTTCTGGATGTGGCCAACGGCATGCTCCAGTTCACGATGCAGATCGGGTCGGCGGACGACATCGACCGCTGGCCGGATGCCCTGGATCTTTTCCAGCTGGAATCGATGCGACGGGGATACGATGCCGGAACCTTCGAACCGCTGGAACCCCAGGAGATCGCCATGCTGCCCTGGTTGATGATCGAGGCCCTGGTGGTCGAATCGATCGCTCCGATCGCCGTCCGGGGGCAGTTCGGTAGTATTCCCGGGGACCGGTTCCTCCGTCACATCGAGCGACAGATCGGTTGGATCCGGCCGAGAATCGACGATTTGGTTTCGAAACTCCGGTGAGCCCGGCATGATCACAGTTGTCCTCCTCATCCTGCTGCACGTCGCATCGCCCACGACACCGACGGCGTCGAATCCGGATGCCGTCGAGTCTTCGAGGGAACAGGGGGACGCCATCGACTACGAGACGCTGGTTGCGCAGCTGGATTCCGCCGATTGGCAGGAGCGGGAAGCAGCAACGATGCAACTGGCCCGGGCGAACGTCGAAGTGCCCGTCGGTCGGATCGAAGTCAGTCTGCAGGAGGGCGGCCTGTCGCTCGAGCAGGTCATGCGCCTCCTGCGGGTCATGGAGATCCGTCTGCTGCACGTGGCCCGCGGCGCGATCGGAATCCAGATGCCGCTGAATCAGGCCGGCGTTCCCGGTGATCTGGTTCGGACCGCCGGCGTCCGGGTGTCGGCCGTGATTCCCGGTCTGCCGGCGGAGAAGATTCTGCAGCCCGGTGATCTGATCACGCAGATCGACGACCAGCCGATCTCCGATCGTGAGGATCTTGCCCGCATCGTGCAACGCCACTGGCCCGGCGACGTGCTTCGATTCCGGATCGTGCGCACCACCACGCTTCCGAGGGAGGGTGAGGACGACCGGTCGCGGACCGACTACCTGGACGTCGAGATCGTCCTCGGTTCCACGGACGATCTTCGCCGCAGCGGCGGGTCCCAGTCCGTCCTCGATCCGGCCCTCGCGGATCGCCGGCAGCGGTTCATGGCCCTCTACCAGAAGTACGGCGCCGTTCCCTCGACGATTCCCGCTCCGATGAATCCGGAGCAGATGGAGATCCAGTCCGAAGCGGATCCGATGATTCGCGGCATGCTGCAGCAGTTGGAGGCGGCTCGAGAAGGACGCTACACGATGACCCTCGTCGAGCTGCGGGCCCAGCTTATCGAGAAACTGGCATCGCTCGATGCCACGCTGCTCGAAGGCGAGCTGCCCCTCGAGCAGCGCAGGATGCTCGAACGACGCCGGGCCAGAATGCAGGAACTCATCGATTCGGTGGATCCACAGCGTCGCTGGTGAATCAGAACAGGTTGCCCGCCAGGACCAGCACCAGGCCCGACAGCAGGGCAAGGACCGCGACGATCATCCCGAGGGTGGCCATCAGGGGAAGGCCCGTACGTGGCGAGCGAATCTGTTCGACCGGATCGCCGACATCGATGGCGTCCCAATCGATGTCGATCGAGTCGATTCGGTTCGCCTCCAGCGCAGCCTTGGCCCGCTCGAGGTCCTCGCGGCGAACCTGCACCGCGGTGTTGAGGAGGTTTCCGGACACGCCGGTCACTCCGAAGATGTTCTGGGCCGAACTGAATGCGAAGGCCGGAATGCCCGCATCCTGGAGCACGATGACCAGCGAGTTGGCGGCGAATTCGCTGGTTGCAGTCAGCAGGGTGACCAGGTCGTCGTTCCGATCGCTCATGCGGCTTCTCCTTCGGGATCGATGTCGCCCGGTCCGATCGGCCCGTCTTCGGTGTGCACGGTCCAGTTGGAGACCTCGTCCCGGGCGACCATGGTGGTCCAGCCGATGTCCAGTCCCGGAACGAGCCGGGGCCGATGGGCGAGCTTCGCCTCCACCGCGTCGTCCTGCACGGCGACGACCTGCAGCCAGAGATGCTCACGAAGCGCCTCGTCGTCGTCGACCTGTTCAAAGGGCACCTGCACCATGAACTGCAGTCCTTCATTGTGCAGGTCGTTCCGGCAGGCACCGATGAACTGGTCCCAGGTCGTCTGGGCCAGTTTCGTGGTCTGACGGGTCCGTCGGGTGGTTCGGAACACGGCGATCTCGCCGATGTTCATTGCATTCAGCGCGAGCCGGGGGCACGGCGTGGATTCCTCGTGCACGGCATCGCGGACACTCACGAGGGTGTGGCCATGATCGTCCGTGACGGGCTCGAACCGTACGAGAATGTCGGGGCTGATCTCAAGCATGCCCTCGGATCCGGGGAGTTCCAGCTCCAGCGACAACGCCGCGATGTCGCTGATGGACTCGATCGCGGTCTGCTGCAGCATTTCGGGGACGTCGAACATCACCAGTTCCTCTCTTCCGCAGCGTTGCAGCCCCGCGGTGCGGACCGATCCTCCTTCGAGTTCGATCCGCCAGAGGATGTCCTCGGACGGTTCCCGTTCGACGTCCATGAAGTCCTGGAGGATTCGATCCCGTTCGAGCCAGTAGCCACTTCCGGTGTCGTGCAGGACGGGCGAATCGGGGAGGGTCATCGAGACCAGGCGGACGAGATTGATGTAGTTCGTGAGGGGATCGTCGACCGAAAGCAGGGTTTCGAATGCAATCAGCGTGTCGCACTGCACACCGGTGATCTCGTGGGTCGCGCGGGCGAGTTCCTCGCTCCGGTCGCACCAGATCGCGCACGGGCTGGGCAGGCCGTCGATCTCGACCTGGCAGGCCCAGACCGGCCCCGCGTCGCTCTCGTCGGCGACCCGGACGTTGAGCTCCTGGCCGGTGCAGTTGGCCATGGCCTGGAGGATCGCATCCATCGTCGGTGGTTCATCACCGGGCCACGGGCCCAGGACCATGGTCGTCGCGGGGGGATCGAAGCGGAACGGCGACGGCGGGTTCGATCCGCCTTGCTGCATGAGGTTGAGGGGGAAGTCCATTGGTGCACCGTTCAACCGGGAATGATGTTGATGATCCGGCCCGGTACCACGATCACCTTGCGGATCTCCATGCCCGTCACGAGTTCGGCGATGCGCTCGTCGGCCAGGGCGAGCGTGCGGGTGGTCTCCTCGTCCGCATCGGCCGGCAGCATGATCTTGCTTCGGATCTTGCCCTTGATCTGCACCGGCAGTTCGATCATCTCGTCGACCAGCATGTCTTCGTCGTGGGACGGCCATGCGGAGATCGACACCGGTCGGTCGTGTCCCAGTCGATGCCACAGTTCCTCGGCCACGTGGGGGACGAAGGGGCTCATGATCCGGGCCAGGCGGTCCAGCTGATCCGTGGTGAGTCCACCGGCGCTGGTCGCGACGTTGGTGAATTCGATGAGTGATGCGATGGCGGTGTTGAAGGAGAGACGATCGATGTCCTCCCCGACCTTGGCGATGGTCCGATGCAGGGCCCGCTCGACCTGATCGTCCGCGACCTCGATGCACCGGAGATCACCGGTCTCCTCGTCGATTGCGAGTCGCCAGGTCCGCTGGAGGTAGCGGAAGACGCCCACGATGTCCCGGGGGTTCCAGGGCTTGCTGGCTTCCAGCGGCCCCAGGTACATCTCGTAGAGGCGGCACGTGTCGGCGCCGTATTCGGCGATGACGTCGTCGGGATTGATGACGTTCTTGAGCGACTTGCTCATCTTCGCCACGACCTGCTCGACGGATTCACCGGTGTTCGTCTCCACCCATTCGTTCTCTCCGCGTTCCTCCACCTCGTCGACCGGCACGAGGGAGGCGTCGGACCGCTGGTAGGCGAAGGAGGTCAGCAGCCCCTGATGGAACAGCTTGGCGAACGGTTCCGGCGACGAGACATGACCGTAGTCGTAGAGAATCTTGTGCCAGAATCGGGAATACAGCAGATGGAGCACCGCGTGTTCCGCGCCGCCGATGTAGAGATCGACGCCGCCGGGGCCGTTGGGCTGCGGTCCCAGCCAGTAGGCTTCGGCCTCCTTCGACACGAACCGTTCGGAGTTCCCGGGATCGCAGTACCGGAGGTAGTACCAGCAGGATCCGGCCCAGCCCGGCATGGTGTTGGCTTCCCGTCGCACCGCGGTCTCCGGCGCAAGCACGTCGGCGGGGATGCCGGCGGCTCCGGCGGTGGTGTTGATCCAGTCCTCCGCCTTGCCCAGCAGCGGAGTCGGCACGTCGGATTCGACGGGAGCGAAATCCTCCAGATCGGGAAGCGGCAGCGGAAGCGCCTCGTCCGGGAGTCCGTGGTGATGGCCGTCTTCGTCGAAGACCACCGGAAACGGTTCGCCCCAGTAGCGTTGCCGCGAGAAGAGCCAGTCGCGCAGCCGGAAGTTGATCTTTCCGCGTCCGAGTCCGTGTTCCTCCAGCCATTCGATGACGGTGGATTTCGCTTCGACCGTGGTCCGGTCGTCGATGGAGAGTTCCGCATTCGAGGAGTTCATGCAGATGCCCTCCCCACCGAAACAGGTGTGTTCGGCACCGCTCGGGTCGCGTACGACCTCGATGATCGGAAGTCCGAATCGCTGCGCAAAGGCATGGTCCCGTTCATCGTGTCCCGGAACGGCCATGACCGCGCCGTGTCCGTATTCCATGAGCACGTAGTCGGCGATCCAGATCGGAATCCGTTCGCCGGTTGCGGGGTTGATCGCCCACGCGCCGGACGCCACGCCCGTCTTCTCCCCGGAGTCGGATCGCCGATCGAGGTCGCTTCGGTTCCGGGCGTGTTCGACGTACGCGGCGATCTCCGCGTGCTGCTCCGATTCCTCCGCGGCATCGAGGATGCGGTCGACGAGGGGATGTTCGGGGGCGAGCACCATGAAGGTGACACCGAAGATCGTGTCGGGTCGTGTGGTGTAGACCTCGAGGCTGCTCTCCCAGGGCGCTTCGACCCGGAAGTGCACTTCGGCCCCCTCGCTGCGACCGATCCACTCCGCCTGCTGACGCTTGGTGGAATCCGGCCAGTCGAGCAGCGCGAGATCCTCGAGGAGGCGGTCGGCGTAGGCCGTGATTCGGTACATCCACTGGCGGAGCGGGCGACGATGGACGGGATGGCCTCCCCGTTCACTTCGTCCATCGATGACCTCTTCGTTCGCGAGCACCGTCCCGAGCTTCGGGCACCAGTTGACGGTCTGCTCGGACAGGTAGGCGAGCCTGCGGTGCTCGATGGCGGTACGCCGGGCATCGTGGTCCAGTTCGGACCAGCGGGACCGGTCGTCGCCGGGCGGGGCGTGGACGATCTCGAGGTCGGTGGTGACCGAATACGTCTCATTCTCGAGCTGTTCGACCAGCTCGGAGATCGGGCGGGCACGCCCGGCGTCCCGGTCGTACCAGGAACGGTAGGCCTGCAGCCAGATCCACTGCGTCCACCGGTAGTAGTCCTCGTCGATGGTCGCGAACTCGCGTGACCAGTCGCACGACAGACCGAACCGCTTGAGCTGTCGCCGGAAGTTGTCGATGGCGGTCCGGGTGGTCTCCGCGGGGTGCACGCCGGTCTGGATCGCATACTGCTCCGCGGGCAGGCCGAAGGCATCCCAGCCCATCGGATGCAGGACGTTGCATCCGGTCATCCGCTTGTATCGCGCGATGATGTCGTTCGGGATGTAGTTCAGCAGGTGGCCGATGTGCAGGCCGGCACCGGATGGATAGGGAAACATTCCCATGCAGTAGTAGCGCGGCTTCGAACCGTCGAAGTCCGGATCACCCGGATTCGGCGTCCTGAAGACATCCTGCTCGTTCCAGTACCGCTGCCATCGTGACTCGATGCCTTCGGCGAGCGACGCCGTGTAGCGGTGGGAGGTTCTGGATTCGGTCGGGGTGCTCATGGCGGACTCGGCGCAGGGACCATTGACCAAGAGTCTATCGAGTTCCCGACCCCCACACGTTCCCGTTCGCTCAGGAGTCGGCGGTCCGGTTCCGCTGCTGCTGGAGGGACTCGAGATGCGCCTTCGTCTCGCCGACGAGGTAGAAGGAACCGGTGACGCAGATGAGATCGTCCCGGCTGGCTGCACTGGCGGCGATCTCGAGGGCCTGCTTGATGTTCCGGGCGGTCTGGCAGACCTTGCCGCGGATGTCCATGAAACGTTTCTTCAGCTCCTGCGGGTCGACGGCCCTGGCCTGGTCCTCGGCGGCGGTGAAGATGATCTTGTCCCCTCCGATGGCGAGGCTTTCGAGCATGGTGTCGACGTCCTTGTCATCGCAGCAGCCGAAGATGCAGATCATGGAGTCGTACGGGACGTGGGATCCCATGCCTCGCATCAGCGCATTGATGGCAACGGGGTTGTGGGCGCCGTCGACGATGATGCGTGGCTGCTTCCAGACCAGTTCCATGCGCCCGGGCACGGTGGTGTTGGCCAGTCCACGGTAGAGGCTGGAGTCGATGAGTCCGGGCTCGGCCTGCTTCAGGTGGTTGATGGCGGCCAGGGCAACTGCGCAGTTGTCGGCCTGGTGTTCTCCCGGCAGCGGGACGGGCAGATGCATGTACTGGTTGGTCGGTGTGATCAGGCAGATCCGGTTGTGAGGTCCGAGATCGTCGTCGACGCAGAACCGGCTGCTGAACTCGATGTCGTCACCGACGATGTGCAGCTCGCATCCGATCTCCTCGGCCTTGGCGCGCAGGACCCCTGCGACCGCAGGCTGCTGGGGGACGGAGAAGCAGGGGACCCCGGGCTTCATGATTCCCGCCTTTTCGGCTGCGATCTCCTCCAGGGTGGAACCGAGGATGCGGACATGATCGAGTTCGATCCTGGCCAGCACGGATGCCTCGGGGGTGATCACGTTGGTCGAGTCCAGTCGACCACCGAGCCCGACCTCGATGATGGCGAGATCGACGGCCTCGTCGGCGAAGTGCTTCAGCGCCGCGGCGGTGAGCAGCTCGAAGTAGGTGATGTTCTTGTCGGTCTTGTCCGCTTCCTTGATCACCTCGCGCATGAGCTTGGTGAAGTCCTTCTCCCCGATCGGCGCCCCGTTCATGCAGATGCGTTCGGTGACTTCGACGAGGTGCGGCGAGGTGAAGGTTCCGACGGTGAAACCACAGCCCTGAATCATGTTCGCAAGCATCGAGACCGTGGAACCCTTGCCGACGGTCCCCGCCACGTGCACCGCACGGACCTGCAGATGCGGATCACCGAGCCGCTTCAGCAGTTTCCGCATCCGGTCGAGCTTGAAGTTCTTCTCGTCGTAGTTGACGACGCGGACCCGCTCGTAGTTGGTGCGTTCCAGCAGGTGCCGGACGACGGTGGAATAGGTGCGGGGAATGACCGTACGTGCCGCGCCGGAACCTGAAGACCCGCTTTTTGAGGTCTTCTTCTTCGTTTTGGTCGACTTGGAACTGATTCGAGTGCCTGTTTTTGTGGTGCTTGCCATGAGATCCACATGGTATCAAAATCGGGTTTCTGAATCAAATCAAGCATTATAAACTCATTCATATTATTGACTTACGTCGTTCAGTCCATTTCGGGTCGCCTTGGGTACACTCGCCGCCATGGCAGATGAGACGCCCACGGGCCGGCAGCGGCCAACGGATTCCCAGCCGGATCCTCAAGACCGCCTTGAGGAGCTGATTGCCCATTCCATCGATGCTCCGCTGGTTGCCGCGGTCCTCCAGCTGCAGTCGGCTGCGGATGCGGCGGACGCCCTCGAGCGACTGGACGAGGAGGACGTGCGGGGCGTCCTCGGGGAGATGGACGACCAGGCCGCCGCCGATGTCCTGGCCGAGCTGGAATCGAATCTGGTCGCGAGCATTCTCGACGACCTGGTCGGCGAGGATCGGCACGAACCATTGGGAAGGATGCTCTCGCTGCTGGCGCCGGATGACGCCGTCGCGCTGCTGCGGACCCTGGACGACGAGGATCGGACCCGGGTCCTCGCCACGATCGATGGTGGGCAGGCCGGGATGCTGCGGGAACTCGTCGGGCATCCGCAGGGGACCGCCGCCGGCATGATGACCACCCGGCATGTCGCCCTGCCCATGGGTTCGACGGTGCGGGAAGCCGTGGAGATCATCCGCACCGCCGACGTGCACGAGGACTCGCAGTTCCTGCCCGTCATCGACTCGTCGGGAAGGTTGTCGGGTCTGGTGGGACTCCGTTCCCTGCTGGTGGAACCATCCGGTACACGGCTCGAGGACTTCATGGACACGACGGTGCATGCCGTGCGGGCCGAGACGGACGACGAGGATGTGGCTCGCACCTTTCAGAAGTACGACCACACGATGTTGCCGGTCGTCGATTCGGAGCGCCGACTGCTGGGGATCGTCACGGTCGACGATGTGATCGATCTCATCCAGAGCGAGCAGACGGAGGATGTCCAGCGGTCCGTCGGTGCGGGGGCCGGTGAATCGATCTACTCCGGTCTGACCGAGAAGATGGCCGGCCGGCTCCCCTGGCTCTTCATCAGCGTCCTGATGATGATTCCGGCGTCGATGGTGGTCCTGCGTTTCGACGGTCTGATCGAGCAGATCGCCTTTCTGGCGGTGTTGATGCCGATGGTCGCGGCGCTCGCAGGCAATGCGGGGCACCAATCACTGGCCGTGACCCTGCGCGGACTCGCCCTCGATGAGCTTCCGGAGGAGCGGATCCCCGGGTTGCTGCTTCGAGAACTCGGCTCCGGACTCGTGACCGGCGGTCTGTTGGGTGGCGTCCTCGTCCTGCTGGTCTGGCTGACCTCGATGGTGGTGGACGGTCCCTCGTTGGGACTGGGGATCGTGATGGGCCTGGCGTTGGTGGTCTCGATGAGCGTGGGAACCCTCACCGGGGCCGTCGTACCGCTGCTGCTCAGACGCTTCGGTGCCGATCCGGCGCAGGGTTCCTGCATCGTGCTCATCATGATCACGGACGCCGTGGCCTTCGGTTCCCTGCTCGGATTCACCTGGCTGGGCCTCTCGTGGCTGCTGCCCGGCGCGGGCGGCGCATCCGTACAATGACATCATGCGACAGGACATCGAGCGCATTCTGATTGATCGGGAGACGATCGCCCGGCGGATCCGTGAGCTGGGCCGGGAGATCGCGCAGGATCTGGCCGGTTCGATCGGAGACGACGGGATCATGCTCGTTCCGGTCATGACCGGAAGCATCACCTTCGTGGCCGATCTGATGCGAGAACTCCCGCTGCGGATGCGGATCGGGCTCATCACGGCCTCGAGCTATCCCGGTACCTCGACCACCAGCCAGGGCGTCACGCTGGGCGGAATGCACCTGCCGGATTCGCTCGAGGGTCGCCATGTCCTGATCATCGACGACATCCTGGATTCCGGTCGGACGATCCGACGGGTTCGTCAGGAGATCGAATCGCGTTCGCCGCAATCGGTCCGATCCTGCGTACTGCTTCGCAAGCGCCTGCCGGAGGCGATGGAGACGCCGTGCGAGTTCGTGGGCTTCGACATCGAGAACGAATTCGTGGTCGGCTACGGTCTCGACTTCGACGACTACTACCGCAACCTCCCCGACATCGGGGTGCTGCGCGAGGACATCATCCACGCCACGGGTACTTCCCGGTGAAGGTCGTCCCGACCGCATCGCAGCGGTGCGTGCTTCCGGCCTCGCTGCTTCGCGACGGGGAGACCGTGCTCCGGGTGCTGCGTCCGCACCCGCTGTTCATTCCGCTGGTTTCACTGCCGGCGTGCACGGTGCTGCTCGTGATCGTGCTGCTGGTGGTCCTTTCCGGCGCGATGCTGCCCGGCGGGGGCGTGGCGGGACAGGCGTGGTGGACCTTCGGCCTGCTCGTCCTGCTGCGACTGGGGTGGGCCGTGCTGCAGTGGTTCAACGAACTCTACATCCTCACCGACGATCGTCTGATGACCCGCAGCGGTGTGATTCGCGTGCGGGTCTACGAGACGTCCCTCCGGCATCTTCGCCAGACGCTCGTGCGGGTGAGTCTTCGCGAACGGATCTTCGGGCTCGGTACGGTCCTCGCGGCGACCGCGGCCACCGCCGTGTACGACACGGCCTGGGTCATGCTGCGTCATCCGGTCGCGGTGCAGTCCGCGATCCAGGACGCCATGTCGGATCGCGGGGTCGCGTCAGGCGGGTGAAGGAACGGTTTCGAGGATCTGCTGCATGATCCGCCGCGTGGTCATGGTGTCCCCGCTGTGCATCACGGACTTGCTGATGATGCGGTGGGCGCAGACCGGAAGGACGTTCATGACGATGTCCTCGGGAATGCAGTAGTCGCGGTCGGCGAGCACGGCGGTGGCTCTCGCCGCCTGGGACAGGGCGATGGATCCGCGCGGACTGATGCCGATGAGCAGATCGTCATGTTCCCTGGTGACGGTGACCAGCTGCAGGATGTAGTCGACGAGCGATTGGTCGATCCTCACGGCGTCGACCCGCCGCTGGAGTTCGACGATCTCCTCTCCATCGACGACCGGTTCCAGTGACTTCAACTGGGAGCGGGCGGGCTGATTGACCACGATCCTGGCCTCGTCGCTGGGCGCCGGGTAGCCGAGTCCGAACCGCATCAGGAACCGGTCCAGCTGGTTCTCGGGCAGCGGATAGGTGCCTTCGAACTCGTAGGGATTCTGGGTTGCGATCACGATGAACGGCTGGGGCAGTGATCGGGTCGTCCCGTCGATGGAGACCGATTCCTCGTTCATCGCCTCCAGCAGGGCCGACTGCGTCCGGGGTGTCGTCCGGTTGATCTCGTCGGCGACGATGATGTTGTTGAACACCGGACCGGGCTTGAAGTCGAACTCCTGTCGCTCGCGGTCGAAGATCGTCACGCCGGTGATGTCCGAAGGCAGCAGGTCGGGCGTGCACTGGATCCGTGCGAAGGTCCCCCGTAGTGAGCGGGCCAATGCGCTGGCGAGAACGGTCTTGCCGACTCCCGGGACGTCCTCCACCAGGATGTGACCGCGTGCGATCAGGCAGACCAGCAGTCGATCCACCGCGGTGGTGTTCCCCATGTAGACCGACGTGATGTTCTGCCGCAGTCGCTGCAGCGTCTCGTTCGGCATGTCCGGCTCCTGTGGTGCTTGTTCCCGGGTGCGGAAGTCTAGCACACGACCCCGCCTGCAACCCTGTACGATCGAACCTCATGCCACGGGCCAAGGAATCATCCATCATGCTCGGTGCGGACGGCCCCGAGTCGCTTCGCGATCGTCGAATTGACCGTTCGTTCCGCTGCGTCGGCTGCGGGTACGACCTGCAGGGCCTCGAAGCGATGGGCGTGTGTCCCGAATGCGGAATGTCGATTCGGCGATCCATCCGCGAGACCATCGACCCCACGGTCCATTCCCTTCCGGAGATCAAGTCTCCCGCCACGGTGGCGAAGGGGTTGCGCCTCTTTGCATGGGGGATGTCGGTGTCCGTGCTGGGCCTGATCGCGGGAGGCGTCCTGCAGCACCAGCCGCTCGAATGGAACGACGTGTTTCCGTTCCAGCCCGACACCTGGCCGCGTTCGGTCCGGAACATGATCGCCGTCGGCAACGTGTTGTTCCTGGTCGGAATCCTTGCGGCGTGCACGACCATCGTCGGTCTGGTCTGGATGCGGCCGCTGGCCGTGTCGCAGCGGACCACCCGATCGGCACGGATGCTGGTTCGACTCTTCATCGGGTGCGGTCTCTGGACCATCGGTCTGCTGCTGCTGTTCGATCGGCTGCCGGGGACCTCGTTCGAGGTGCTGGCG
>MDTD01080324.1_pt1 | contig 13760 bp, 10 predicted proteins | sample 811221 | NCBI WGS metagenome assembly MDTD01 (sample SAMN05326646, study PRJNA326480) | marine metagenome | isolation source: seawater | place: Pacific Ocean: South West | collected 2011
GTTCGCCCGCCGCTTACGATTTCGGAGTGCTTTTGTTTGGCCCCTACTTCACGAAGCTACCCGCGATACCCCACCCCGACTCGAGAAACTGGTTGTCACCGGCGACGTGTTGCACGCCCGTCGGGGGATCGCGGGAACTTGCCCAGTGAACAGCTGATTGGAAAGCTACAAAAGTCATTTCGGAAAGTCGTCCAAAAAAACTGTAGGATGATGCTCTACCAAGATTTTCTATGTTCGCGATTCGTGCTGTAACTATCTGCTAATGCACGGATTCGTTGATGGCTAAAAAGAAACCAACAAATAACAAAGCCAGGGAGCCGCAGCGGGGAAGGACGCCTGAAACCAGGATTCCGCCACCGCCCGGGCACCGTGAAGACGTGCTTCCACTCGTCGCTGTTGGCTCAAAAAAGTTCGAAGAACTTTGCCGAGCGATCTTAAAACCACAGTTTAAAGACGTTCTTCGGGTGGCATTAAAGCGTACATCCGGAGTCGAGCAATATGGCGTCGATGTAGAGGGCTTCGATCAGCAGCACGATCCCGTCGTAGTGCTTTCTGCCAAATGTTACCAGAAGGTAGATGCGTGGGAGTTTCGCCCATGGATCCAGGATTTTTTCGACCACCTGGACGGTCACTGGAAAGGCAAAAACGTACGCCACTTCATTCTCGCCGTAACTGTCGCTGCAAACGATGACGACATGAACGAGGCGGCACGCACACTTGCTAAGTCTCTTGCCCAGAAAGGGATTCAGTTTCATCTCTGGGATTCCGTGCACATCACGGACCTTTTGCGCAATGACCCACGATTGATTGACCGGTATTTCCATCGGTACTGGGTGGACGCGATGTCGGCGGAGATCGAAAGCGACAGTCCGTCCGTAAACCCTGCATCTACGGTCTCGCCAAACAAGCTTGGCGGTTCGATCGCCGCTTTAGCAGCCCAGTTACAGGACGCAATATCCGGACCCTTTAACAGCGCCGTTTCCCGCGAACTTGAAGCGGCGGTCGCCGAGCTTCGACGCGGCAAGCGATCCGCTGTCCGCAAATGGATTGCATCAAATCGCGCTGAAGAGGCCACTTGGCAAACGATTGATCCCGCAGTCCGCGCTAAAGGGCTTCGCATTCTAGCGATGATCGAACTCGCTGAAGGCGATCTGGACAAGGCCGATGCGCTCGTTTCGGAGGCAAATGATTTAAGTGAAGAGCTAGATCCCTCCGCCCGCGTGATGATCGCCCGGGTAACTGCCGGAGTCGGCGCTGCCCTTGAGGAGCTCGGCAAGCCCACGACCAGGCGAGAGCGGGAGCTTGCAGCGGGGTTGTCGATCGACGCGGATGACCCCCGTGCAGCACTCAATATGCTTGCTCCGCTTGTTGGAGACGATGTTTCCAGCGAGGTCCTGCGTCTCCGCGGAATTGCTACCCTAATGTCTGGTAGGGGCGCAGCTGCGGCGCTGAACCTCGTGAATTCAGCGCTCTCCAAGGAGCCTGAAGGCGCTATCGCGCGGCTCACCCGCGGAATTGTCCGGATTGCCTCGGCTCTTGTCGAAGGGGTTCTACCCGGCTTTGGCGGACCTCCGAACCCCATCAATCGCGCGCTGGTCCGTTCAGAACAGGTGGCTTACGATCAGCTGGATGCCGCCAGGCAGGAATTTGAAGGGCTTCTGTCTGTCGTTGATGGCGATTTGCGCCGAGAAGTTGAGATCTGGAAGCTCGCTGTACTGATCTTGCATCCCGAAAGGAGGCAAGAAGCCAGAAGATACGGGCGATACCTGTTGTCGAGGCCTGTTCCAGATCCCTCTGCCATAGCCTGGTGCCTTCAAAACAACCTTCCTATGCGTCGGGGCAAGATCAAGAAGGCAATCGGTGATCTATTGCGCAAAGGTGAGGGAACGCCTGGCCACGTCGTCGCCCTCGCCCTTTTGGCGGCCAAAGTCGACAAGCCGTCGCGCGCCATCGCCGTATTCGAGAAGTTCAAGAGGCACTTTCCTGAAGCCGAGGAGTTTTTCAACGAGTGGCGCAAGCAGTTCGGCGAGAATGCTGGATCGCCAGAGGCTTCTTATTCGGCAGCAGTCCGCTATGGGATCGAGGCCAAGAACTACGCTCCGCTCATCGCGTTCCTTTCGTCTGGCTTGTCGAACGCCGAGGCTCTGATCGCGGGCTCCGAGTTCCTGATGTCACGGAAAGCATATGTCGAGGTTTTCAAACTACGCAATCAGCTGACAGCCATTGGTACCCTGCGTGCGTTTGAAATTGCTTCGGTGGCTGCCTTCCGGTCGGACAACGCCCAGTCCTCCGTTGAGGTGCTCACGGAGGCGTCCCGAGCGGGACTTGCCTTGCCTCCGCGGCTGGTTCAGCTACGCCTGCGCGCACAAGAGGCGACCGGTGATCATCTGAATCTAATAAAGGACTTGAAGTCGCTGCTTAGCCAATCTGATGATCCTGATCTCAGAAGGCAGCTCTTCAACGCGTACGTGCGTATTGGGGCGCTTGAAGACGCGGCCCGGGTGACGAACGATGCGATAGCGGCTCGTTCGCTCGATTACGTGAATGCGTTAAGGGTAGCCAACGCGCTTCGAAATTTTGCACCCGACACCGCGCGACGCGTGATCGCAGACATTCAGCGCGACCAGTTACCAAAAGAGCTGCTTCCGCAACTTTTGGCGCTCTCGTCCGAACTTGGGTTGAGAGACGTCCAGGACGAAATGATCAGGAGGCTGGTCAGCGAACCCGGTTCAGAGGGTATGATGACGCGCTTCGATAGTGTCGAAGCTGTCATCAAGTTTATGAATGAGCGCGCCGATCAGTATCGAGTACTGATCGACCAATGGCTTGCTGGTAGCATTCCGTCTGCCCTGGCTTTCAGTGGTGACGCCAAAGATTATGCATTGCTGTTCCTGGGAGATCGGAACTCGAGGCGTGCGAATTTCGGCTTGAAGTTCCCCATGTTCCTGACCGCGGGGACGAAGCGGTCCGCTGATACGATTGATACCACCCGCCGACCGGGGCTCCGGCTCGACCTAAGCGCGCTTCTCCTGGCTGATCGAGCCGGAATTCTGGACAAGATCGAGCAAGTTTTCGATATCCACATCCCAGCATCGCTCCCTGAAGCCCTGATCGAGATGCGTGGAAAATTCGGGACGGTTTCCGCAGAAATTGCGCGGCAGGTGCGCGCGGTCGCCCGCCGAGACAGCGCGGTCAAAATCGTCGCTTCTCCGAAGGAGGGAGTTTTTGTGTTGGAAGCGCTGAGGCATGCGCCGGAAGACGATGCAGGACGCGGCATCTTCACCACTCTCTTGGAGAATGCTTTCCAATCTGGTCACGTAACGCGCGCGGAGATGCAGAAGGCTCGGGAAAGTCTCGGCATTCCGGACGACATGGTGGAGCTGTCGTTCGACACAGTGATGGTCGGCCAGTCGGCGTGCCTGGACCTGATGCTCCTCGGCCTTCTCGAACCTATAGCTCGGTCTTTCCCAACCAATATTCTTCAGGCCGATCTGGACCAAATGCTCGCACAGATCGCCCTCTTTGAGTTCGAGGAGGGGATCGGCAACAGGCTGGAGACGCTTCGGAAGACGGTCGCCGCGCGTCTAGCTTCTTCCGCGTGGCATAGTCTCCCATCGCGCGATGAAGAATTCAGAGCTATGCGTCGGGAAGCTCCAGCGCATGTTCGTTGCCTCCTAGAAACGCTTCCCCGTGAAGAGGGGGTCGATCCACTGCTCTACTGGATCGAAGACAGAACCATATCGAGAAATCCGCCGTCTAACGCGGTCAATCTTGGACAAATACTGGCAACACTTCGACAGGCCGGGCGTCTCGGCAATGCCGAATACTATATCGTCATAAAGCTGCTACGGGACGCCGGATACTCGTTCCTGCCCATAGACGCTGACGAACTTTATGCTCAGATCAGTGCAGCCCCAATCGTCAGCGGCAGGGTTGTCGAAAACGATGACCTGATGGCGATCCAGAGCTGGTTCGCGCAGGACGCCATCAATCTCAAGCATATCGACCTCACCGTTGAGATCGATCCCAGCGGTCATGTAATAGGGGAGAGCCGTCGCACCCTCCAGCTCACGCACATCGCGCAGGATCTATTCGCGCGAATCTGGGCCGATCCCACCGCGACCGACGAACAGAAGGTGGCGCGCTCATCCTGGGTTTGGTCAAACCTCCGCCTCGATTGCACGCCGGCCCGTACAGGGTCCGAGCAACCTCATGTTCTCCGACAATTCGGAGCCTTGAATGTCTCGCAGGCGCTGGCTTTGCCTCTCCACGCGGAACTCGGCGAACCGGAGCTGGCAAAATCTGACCGGGCCAGCTACGTCAACTGGCTGATGGCAACGGTTGTTGAGCCACTTGTCGAAGCTGACCCCGAGGCAGGCGACATCATTGCAGAGACGATCGCCGGAATGCTGGCCAGGCTTCTTGAAACCCCGGACGACACGGACAAGCGGCTGAAGAAGGCGTTCGAATCGCAGATGCGTCGTGTAGTCGCTGAATATTTGCGGCTTCTTCCGCTCGATTGGGCGGATCGGGTGGCTTCACGGCGAGGAATCGATGACATACTCGACCGCCAAACCGTAATGTTGCTTGAGATTGGGGACGAGCGGGTGGCGGTTAGGTCGATTGCCGCTGCATTCACTGAGGCGTTTTCGAGCCCCCGCCGCAGCGCCAGGTTCCAGTTCCACGAGAGCAAGAAGTTCGCGCAAATTTCGTTGGACGATAGCGAGCAGGGAAAGCCGAAAGCCATCGTTAAACGAGGACGGAAGTCGTACCCTCTTGACCCGGTTACTATGGCCATACTCCACCCCGATCCACGAACGAGAGAACGCACTCTCAAGACTTCGATGCCCATGGGCAGTGTTGGCAAGCCTATATCGGAGGACGAACTAGTTGCGGTGGCGAACGAGCCAAGCCCCGAACGAAGGATCGAGGTTATTCACGACCTATATTCCGCGGATTTTTCGAGGCAGCTCACCCTGTTGGATGCTCGGCTCAAGAACACTGAGCAATTGCGCATCGCTGATTTCGAGCTGCCAGAGCCCGGCGTTCTGCTGAATTATCTTGGCATTGCCGCTGATTTTTCCGGGAACGGAGCGGAGCTGATCGAATCGTCCTTCAGGATCCTGAGCGACAAGATTAGTCCAGAAGAAGCCGTCTGGAGGACCTCTAGCATTCCACGACGGGTCCCGGAGGAACTTCTAGAGAGCTACACGCCGGCGATTCGAAAAGCTCCAGGAGATGCCCAGCGTTTTCTCTCCCTCTCGCTAACTCGCGCATTCACGCTGGCACGCACCGGTGAGTTGCGGGATGAAGATCTCAATTTCCTTGGTATGCTCGATGACGAAAGGTTGAGATTCTTCCGAACAATTCTCCGTCACAGTGGCCGACAAGCGCTCTCGTCCGAGGACTGGCGGAAATTAAATCCCGAGATTGCATTTTATCTTTTATGGCTGCATGCCGATCAGTTGATGCGCGTGCTTTCGCCATCAAATTCAGCGCTGCGGGCGCTCGGTGACTGGCTCTACGCGCAGACCCCGCGCAGGCTTACCGATGATCAAGAAGTCTGGGGCAGGTGGGTTCGCAATTCCGTTTTCAGTCTATCGGCCATCCGGATAAGGGCTGCAATCGCTGCAGAACTGCTGGATCTCGGTGCCACTGTACCGGCCGATCAGATAACAATGCTCGGTCGAGACACAGGTGGGGATTGGATGCCGAATCCTCAGTTGCTTGCCACCCTTCCAAGCGGGTCGCCGGATCTGTGCTGGATAAGCCGAGACCCTATTCCTGTTTTCTTAAAAGCTGGTTGGATGGTGCCTGACAGTGCGTTCGTGGTGAGAGATCCTTCAGGGCTTTTGACGCGTATAATCCAAGAGATGCGTGACGAAAATTGGCGTGTCCTAGTCTCCCTGGTCTCACTTGTGGTCGACATCACATCAGTCGATGAGGCGTCTCTCTCGGAGCTTAATCGAAGGATTGATAGCTACTTGAAGCTCGACGACGCCCTCGACGTAGATCCTTCCCGATCTGCATTGATGGATGTCGCCGCCAAGGTTTTTGGCCGACAGGCCGCTGACGAGGCGTTCCAAAACCTAATCACAGTCGTAGGAAAGACCGCAAGGTCTCGGTGGCCGCGAGAGAACGCCGACCTACATGGCGAGGCTGATGTCGATGGGCTAGCTCTCGACCTGGCGAACGCGATCCATCTGTTCAGCTGGGCGCGGCACAGCGAAACATCGGCCAGGATGATGTCATTTTGCAGGTTGCTACTTGACGTTGCTACGGTTTGGCGCGGCTTCCGATCTGTCGCCCTAGAATTGCTCGAAAGCGTGCTGGCTCAGGCGGACATTCCCACTGCAGCAGTAAGCGTCTGGCCTGCGCTTTTTGAGCTGAAGGCATGTCGTTAAACTCAAGAAATTACAAACTAAAGTAGCATTTACCTTGTCGTCTTTCCGCCGTCCGCAAGCTCGGGACGCTTTCGATATCCCGCGCCACGACATTCCCTCCCACCATCATCGCCAACTGCGCGCAGCGGCGATGAACCTGTGGGCGAAGATCGCTCGGGCATGATCAGTGCACGCGGCGGGCGTCACGCTTTTTCTTCGCGGTCGTTAACTTTACGATGCCATTAAGACTGTTCCTGGACCGTGGATCGGAGCCCCTCGATTTCTTGCCGTTGCTCGGCATGGTCGGTAACCGGTGTTCTGGCTGTAAATCGGCACAGGGGTTCGACGCCGATCGGCACGATAAGTCTTTGAAAGATTTAAAGGGCGTGGGGTCCTGGTGCCACGCTGAACTAAACCAGGTTCTGTCGGGCGGAATCCTGCCGGCAAGACCTTCCTGGATGCCGTGAAGCGCAGTCGCAACTGCGCTTGGATGGCTCTGCGAAAAGCCATACGGGTAGCAATTGATGGGTCCGCAGTTCGAATCCTTTCAAGACCCTGCTGGTGAGCAAACTCCCTTTCAAGGGCCCGTCCTGCGGTTCGGGCGCGATCGATCAGCTTGTTCTGGGTGTAGCGAAGAGGGGCATATACCGATAGCCCGCTCAAGTTCAGCAGTAGATAGTCGGTGATGCGATTGACCTCGAACCGCCATTACCGCTTTGCGTATGGGGCAGCCCTTCACCATCGCGCTCGGTTTGAAAGCGGTATTCCTCGTCACGTCCGTATTGGGGCTGATTGGTCTCTGGATCTCGATTGTGGCGGATACCGGAGCGACGGTGCTTGTCACGCTGAACGCGCTGCGATTGCTACATTTCGATCCCGAACGCGAGGCCTGATTTCATGATTTCCAGCTTCGGTTGGGCCGCGCTGCCCTCATTTTTGCCGCCTTATCTTCTTCAGAGGTAGGGCGATCGCGGCTCGGCGGGGTTCATTTCTCCGTCTCGGTTCTTGGCGCAGTGTAGGGTTCGGCGCATGCGAGCAAACCGATCCAGGCGCATGCCGAGGCGCTGAAGAAGAGGCCAGTTTTAAGTTGAATGAGAACTGGCCCTTGAAGTCACCACCCCCGAGATCCAGTGTTTCACGCGCACCTTGTTTCGTTGATATGGATCAAGGCGCATATGCGCTGATGCGCATAGAAAACAGTCATGCAGGATCTGTTAGACGCGATATCCGACCCGACCCGCCGCGCGGCGCTGGCCCTGATCTGGAATGATCGGGAGCATTGCGTGTGTGAACTGATGACGCGGCTGGGGGCCACCCAGAGCCGCATGTCGCGCCATCTGAAAGTGCTGCGGGATGCCGGGCTGATCCTCGACCGGCGCGATGCACAATGGGTGCGCTATCGCAAGAATCCGGACATCAGGCCCGAATTCGCGGCGGTGATCGCGGCGGTTCTGGCCGCTGAAGCTTATGCGGAAAGGCAAAGCGCATGACTATCGCGACGCAGAGGTTGAAAAGCGGGCGGGACGGTTCCGCCCTCAGATGGTATCTCGGCATCGCGGGCGCTTCGGTGATCTGGTGGCTGGCCTATGGTCAACTGATCGCCTTCTCCGAATGGGCCACCGCGCTTTTTCCCGTCGACCGCCAAAGCCACACCGGCGAGGCGATTGCCTTTTTCTTCTATGATGTTCCCAAGGTCTTGTTGCTTCTGACCGGCATCGTGTTTGTCACCGGCGTGTTGCGCAGCTGGTTCAGTCCGGAGAAAACCCGCGCATTGCTTGCCGGAAGACGCCAGATTTTCGGCTACCCCATGGCCGCGGCTCTTGGCGTTCTCACACCCTTCTGTTCATGTTCCTCCGTACCGCTTTTCATCGGCTTCGTTTCAGCCGGGATTCCGCTTGGCGTCACGTTTTCGTTTCTGATCGCAGGCCCGATGGTCGGACCTGTCGGACTCGGCCTGCTTTATGGCCTTGTCGGCTGGAAAATTGCGACGATCTATCTCGTCTTCGGCTTCACCATCGCCACGATTGCCGGTTGGGTTCTCGGGAAGATGCGGCTGGAGCGCTACCTTCAGGCGTGGGTGCGGGAAATCAATGCGGGATCGGCGGGCGACCTCCCCGAGGAGCGGATGAGTTTTGCCGACCGGTTGAAGATCGGCCTTGAACAGGTCCGGGAGATTGTCGGCAAGGTCTGGATCTGGGTCGTGGTCGGCATATCCATCGGGGCGCTGATCCACGGTTATGTTCCTGAAGCGCTCATGCTCCGGGTCATGGGCGGCGAGGCGTGGTGGTCTGTTCCGGCTGCCGTTATCGTCGGCGTGCCGATGTACACCAATGCCGCGGGCGTTATCCCGATCGTCGAAGCGCTCCTGGGCAAGGGCGCTGCCCTTGGCACGACGCTGGCCTTCATGATGTCGGTCATCGCGCTTTCCCTGCCCGAGATGATCATCCTCAAGCAGGTGCTGACCTACCGGCTGATCGCGATTTTCATCGCCGTTGTGTCTGCCGGTATTCTAGCCACGGGCTTCTTGTTCAACCTCATCCTCTGAAAGGAACGATCATGAAATTGATCAGGATTTATGGCCCCGGCTGCAAACGCTGCGAAGCAACGGAAGCCATGGTGAAAGCCGCCGCCGAAAAGCTCGGCATTGCCGCCGACATTGAAAAGGTGACCGATCCGAAATCAATAGCGATGGCGGGCGTGATGTCGACACCGGGCATAGCGGTTGACGGCAAGCTTGTTCACGCAGGAGGGCTGCCGGACAAGGCCAAACTCGAGGCCTGGCTGTCGGCGTAGAATGAAGGAGCGGGGCAGCACTATCCGCTGTCCCGCTCAACTCTCCTGACGCAGGAAACCAGGTGCGCACCAGAGCATCGGGCGATGCTCTGGCCATTCCTTCGCCGCTCCGGGTTAACGAAAAACCGGTAACCACTTTTCCGCCCGGCGCTCTAGATAATCGCCTGTCGCACCCTTGCCGATACCCATTCCGACACAATGACGGTTGCGAGAATGACGACGAGAATCATCGTGACCTGCGGCCAGGCCAGCACATTGAGCGATGACTGCAGTTTCAGACCGAGGCCGCCGGCGCCGACAAGGCCGAGGATCGCGCTTTCGCGGATATTGATGTCCCAGCGGAACACGGTGATGCCCCAGAAGGCGGGCTGCACCTGCGGAACGATGGCGTAATCCAGGATCTGGGCGTGGCTGGCGCCGGTCGCGGCAATGGCTTCGACCTGGGTCGCGTCAACCTCTTCAATCGCCTCATAGAGCAGCTTGCCGATGAAGCCGACCGAGCGCAGGCCGATGGCTATGACGCCGGCCAAGAGGCCCGGCCCCATGATGGCGACCAGCAGCAGCGCCCAGATCAGCGAATTGATCGAACGGCTGGCCACGATGACGAACAGGGCCGCAGGCCGCAGGATCATGGCCGACGGCGTGGTGTTGCGCGCCGCCAGAAAGGCGACCGGCACGGCAAGAACGACACCCAGCATGGTGCCGAGCGTGGCCATGTTCAAAGTGTCCCAGAGCGGCGCCCAGAGCTCGTTCATATAAGACAGGCGCGGCGGCCACATCCGGCTGCCGATATCGGCGGCCTGCTTCGGCGCATCGCTCACGAAAGCCCAGATCGTGTCGTGCGTCATAACCTGCCAGCACCAGACGGTCAGCGCAACGAGGCCAAACCAGCCGGCCCAGATCATCAGCGATTGCCGGGATGTGCGGCGGCGCCAGACCGCGGGATAAGGGGCGTCGCTCATTGCAGGAACTTCCGGATATAGCTGGAACCGTACTCCGCCACCATGACGAGGAGAATGATGATCAGGATGATCGCGCCGGCGCTGTCATATTCATAGCGGTCGATGGCGGTGTTCAGGGTCGCGCCGATGCCGCCCGCGCCGACAATGCCGATCACCGCGCTTTCGCGGAAATTGATGTCGAGGCGATAGAGCGACAAGCCGATGAGGCGCGGCATGACCTGTGGCTGGATGGCGTAGTTGATCATCTGCATCCATGAGGCGCCGGTTGCCCTGATCGCCTCCGCCTGCGCCTCGTCGATATCCTCGATGTCTTCCGCCAGAAGCTTCGACAAAAAGCCGATCGTGGCAAAGCTCAGCGTCAGGAACCCGGCAAACGGGCCAAAGCCGAACATCGCCACAAAGAAGATCGCGATGATGATTTCCTGCAGCGAGCGGCTGACGGCGATGATCGAACGGCAGACAAGATAGACAATCTTGGGCGAGACATTGCGCGCCGCGCCGATGCCCACCGGCACGGAGATGATGACGCCGGCCACCGTCGAGGTCAGCGTCATGGTCAGGCTCTCGATCAGCCCCTTTGAGATATCGCTCCAGCGGCTGGTAAAATCGGGTTGCAGAAAGCCGACCAGAAAACGCACGCCCCGCGACCAGCCTTCTACGATCCGCGCCCAGTTCGGGTCAAGCGTGGCAAGCGCGAGAACGAACCAGGCCGCAAACCCGATCTGAAGCCCTATCCGCCAGCCGCGATGGGTGAACACCTGCGGCGGACGCTTCCATGTCGTCGGATAATTGCTCATGCGCCGAGCCTCGCAAGCACGGCCGCCTCTTCGGCTTCGGCGCTCTCGTCTTCCTGCGCGCCCTTGCGCATCGCGTTCCAGTCTTCCGCGCCGTAAATCTCGGTCAGCGCTGTCTCGCTCAGCGCGTCGGGGGCGCCGTCAAACACCACCTCGCCGGCACGCAGTCCGATAATGCGCTGCATGAACTGCTGCGCCAGCGGCACGTCGTGAATGTTCACAATGGCGGGAAGATTGCGTTCGGCGCAAATTTCGATCAGTAGCCGCATGATCTGGCGGCTTGTCTTGGGATCGAGGCTGGCCGTCGGCTCGTCGACCAGCAGCAGTTCGGGTTCCTGGGCAAGCGCGCGGGCGATGCCGACACGCTGCCGCTGGCCGCCGGAGAGCGCGTCGGCGCGCTTGTCGGCCTGGTGCATCAGGCCGACCCGGTCCAGCAGCCGATAGGCAAGACCGATATCGTCCGCGCTGTAGCGGCGGGTGAAGCTGGTCCAGAACCCGACATAGCCCAGCCGGCCGGACAGAACATTTTCCATGACGGTCAGCCGTTCGACCAGGGCATATTCCTGAAAAATCATGCCGATGCGGCGACGCATGGCCCGCAATTCGCGCTGCCCCTGGCCGGTGATCAACTTGCCGGATATTGCAACCGAACCGGAGGTCGGTTCGACAAGGCGGTTGACGCAGCGGATCAGCGTTGATTTTCCGGCGCCGGAGGGACCGATCAGTCCGACAACCTGACCTTCCGGCACGGTGAGGCTGACGTCGTTCAGGGCCTTGTCGCCGGTCTTGTAGGTTTTGGTCAGCGATTTGAGTTCGAGCATGACGGCTCCACAACAAGGGAACGGGCGGATGATCTCCGCCCGTTCGAAAGGATGATACCAGTTCTTACTGGCAATTGTAGGAAACGCCGTTTGCCGCGTCGATCTGGCGGATCACGGCCCAGTTGTCCTTGAAGGTGATCGGGATGAACTGAGCTTCGCCGGATTTCGAGAATTCCTCCTCAAGCGAGGAACCTTCCCATTCGAAGGAGGCGAAGGCTTCCTTGATCTTGTCCTGAAGCTCGGGCGTCAGATTGTGCGCCAAGCCGTAGCCGGTGGTGGGGAAGGTCTGCGAGGTGTAGATGATCTCGACCTGATCGTCCGTGATCACCTCGCGGGCAACCATGCGCTTGCGCACCGAATTGGCGATGGCGCCGGCCGGATAGTCCTTGTTGGCCACGCCGAGGATGGTGTTGTCGTGTTTGCCGGAGAAAGTGGCCTCGAAATCCGTGCCGGCCTCCATGCCGTATTCGGATTTCAGAATGGCCGACGGGGCCTTGAAACCGGAATTGGAGGTCTCGGACGAAAACGCCAGGGTCTTGCCCTTGATGTCTTCAACTTCGGCAATGCCGGAGCCCGGATAGGTGATGATTTCCATCTCGTAGCCGAATGAACCGTCCTCGGCGGCCATCATGGTGAAGGGACGGAAACCGGCGCAGGCGACCGCCAGCGGGTTCGAGCCGGTGTTGAAGCCTGCGACATGGAGGCGGCCGGCGCGCATGGCTTCGATCTGGGCGGCGTTGGAATCGACCGGGAAGAACTGGACCCGCTTGCCGGTAACCTCTTCCATATGCGTCAGAAAGTCCTTCCATGCCTCCGCGTAGACAGCCGGATCTTCAACCGGCGTATAGGCGAAGATCAGCACGGAAGGATCGACAAGCTCAGCCGGATCGGACGGGATATCGGCAATCAGGTCGCCGTCTGCATCCGTGTAGCGGCTGTCCAGGGTGAAATCTGCAAAAGCAGGTACTGTCATAGCAACCAGAGCGGCTGCAGCAAGAAGAGTCCGACGCATTTTATTATCTCCGATCATGTTTTGATGTCATTTCGCCCGGGCTTAGCAGTGTTTTATTACAGCGATACAACGCTGCTGCCCCGGTGGCCGTTTTCAGGTCAACGGTAATGAAATTCCCGACTAGCAAAGCTGACGCGATCCTCGCGCCGATAGCGCTGCAAAGGCCTTGAACCGGAAATATCTCACTCGGCATTCACTCGCTCTTTGCCGCGAGATCCGTCGCGCCTTCCATACGGCCGATCTGGTTCAGCCTGCTTTCAAGCGCCATTTTTTCGATTGTCTCCACCGGAAGGCTCAGAAACGCCTTGATCCGGATTTTGAGGAATTGTGCCGTTTGCACAAAGGCTAGTTGCTTTTGCGCATCCGTCCCCTCGACAGCGGCGGGGTCTTCAATGCCCCAATGCGCCCGCTTTGCCGCCCCGCGCGCTATCGGGCAGGCCTCTCCCGCCGCGCTGTCACAGAGCGTGAATATGAAGTCGAACCGGGGCGCATCGGGGACCGAAAAGGCATCCCAGCTCTTCGAGTGAAGCCCCTCGACCGGGTAGCCCTGTGCCGCCAACACCTTGAGCGCGAGCGGATGAACAGCACCTTTCGGCCGGCTACCTGCCGAAAAGGCCCGAAAGCGACCTCTGCCCTCCATGTTGAGAATGGCCTCGGCCATGATCGACCGCGCCGAATTTCCGGTGCAGAGAAAGAGAATGTTGAAGTTCTGATTGCTTGTCATGGCCGAACTCTCATTTGCATGTCGGTGTGGAAAATGCGCGGAAGCGCCGTTTGCCGGCAGCGTCGTGACTGCGACCGGACGCCGGCCCGCGCAAAGCCATGTCGGCAAGGCGGATCGTCAGATCGATTGCGCCGTCGCTTTGGCTCCCGGCTGGATGGTATCTCCTGTTTCCCCCGAATGCCGATTGCATTGGATATTCGCGACACCCGAACGAGCCGCTGCAAGTCGCAATAAACCATCTATGTTGCAGTTTCATGAAACTGTAACATGA
>MDTD01103130.1_pt1 | contig 13758 bp, 10 predicted proteins | sample 811221 | NCBI WGS metagenome assembly MDTD01 (sample SAMN05326646, study PRJNA326480) | marine metagenome | isolation source: seawater | place: Pacific Ocean: South West | collected 2011
ACAGCGATAGCGCGGCCGGTGGCGGGAATGTCTCTCAGCCTCAATTACTGGGGTGCAGATCTATTTATTCACGAGGCGGTCTTGAGAGCTCCGCATTATCTTATTCCCCTTTATCTTTTTCTTGTCTGGCGTCGTCAGGATGAGGTTGAGACGTTAAGAGAAGATTCTGAAGCTGGGACCGGGCCTGATGGGCCCCAGACGGTCGGTCCGAGCAAGAGGACTGGTTTACTTATCGATTGAAATTCAACACGCACTCAGATGAAGTTTATTAAATGGCTCATGATATCCGTTCTTGTCGTCCTGATCGCCGGCGTCGCGGTCTCCCAGCAAAAAAACCAGAAGAGAAAAGGACGGGCGGTTCTCTCTGTTCCGAAAGTTGCAAAAAAGGATCTTATCTGTTTCGCGCTATATACGGTTCATGACAATATTTTGAAGCTGACAGCCCAGCTTTATCCCCTCGCTGCAGGCGACAGCCGGATTGTGCGTCTGGAGATCCGGAAGGAGGGTGAATGGGTCGAAGTTGCTCGCACCGCGGCCATTGAGCCCGGATGGACGGCCCCCTTCAGGGTGGAAAAGTGGAATGATTCGAAAGCACACGAATACCGTGTTGTTCACGCGGCGGGTTCGACCTACTCGGGAACGATCCGGAAGAACCCGGTGGATAAGGGTGAAGTAGTGGTGGCTGCTTTTACGGGAAACTCCATTCACCCAGCTCATGGTGGAGATATCTCGAGAAAGGATATCATCGAAAATGTGAAGAGGATCGACGCTGATGTGCTTTTCTTTGCGGGAGACCAGGTTTACGACCACTTCAAGCATTATGCTGGATGGCTGAAATTTGGTCGGGATTTTGGCGAGATCATCAAGGACCGACCAACTGTTTGCCTTCCCGACGATCACGACGCCGGGCAGCCGAATCTCTGGGGGGAGAGTGGCAAGGTATCGACTCTCGGAGGTGCATCGGACGGAGGATATTCCCGGCCTGGGGTTTATGTTCAGGAGGTCGAGAGGGCGCAGACCAGCCATTTTCCTGATCCCGTTGATCCCCATAAGATCGGGCAGGGCATCGGCGTCTGGTTTACCAACCTGAACTGGGGGAATGTTGATTTCGCAATCCTCGAGGATCGTAAATTCAAAACCGGCCCCGCCGGGCGCGTTCCCAAGCAGGGCCCTCGACCAGACCATATCCGCAATCCGGAATATGATCCTGCAAGCGTTGATGTGGATGGGGCTATCATGCTGGGTGAGCGCCAACTGAAGTTCCTCGATCGCTGGTCACAGGACTGGACCAAGGCCGAAATGAAGGTCGCACTCTCGGCTACAATTTTCTGCGGAGGAGCGCATATTCATGGGGGTGCCAATGGACGACTCCATGCCGATATGGATTCAAATGGCTGGCCGCAGTCGGGTCGGAGCCGGGCCCTTTCGGCACTGCGAAAGGGTTTTGCCTTTCATTGTGCTGGAGATCAGCACCTCGCGACGATTTTCCACCACGGGCTGGAGAACCACCGAGATGCCATCTGGTCGTTTTGTGTCCCTTCAATCGCAAATTTATACCTGCGGTGGTGGGAGCCACTGAAGCCTGGGGCGAATCGTGAGGCTGGGGCCCCGGACTACACCGGGGATCACCTCGACGGCTTTGCAAACAAGGTCACGAACTATGCCGCTGCCAACCCGGAGAAAAAGCCGGCTGGAAATCTTCTCAATACCCGTTCTGCCGGGTTTGGTGTTGTTAGACTGAATACAAAGAAGCGGGAAATCACGATGGAGTGCTGGCCTCGAAATGTCGACCTCACTGATCCTGCGGCCAAGCAATACGCCGGATGGCCTCGGACGATCTCGCAGTTTGACAACTACAATCCGCCCTCGTGGGGTAAACTTGGAACTATTACCTTCGACGTCGAAAATCCTGTGGTTCAGCTCATTGACGATATTTCCGGCGAGATTCTTTACACCGTGAGAGCTCACGGGAAGACGTTCAATCCAGGTGCGCCGAAAGGAAGATCATTTACGATCAAGGCCGGAAAGAGCCGGCCTTCTACGGTCATTCTGAAGAAGGCTGAGGTGGGTGCGGGCGCCCGTTCTATCCGTCTTAAGTAATCGATCGCGGGGATCAGACAGATGAGGACCACACCGAAATTTCGACTGCCTTACTGGTCGGGGTATTGGACTCCCGGGCGGTTGAGTCGATGGGAATGAGAGGATTAGCTTCGGGAAAATATGCAGCAGCACTACCTCGGGGAATTTCGTACGGTATGGCGTAGAAGGACTGCACTGTGCGCTGCTCCCCCTGCCAGTGACTGGTGATATCAACCAAGCTTACTGGCGTAATTCCCCTCTCCTTCATGTCGTCTGGATTCATGAAGAGAACCCGGCGCCCAAGTCCGACTCCCCTGTAGCGGTCGTTAAGACCATAGACCGTAGTGTTGAACTGATCATGACTCCGCAGTGTCTGCAGAATCAGATGGCCCTCGCGGACCTCGAATTGCTCGAAAGGCGCCGCTGAGAAAGAGGCCTTTCCGTCGGGAGTGTCCCAGATTCGTTCTTTTGCGCCGTTGGGCAGGTAGAAGCCCCCGTCTCTTCTCGCCCGCTCATTGTAATTTTCAAACCCCGGCACCACCCGTTCGATGGTTTCCCGGATGTGGTCGTAGTTGTCACGAAATCGCTTCCAGTCAACCGAGGTCCGACCGGCGAGAGTAGCCTCGGCGAGGCAGGAAATGATAGACGTCTCAGAACGTAATGCAGGTGAGGCAGGTTCAAGACTGCCTCGAGACCTTTGAACTACTCCCATGGAGTTTTCACATGTGACGAATTGAGGCCCCGATTTTTGCTCGTCATGCTCTGAGCGTCCCAAGCAAGGGAGAATCAGGCCGACCTTTCCGGTGTGAAGGTGCGAGCGGTTGAGTTTGGTGGCAATGTGAGCGGTCAGGCGACAATTCTCGAGGGCGGCAGAAGTAAAATTCGTGTCGGGGGCGGCCTGCAGAAAATTTCCTCCCAAGGCGAGAAATACCTGCCCCGGGTTCTGGTGCATGGACAGGATCGCATTGACGGTGTCATGGCCATGCTCTCGCGGGCACCGGATACCAAATTCTCGGTCGAGAGAGGCAAGAAATGGTTCTGGCATCCTTTCAAAAATTCCCATGGTGCGATCTCCCTGCACGTTTGAGTGTCCTCGAACGGGACAGAGCCCAGCCCCAGGTCTGCCGATGGCGCCAAGCAAAAGATGGAGGTTCGCTATTTCCCGGATCGTGGCTACCGCGTTACGGTGCTGGGTCAGGCCCATCGCCCAGCAGGTAATGAGTTTCTTCTCTCCGCGCAAAATCGTTTCAGCAAGTTTTTCAATCTTCCCACGGGAGATTGAGCATTTGTGGGTCAGATCATCCCATGATGCCGCTTCGCAGATGCTCCGGTAGGCGTCAAAATCGCGGGTATTCCGGGTGACAAATTCTTGATCGATCACCGTTCCCGGCGAGGCATTTTCACGCCGGAACAATTCTTTGCCGAGGCCCCGGAGCAGCGCAAAATCTCCATTGATTCTCACCTGCAGGTATTGAGAGGCGAGGGGAGTCGCTTTGTTAAGGAGGCCGCTTATCTTCTGAGGATGCGCAAAGCCCAGAAGTCCGGCTTCCCTGAGTGGGTTGACGGCCACGATCCGGGCTCCATTTTCGACCGCTGTCTCAAGGGCCGAAAGCATACGCGGGTGATTAGTGCCGGGATTCTGTCCGATACAAAGGATGGTGTCCGCCTCGTAGAAATCCTCAAGGGCGACTGTTCCCTTGCCGATGCCGACAGATGCCTTCAAGGCCGCTCCAGAGGATTCGTGGCACATGTTCGAGCAATCGGGAAGGTTGTTAGTCCCAAAATGTCGGACAAACAGCTGGTATACGAAGGCAGCCTCATTGCTTGCACGGCCCGAGGTGTAAAAGATCCCTTGATCTGGGCCGGGCAGAGAATTGAGCTCTTGGGCGATCAGGGCGAATGCATCATCCCACGAAATGGGTTCGTAATGGGTTGCACCCTCTTTGAGAACGAATGGTTCGGTCAGTCGCCCACGTTGGTCATGCCAGTAGTCTGATTGCTTACGCAGCTCAGCGACTGAATAGCGGGAAAAAAATTCCCGGTCGACTCGGCGCAGAGTCGTCTCGGAGGCGATCGCCTTGGCACCATTTTCGCAAAATTCTGTCTTGGCGCGGTGATCGTCCGGGTCAGGCCACGCACAGGACGGGCAGTCAAAACCATCAACCTGATTGAGGTCGAGGAGCGCTTTTGTCCCCTGCGTCGCTCCAGCTGACCGCAGAACGTGATTAAGGGACGATGCAACAGCTGCTGCTCCGGCGGCCTTTTCCTTGGGGGGAGATACCCTTGGTGGTCTTTCGGAGGCCATTCTCTTCGCACTCGCTGAATGAAGCTGTGTTGCCAGGGCATTTCCCTGCCGGGTCAGGAGATGATGTGGCGAAGACCCCGGAGCGAGGCGTCAGTTCCGGCACGACGGTCTTGGTAGAGGCATGGGTTCCTCACGATGTGCCACCGGGGAGCCCGTGGTGCGATTAATGGCTCCCGGTCTGGTGTCTTACGTCACTCGACCGGAGCCTTTCGGTGCGGGAGTATCCTATCACCACAGGGCACCTGATTGCTGCCGGCGGCTTGGGATTGTTTGACTCCCAATTGTCCTCAGGCTCCGGGAAGGAGTGACGAGATTGAAAAGGAACAGAATCTACTTGGAGACCTCGTTGGTCTTTCCTGGAACCTTGGCGTTACCTTCGATCTGGGGAAGCAGACCGGCGGCAAGCGCCTTTTTCAGGGAGTCTTCCGGTTTCCGGCTCCAGCGACGAACTGCAGCTTTGCTAAAGAGGTAGACTTTCTCTCCCTGAACTTCGACACTCGGAGATTCCGGAGTGACCACACGATCGGGATAGACCGGGCAGAACTTTTGCGGCAGGACCTTGATTTCGTCCAAGCCAAGCTCTTTTTCCATGCCCTTGAATTGAGGAAGAAGCTCGCCCATAACCTTGATGTAGTATTTTGGGGTCTGATTCCACAGCTTGACACAAGTGCCGCAGCAGAAGAGCACTTTCTTTCCCTCGAACTCGACGACTTCCTCCTCGTCGGTCTCGTCTTCGATCATAATCGGGCACAGCTTGTTCTCCGCAAGTGCCAGAGGGCTGAGGCCAAGGGACATAAGGGCAACTACGCCTAGGAATTTTTCTTTCATTGTTCAGTCAGGAATTAAGGTTTCGGTGGCGAACCTTTTGCCGTCCGCCTTGCTTGTTATACGTGTACCAATCATTGATTATTCGGTCAAACACTGAAGTTTATCGCTTTTTGCATGGATTTCTTCCCAGAGCTCGGGAAGGTAAAGGGACAATTCCACGCTAAACCTGTACAACTGGAGAGCAGACGAGCGTCTGAAATATGTCATTATTATCCCATGAACCGAAAGTTCCTACCCCTCCTCACCGCCCTGGCAGCTGCCCTCATGTCCTGCAAGCAGGCAGACACTGGATCCAATGAACCGGCTGGTGCTGTGGAAAACCCTGTCGTCAAGGGCGAGGCGGTTACCGAAGCACAGGTTGTTGAGCATTACGCCGAGCTGGTTTCCGCGACCTACGAAGACGCCCTCGCACAAGCAAAGACGATGCAGGGTGACGTGAATGCCTTTCTCGCTGAACCGACGGCGGAACTCATGCAGAAAGCTCGTGACTCGTGGACCGCAGCACGACTGCCTTACCTGCAGACCGAAGTTTTTCGATTCTACGAGGGCCCCATTGATGACGAGGATGGGCCAGAGGGGCTCCTGAACGCATGGCCGATGGATGAGGCCTACATTGACTACGTGGAGGGAAATGCGGGTTCAGGCGTCGTTAATAATGTGGCCGAGTTCCCGAACATTGACGCGGCCCTTATAGAGTCCCTGAACGAAAAAGATGGAGAGGCCAACATCAGCTGCGGCTATCATGCCATCGAATTCCTTCTCTGGGGTCAGGACTTTTCTGCGGAAGGACCGGGGGACCGGCCTTTCACCGATTATACCACCGCTGACAATGCAGACAGGCGCGGAGACTACCTACGGGCCGTCACCAACCTTGTGGTGGAGAAGCTGGAGGGACTTGTTGCTGAATGGGCGCCTGAAAAGGACAACTATCGGGGAGAGTTTCTGAAGCTCCCCACCAGTAAGGCTCTCGAAAAGATAATGACCGGAATGTCAATGCTTAGCGGGTTCGAAATGGCTGCTGAGCGCTTGAACGTGGCTTACGACACCCAAGCCCAGGAGGACGAACACTCTTGTTTTTCCGACACCACCCACAATGACATGGTCTACGACCTCGTTGGAATCCACAACGTGTGGACAGGTTCCTACAAGAAGCTGAGCGGCCCTGGCCTGCAGGTTCTCGCTCAAGGCCTTAAGCCCGAACTTGCCGGGCAGCTTGGCTCCAAGATCGAGGATTCGGTTGCTGCCGCGAAGGCGATTCCAGTTCCATTTGACCAGGCTATCCTCGGGGAGGATGACGCGCCCGGCCGGAAAGCAATCCTCCACACGATTGAGACACTGGAGGAGCAGGCCAAACTTCTCGTTGCCATGGCTGAGGAGATGGGCTTTGGTGTGCCCATTAGCGAAGAAGAGGGATGATTTATGCGCGTCGGTCGACTTTTCATGCACTGATCTGGCTTTCTACGGCCTCGATTGCGTGGAGCGACGATCGCCTGAGTGGGGGGGATACCACGGTTTTCGTCACCAACGACAAGGCTTTTGCCCGTCCGCTTGCCAACATCAGTCGACTTACAAGACGGCAGCACACCGTCGGGAATTCCTTTTTTAACCAGAACTGGGTTGCCTCACCGGCATCCACTACCTCGAGGGACGGACTGGGGCATCTTTTCAATGCTCGGTCCTGCTCCGCATGCCACGTTCGCGATGGACGTGCTGAGCCGCCTCGCAAAGGGGAAATCTCATTGGGTCTAGTGATGAGAATCAGCCTTCCGGGTCGTCTCGAAACGGGCGGACCGGTTCCGGACCCAGCCTACGGACTGCAATTGAGCGAGCGGGCCCTCCCAGGACTCAAGCCGGAAGGGCACGTTCAAGTCCGGTATGAAGAAATAGGCGGATCATATCCGGACGGGGAACGCTTCAGCCTCCGACGTCCAATTTATGACATCGTTGATCTGGGCGCTGGTCCCCTTAGCCCAGATACCAAATTCAGCCCACGGGTAGCTCCGGCAGTCCATGGGTTAGGATTGCTGGCGGCGGTGGACGAAGAGACTCTGAGAGCTCGGGCCGATCCGAGCGATCTGGACGGCGACGGAATTTCAGGGAAAGTGAACATGGTCTGGGACTATGAGGGAAAAAAGCTTGTTACGGGTCGCTTCGGGTGGAAGGCAAATCAGCCCTCCCTCAGGCAGCAGACAGCAGGAGCTTTCGTTGGAGATCTGGGAATAACATCGCCCCTGTTTCCAAAGGAGAACCACACAACCTCCTACGCTGAGCTCCACAAGTTCGTTAGCATGCCTGATGAAGAACAGCCTGAACTAACAGCCAAAATCCTCCAGCGGGTGACGGCCTATCTTCAAACACTCGCGCCCCCGGCCCGCCGTGATGTGAGTAACCCGAATGTGAAACAGGGGCAGAGACTGTTCGCGGCAATGAAGTGTGCATCCTGTCATACCCCCGAGCTCAAAACGGGAGATTTTCATCAGCTTGTTGAATTGCGCAATCAGACAATCCGGCCTTACACGGATCTCCTTCTTCACGACATGGGAGAGGGCCTTGCTGATGGTCGTGAAGACTTTGAAGCGAGCGGACAGGAGTGGCGCACTCCACCGCTCTGGGGAATTGGTCTGCAGGAGCGGGTTAATGGCCATACGACGCTGCTTCACGATGGTCGCGCCCGCAATCTCACCGAGGCAATCCTGTGGCACGGTGGGGAGGCAGAGACTTCGAAGGAGAAATTCCTCAATTCTACCAAAAAAGAACGTTCGGCTCTGCTGTCATTTCTCCAGAGTCTCTGAGAGAGCCATGGCGAGAAAGCATTAGCGCGAGGGGCCCGGCTCTGCTAAAGTTTCGGGCCGTTAACCTCCCGGCGGAGAACCTTTATGTATTCCAAGCCACGTTTTCTGAAAACCTTGTGCCTTCTCGCCCTGTGCTGGGCACTACCTTCGAGGGGAGAGGGAGCGGTCCTCTGGTCAGAAGCATCCGAGGGGGATCTGTCTGGGAACTTTAGTGCTCCTCAACAACTGACTGTATCGCTGGGTGTGAATACGGTGACAGGACGGATGGGACAAACCGGCGACCTGGGTGCGACCAATGGAAGCGACGCCGACTACTTTTCTATTTTTGTCCCTGAAGGCCTTGAGATCATGGCGATTACGGTGGACAGCTACTCGTTTTCTGGTGGAGGGAATCCTGGAGGTGGCTCTTTTCTCGCCTATGGGGAAGGTCCGGAATTTACGGGACAAGGCTTCGGCGATATCGCTGGATATGTTATTTTTGCAGCGGATGCGGGGGATCTTCTTCCTGGGTTGCGTCAGGATATCTTCGGAGATGAGAACGAGACTTCTCTGGAAGCCGGGGAACACGCCTTCTGGCTCCAGGAGACGAACCCCACTGTGGTTGAATATTCATTGGCGTTTACAGTAGTGCCGGAACCCTCGTCTCTCGGACTACTGGCGCTGGCTTTCTGGCTCTCTCTGGGGATCAGGCGCCGATCCAGAACGGGCTGAGCTTCGGGATAAAGCTCGTCGGGCATCACAAAGGGGCAAGGGACCGTTAGCGCAAAAGCAGGGTCGGTGATTTCCTCCAAGGGTCGTGTATCCAGACCCCAACAGTATCACCGGCGCTCTCTCGGATGAGATCTGGGAGTTGCCTCCTGAACTCGGTCGGATTGTTGCTTTTTTCGAAAAACTTCCGTTCTGTTGGCTCCAAGTTGTTAATGGGGAACTCTCTTACACTTGGCTCAGCCGATGTCCGATTGTGCTCTTGGAGGAATCGGGTCTGAGCTTCCCGGAGCTTGGCCTGACTCTTAATGATTTTGAAGTCGCTGGCGTCATAGTGCGGCGTCATCCGGTTCATGCCGGGATGGTGCGGGTCTCAATTACCTCACCCACTGGCAGGGAGAAAGTCCTTGTGGATGCGCCCGCATGGGCAGAGGAGGCAATTTCTGAGCTCTCGCGAAATGTAGTGCAGACACACTCGCTTGGTGACAAAGGAGATGAAATCGAGCGCGTTTCTCGAAAGCTGTGCAAATGCTGTGATGAACGACGTCGCAAGACCCAACAAGAGGGGGAAAGTCACCCGCTGTATCATCTTTTGTCGACAGCCAGTCTCAGTGAAAGCGGTCTCCGAATAGACGTTGAGGGAGAGCTATTTTGTTTCAGCACTCATTTTGATCCGCTCAATTACGGACAGGATGAGGGGAAGATGTTCCTTGGTGCTTCACGTTCAAAGCTGACCCTTGATCTATCTGAATTTTTTCGTGCGGTGGCACGAGTTGATACCGTCGAGCAAGCCAGATGCTCGATTATTGACTGTTATCACTCATATGGGGATCTTCTCCTTTCCGTTTCACAGGAGGGCGATGAGCTTTATGAGCTCTGGAGCTCAATGGCTAAGCGAGCCGGATCCGGAAGATAAACAGGCTCCGGCTTTTACACAGGAGCTGTTGAAAAGATACGCTCGACATCGACAATCATAGTAGAAAACCATAGTCACGTGCACGCTAAAGCGCTCCTCTGTCTCCTGCTCCTCAGCTTATGCTTTGGTGGGGCTTCTGAATCCAGCCCAGCTCTTGGTGAAGGGTTGAACTCATGGCCAGGATTTCGAGGACAAGGCAACAGCATCACAAACGATGAGAAACTTCCGCTCAGGTGGAGTGATGAAGAGGGCGTTGACTGGAGGGCTCCACTGGAAGGGTTCGGGCAGTCTAGTCCGGTAACATGGGGAGAAAGGGTTTATGTCACCAGCACTGGAGGAGAAAACAAAGAGCACCTCTATCTGGAGTGTTTCAACCTCATTTCGGGCAAGAGAGTTTGGCGGCAGCAGATCGAGGCTTCCGAGAAAGTCGAGAAAGTGACCAAGATGATTTCGCAGGGGGCTCCCACTCCGGTAGCGGGCCCCCTCGGGGTATATTGTTTCTTCGAAAGTGGGGATCTTGTCGCCTTCGATCATGAGGGGAAAGCACGATGGAACCGGAAGCTCACCAAGGAATTTGGACAGTTCGAAGGAGGACACGGGGTGGGGTCTTCCCTGGTGGGAGCTCCGGAGCGACTCCTTTTGCTCATTGACCACGACGGGCCGTCCTATCTTCTTTGTGTTGACCGGAAGACTGGAAAGACCGTTTGGAAAACAGAGAGAGAATCGAGGGTATCATGGACAACGCCACTTTATCTCGATCGGGGTGATGAATCACAAGTCGTGATCAGCTCCAACGGAGCGCTGGAGGGATATGACCTCAAGAGTGGAGAACGAATTTGGTGGTTGGAGAACATCAAGAGAAATACCGTTGCATCGCCAAGCAGTGATGGAAATATTGTTGTGATTGGATCATCCAGTCCTCGGCAGTGTCTCGCGGTTAGGCTCGGAGGCGAGGGGAATATCGCGAAAAGTCATGTTGCCTGGCGTGCGGAATCGGCAACTGCCAGTTTCAGTTCGCCGCTGGTCTATCGTGGGGTGGTCTATTTCATCAACAGGGCGGGAACGCTGCAGGCACAGGGCCTGGCTGACGGTAAACAGCGTTGGGAGTATCGGCTCCCGGATGGTTGTTGGGCTTCGCCCGTCGCGGCAGGAGACCGGATCTATTTCTTCTGCAAAAATGGCAAAGCGGTAGTCCTAGATGCAGAGGGAGATAAGCCGCGGGTTCTATCGGAAAATACAATCGAGGTGGATGAGGATGACAAGGTCTATGGGTTTGCAGTCGCTGGTAATCGATTCGTTCTTCGCGTCGGCAGGGAGCTGATTGCAGTGGGCCCCTGAACGGACGGGTTGCGGTGAATCGCACGATGATGGTTGAAAGAGTAGGCTTGATGTTGAGTTGTCCACATCGAGCGCCGGGGAAAGTCATCGTTAATCTTTGGTCAATTACTGTTAAGCCAGACGCCAGGTATTTAGGGTAAAAAGACGGCATGGATCAGCCGCTTCGCCTTAGAAATTGCCACGAGGCTCTCTTCAACCAGTTTTTACACTTTGATCCAATGCATCTCGTTGTGCGAAGCAGGGGCTTGTCCTTTGTTCGGGAGACATGTTTTGGAGTCTTCACAAACGAGCGTGTAAGAAGTTCCCAGATGATCCGCGATACACATAGCGGATTGGTTCTGTGTCTTGAGCGGTTAGAGTCGGTGTATCTTTTCTCCCTTGGGTCCCGCCGTTCCCCTGTCTTTGAGTTCGATTTCGCTGGTTACGGATTTGGGATTTCCATTCAACCGAAGGAAACTCGAAGGAACCTTGAAATCCTTGAGCGGATCGCGTCCGCGTTCGGTGACACCGTGGTGCCGGCAGAAGCCCTCGTTGCCAGAGGGGCGGGCTCATGGCTCGACGAGTGGGGCCATATCGAGTCTGGCGGAAGGCAAAGCTCCACAACTACGAAAGTCTCAGGAACCGCGGGAGAGGGCAAGATTTCGGCTCGGATCGTCACTTCCGGATTCGAGGCGGAGATCGCGATGAACCCGGCGTTTCAGGACCGCGACGGGAACAAATGGAGAATCGCAGCCGCAGGAGGATGCGATGCTATCGTTATTGATAACGATATTCTTCTGACAGGAGATGCCAGTGCTGACCAATGGGATTCGGCAGAGCTTGCACAGGTGCGAGAAAAACCGCTGAGCCCTGGTGCGGTTACTCGCTAGCGTTCTCTTTTCGCCAGCGGACTCCCATTTTGGTGCCCTTTTTGAGAGCTGTACTCGAAGGAAGGTCAATCCTGAGAGGGTCCGCGGAGTTGCCAAGATCCAAGGTGACGCGCTGAGCGGTTCCGAGGAATTCAACCCTGCGGATTGTTCCCTCGGCGAAACACCGGCTCGTATCAGAATCAAGAGCCAGTTGATCGGGACGAGCAAAGGATGGGCGGGACCTGTCATCCCCACTCGGAGGTAGAATATTGATCGTGCCGAACAGGGCAGCGACTTCCGGTGACGCAGGGGCATGCCAAATTTCTCTCGCGGGTGCACACTGCAGAATGCGGCCATCCTGCATCACGGCGATACGATCGGAAATTGAAAACGCATCATCGCTGTGATGGGTCACAAATATTGCCGTTGTGCCCTGAGCTCGCAGCAAGTCTGCGGTAAGCGTACGAAGTGTTTCCCGAAGCTCGACATCAAGATTACTGAATGGTTCATCCAACAGTAGAAGTCTGGGCCTTGGAGCAAGGGCACGTGCAAGGGCAATACGCTGGGTTTCCCCTCCGGAGAGCTCATGAGGAAGGCGTTTCCCGAAGCCCGCGAGGCCAACCTGCTCGAGAAGTTCATCGACCCTTGAACTTCGCTCAGGGCGTGACCACCGCCTCAGGCCGTAGGAGATATTACCAGTCACATTCAGATGAGGAAACAGGTCGCATCCCTGGGGAACGAGTCCAATCTGGCGGCGCTCAGGACGGATAAAGGTATTGGCTGCAGCCATCGTTTCCCGCCCAAGCGATATCGATCCGCTGGATGGACGTTCCAGCCCCGCGATAAGGCGTAGGAGCGTTGATTTCCCGCTGCCACTTCTCCCCAGGAGAGACAGTAGTTCTCCGTCACCAACAGTTAAGGTCGCGTCTTCCAAGGCGCGCTGCTTGTTGCCGGGATAGGAGAAGCTCAGGCTCTCTAAGTTAAGTTGTGCGCTCACGCTATAGTCGCTGTAGATGGTGAACGGAAGATGGCAAGTCCTACGTGGATCAACGGTCTTCTCCGGACAAGGAGACGTCATTTCCGGGTGCTTGGAACGATAGTCAGAAGCGGGTGGATCGTCTAGTTTCAAAAGTGAGCGCCGCATTTCGGTGCGGTGCTCGTCTGACTCACATGACCTACGGCTGGCGTCGCCTCTGGTGGCGCCAGCCGAATACTTCCACGATGGTGAGACCAAGAAGGCAGGTCAGAATTAGAAGAAGTGAGGGCGCGGCTGTGGCCCAGATCTGACCCTGGTCAGCAAGACCCCAGGTCCAGGTTCCGAGGGTTTCAAAATCAAAGGTACGGAGCATCAGGCAGAGTGGGAGCTCCTTGCAGACGTCGACAAAGATGAGGACAGCTGCTCCTGCAAGGGCGGGTCGCATCAGTGGGAGATGAATCGAGAGAAAGCTCTGGAGGGGGCTACGTCCCAGAGTGCTTGCGGCGTTATCATTGACAAGCGGGATAAGAGACTGGGACTGTCTCGCCATTTGAATTGAAATGGCGACATAGCGCGCAGTCAGCCCAAAACCCAGCCAGAGCAAGGAGTCAGAGAGGAGCCTTGACCCGAGCCAGCTCTCCGGGGGGAACCATGCACGGAGCGTTGCAGCCATTGCAAATACTCCTGCTGCCATAACAGCTCCCGGGGAGGCATAGCCAGCGATTCCGGAACCCTGGGCCATTAGTCGATCACTCCGTCGCTTGGTGAACCGGGCTACTCCTGCAATGACAAGGCCGAGGAGCAGGCAGGCTAGCGTCACTCCAACGCCGAGGGAGAGGCTGTTGCGTGCAGCTGCGAAAATCTCCGGGCCAGCATCTGGTCTTGTGGATGCTCTCCACCACTGGACGAGGATGAAAAGGGGAATAAGAAGACCGAGAGCCACGGGAAGCATGCAGACCAGCCAGCATAAA
>MDTD01015774.1_pt1 | contig 13754 bp, 10 predicted proteins | sample 811221 | NCBI WGS metagenome assembly MDTD01 (sample SAMN05326646, study PRJNA326480) | marine metagenome | isolation source: seawater | place: Pacific Ocean: South West | collected 2011
AACCCATGGCCTTTGTTGGTTATGCTCGAGTCAGTTCCGTTGGGCAAACATTGGAAGTACAGCTCGACAAACTGAAGCATTGCGATAAAATCTACCAGGAGAAAGCAAGTGGCAGCTCCACAAAGCGTTCCCAATTGGCAACCTGTTTGGAATATGTGAGAGAAGGAGATACTCTTGTCATTACCCGACTCGACCGACTGGCCCGCTCGACTCTTCATTTGTGCCAGCTGGCAGCAGAGCTCGAGCGAAAACAGGTCAATCTTCAAGTCCTCGACCAAAGCATCGATACCAGCGATGCAACAGGTCGTCTGCTCTTCAATATGCTGAGTGCCATTGCGCAATTTGAAACGGAGATACGGGCAGAACGACAGATGGATGGCATCCAAAAAGCCAAAGAGCGTGGCGTTCAGTTCGGGAGGAAGAAAGAGTTGAGCCCAGAGCAAATGGAAGAACTCCGAGAAAAACGGAGGGAAGGGGTGCTGATCAAAGCGTTGATGGAGGAGTACAAGCTCTCCAAATCCAGCATCTACCGATATTTGAGAGAGGAAACAGATTCTTCAACAGAGGCTTGAGAGGTTGAGAGGTTGCGTCAAAAGGTTCCCTTTGGGCTTCTTCTCGAACAGAATTACTTTTAATAAAATCAATACGTTATCGAAATTATGAAAAAAAGGACTTGAACCTGTAGTACACTACAGGTTGTATCTTCGATCTCGGAATGGAGGTTGATGATGAAAGCGCTTCGCATAGGAGAACTCTCCAAAAGTACAGGGATTGGTATTGAGACCATCCGTTTCTACGAACGCGAAGGCCTCTTGGAAAAGCCAGGACGACTTCCCTCAGGTCATCGTCAATATTCTCCCGATGCAGTTCATTCCCTTCGCTTTATTCGACGGGCGAAGAGACTCGGCTTTACCTTGCGAGAAATCCAAGAGTTACTTTCATTCAAAAGAACAGAAGATGGTGTATGCACTGAGGTGAAGGAACGAGCCAATATGAAGATCAAAGATATTGAGGAGCGAATTGAGGCACTCGAACAAATGAAGTCAGCGCTTATAGAGGTGACAACCGTTTGTCCTGGTGAAGGCTCCGCAAAACAATGTTTGATTCTCGGAGCTTTGGATAAAGACGATGATGAAGAGCAGGGAGGCACCTGAGAAATGGTAACACACCGGCTCTTCATCTATGCTTTTTTATTGATACTTACGTGGCAAAGTGTTCCTTTTTCATGTAGCTCCTGCTGTACATCCCAAGATTCTTCTGACTTTCTCCAACTTCAATCCAAGGAGAAGGGCCCAAATTCCCTCACACCTCACAATCATTGCATCGTTTGCCTTTGCAGTGGATGTGGGGTGGCTCTTTCTGGATCGGGCACAACCACTCTTTTTACCCGTAAATCTTCGACACCTTCTCTCTTCATTCAGGAGATATATCACTATCTCCCCTCCACAGGAGTTTTTCGCCCCCCTCAAGCCTTCTTTTCCTCTGCTTCCTGAAACACTGTAATTTTGTGAGGTGATTCCAGACACACTGCTATGTGTGGTGTTTCTTGGTAGTTCGGCTCTGGTGAGCTGTTTCCCCCCTCACAAAAAGGTGTTCCAAATTCTCCATTATTAGCTGGCGATGGGATGTTACGAAATTACGGAAATGTGATTCATCTCCTGTTCGCTTTGCTTGAAGGATAAAAAGATGAAAAAATCAAATGATTACAACAATTCTACGATGCAAGTACAAGGCAATAGGAACAGTATTTTCCAGTCATTCGTGACAAGAATCCCCCTTCGGATTCTGTTGGCGTTCATAGTCCTATGTCTCATGGTTGTGATTGCTGGCTGCACTAAAAAAGGACATTCATCAGCACCTGGCCAACAGGCTCATGGAAAGGATTGGTGCAAAGAGCATGGTGTTCCTGAATCAAAATGTACGCTCTGCCACCCCAAGCTGATTGCAAAATACAAAAAGTCCGGCGATTGGTGCAAAGAGCATGGTTTGCCGGAGTCGATTTGTCCCAAATGTAATCCAGGCCGGAAGCCTGTGTCGAAGAAGGCTGGCTCTGTGAAAACGAGTGCGAAGGATTGGTGCAAAGAACATGGTCTTCCCGAATCAAAATGCACAAAATGTCACCCGAAACTGATCGCAAAATACAAGAAATCGGGAGATTGGTGTAAAGGCCATGGTTTTCCCGAATCGGTTTGCCCCAGCTGTAATCCGGCTCCCTTGCCTCCTGGGATTAAGAAGCGTCCTCTGGTTGTTGCAGGGACACAGATTCGTTTTCGCTCCAAGGAAACGGAGAAAGCAGCTGGCATCCAGGTCATCCCAGCGACTCATATTCAGTTGGGTAAGTCTCTGACCTGTACAGCAAAAATCGACTTCAATCGCAATCATTTTGCAGAAGTTCGCTCGCCCATTCCTGCTTTGCTTCATCGCTTGCGCGTCGATGTCGGGCAGGTAGTCAAAAAAGGAAGGCCGCTCTTTGTACTTTCGAGTGCTCGTGTAAGCGCTCTGAAAGCACAAATGAACGCAACAAAAGAAGCACTTTCTATCGCGAAGACCGTTTTGGCTCGCCGGTTGAGGCTACGAAAAAGCAGAATTGCCACTGCGAGGAGCGTGGAGAAAGCGAAGCTTCGAGTCGCTCTGACCAAATCAAAACTGACGTCAATACGCCAATCACTACGAATTGGGGGCATTTCGATCCTCAACTCAGCTGGATATTTTTATCTTCTTTCACCTCTTAGCGGCAAGGTCATCACACGTCCTGCTGTCACAGGTTCGCAAGCTGGGCCTAGCATGTTACTCGCTACTTTGGCGGACACAAGAATCATGTGGGCGATTCTCAACTTGAATGAGTGGCAAGCCTCCTTTGTGAGAGTGGGCCAGAAAGTCAACGTACGTGTTAGTGGCATTGCCTCGCGAGTGTTTTCAGGAAAGCTCACCTGGTTGGCTTCCCATGTCGATCCAAGGACCAGAATCGTTCACGCACGAGTGGAACTCAAAAGCCATGGCCTACTTCGAGCCAATCAGTTTGGTCGTGCCACAATCCAGATCAGCGGTGGGGTCGGTGGAGTCAGCGTGCCTTTGAAGGCAGTCCAGCGCACTGAAAAAGCTTCGGTCATCTTTGTGCGAATGAAACCAGGCTTGTATGAAACCAGGCTGGTGCAACCCGGTCGCTCTGATGGACGTCGTGTTCAGGTCAAAGGCAAGGTAAAGGCTGGAGACCAGGTCGTCACAACAGGTGCCTTTCTACTACGAACAGAGTTGAGTAAAAGCAGCATTGGTGCGGGCTGTTGTGAAGTCAAAAAACCAGGAGGGGAGTGAGGATGCTCAATCGTCTGATTGACCTTTCTATTCGCTATCGCCTGCTCGTGGTATTTGGTGCTGTCATTATTGTTATTGTTGGCATTGCATCGTTTCGCCAGCTACCTTTTGATGCATACCCCGATACCACTCCTGTCCAAGTCACGGTGAATGCTGTTGCCCCGACATTATCGGCAGTTGAAGTTGAACGACAACTCACCTTTCCTCTAGAGCAAGCGATCTCTGGGATGCCTGGCTTGGTGCAGGTTCGATCGGTCTCAAAATTTGGATTCTCCCAAACCACCGCTATTTTTAAGGATGGGACGAATATCTATCTTGCGAGACAACTCGTCAGCGAACGTCTCCAAACGGTGAAACTTTCCGACAAAGTAGGAAAACCCTCTTTGGGCCCGACATCGACAGGGTTGGGTGAAATTTTCCAGTATCTTGTGACCAGCAAAAGTCTCTCTGCTCGTGAACTGCGAACTTTGCATCACTGGGTGATTCGGCCTCAGATGCTACAGGTTTCGGGGATAGCTGAGATCAATACTTGGGGGGGATTCGAGAAGCAATATCACGTCATCTTTGATCCAGCTCTACTCCTGAAATACAAGCTGACTTTGGATGATGTGTGGCGCTCTCTCAAGAAAAACAATGCCAATGTTGGCGGTGGCATCCTCAATCGTGGGGGGGCGGCGATGGCTGTTCAAGGAGCTGGCCTGGTCACTTCGAGGCGTGATATCAAGAAAATCACCATCGCAGCGATTGATGGGGTTCCTGTGCGGATTCAAGATGTCGCTCAGGTCAAGCTCCACCATCAAATTCGACGGGGCGCTGTCACTGGACAAGGAGGTGGGGAAGCCGTCCTGGGGTTGGGCCTGATGCTGATGGGAGAGAATAGCCGTGACGTGACCCGACGCCTTCATAAACGGCTCAAAGAGGTTCAGGCAGGTCTGTCCAAAAAAGTTCGTCTGATCCCGGTGTATAGCCGAACTCGACTGGTTGATCAGGTTCTTCGAACGGTGCGCAATAACCTTCTTGAAGGAGCGCTTCTGGTCATTGCCATTCTATTTATCTTTTTGGGTAGTCTTCGAGCCGGAATCATCGTGATGTTGGTGATCCCACTCTCGATGCTTTTTGCATTCAATGGAATGCTCCTTTTCGGGATTGCTGGAAGTCTGATGAGTCTGGGGGCCATTGATTTCGGCCTGGTTGTCGATAGCTCGGTGATTAGCATTGAAAATGCCTCTCGGCGTTTGGCTGAGGCGGGGGAAGGATGCAATGTTGCTGAGGTGGTGCGAGATGCCGCCATCGAAGTTCGCAAACCGACGCTTTTTGGTGAACTCATCATTGCGATTGTATATCTGCCCATTCTTGCCCTCCAAGGAATTGAGGGCAAACTCTTTCGTCCAATGGCGCTTACCGTACTCTTTGCCCTCCTTGGTTCGATGATTTTGTCCCTCACCTTGATGCCTGCGCTCGCTAGTTTTGCGTTGAATAAGGAGACCAGCCACCACGAGAATCGCCTTGTTAGCTGGTTGAAGAGGATATACCAGTGGGCGCTGGATAAGGCTCTTTCGTATTCCTCGGTCACATTATGCATCGCTCTACTTCTCGTCGTAAATTCCGTGTTCTTGGGAACCCGGCTGGGTTCGGAGTTCGTTCCTCGATTGCGCGAGCAGGCCATCGTCATCAATACCGTCCGATTGGCGAGTGTTTCTCTCTCTGAGTCGGTGCGTTATGGAACCAAGATCGAGCAGCTTCTCATGAAGAAGTTTCCAAATGAGGTGAAGTATGTTTGGACGCGCACCGGAACTGCCGAGGTCACGACTGACCCGATGGGAATGGAGGTATCCGACGTATTCATCACGCTTAAAGCAAGGGCCAAATGGAAACGCGGCCGAACCCAGGACCAGTTGGTTCGCAAAATGAGCACTGCACTGAAAGAACTACCAGGGATGCGTGCCCTCTTTACGCAGCCCATTGAGATGCGCATGAATGAGATGATCTCAGGTATCCGTGCAGATCTTGGAATCAAACTCTTTGGAGATGATTTTGACATCCTCAAAACGAAAGCGGCTGAGATTCGTGCTGTCCTCTTAAAAATCCCCGGAGCAGCAGACGTCACCGTAGAACAGGTGACTGGGATGCCCATTTTGCGGATCAAAGTGAATCGAGATGCCATCTCAAGGTATGGTATCCCTGCCCAAAAGATACTCAAAATGATCGCGTCACTAGGAACCCCCCGCGTCGGTGAGGTACTCAAGAATCAGATGCGTTTCGACCTCATTCTTCGGATTGATGATCGTTACCGCAAAAATATGAAGAAATTCAAGAATCTTCTGATTCGGGCTGCCAATGGACAGCTCGTGCGTTTGGGAGAGTTGGTGGAGATCAAAACCATCATCAGCCCTTCCACCATTAATCGCGAATGGGCGCGGCGGCGTATTGTGATCCAGGCAAATGTCCGCAAGCGGGATCTTGGCTCCTTCGTCGAAGAGGCCAAGCGAATGATCAAGCAAAAGGTCAGCCTGAAACAGGGTTACTACGTAAAATACAGCGGTCAATTTGAGCATTTGGAACGAGCTCGCAATCGGTTGATGATTGTTGTTCCCCTGGCGTTGTTCCTGATTTTTACGCTCCTTTTTATCTCCTTTGGACGCATCCGTGAAGTCCTTTTGATTTCGACGGGAGTACCCTTTTCTGCGGTTGGCGGTGTGGTGGCGCTTTGGTTACGCGATATGCCATTCTCGATCTCTGCGGGGGTTGGATTTGTCGCGGTGTCAGGAGTGGCTGTTCTTGGGCAATTGGTCCTGGTCAACGCGATACGTGACCGGCTCTCCGATGGGATGGACTTCAAGGAATCCGTTCGGGAGATGGCGGTGGCTCGTATGCGCCCCGTTTTGATGACGGGCCTTGTCGCAGCACTTGGATTTATCCCCATGGCATTAAACACTGGAATCGGTGCTGAAGTGCAGCGTCCGCTGGCTACCGTTGTGATTGGCGGTGTCGTGACGTCCATGCTCGCCACGTTACTGATCTTGCCGCTTCTTTACATCATTGTTGGTCCCGGCTCCGACGACCAGTCCAAACCTGCGCCTGATGTTCAGCCCGCGGAGGAGTTACAAGAGGTAACACCATGAAACGTGCGCTCATTTCAGTAGCCGTCCTTGTGACCTTGCAAGGCGCCATGGTTGGGGTGTGGTTTATGGTCGAACGAAGCAGAAAACCAGACCACAAGACTGAGCCTCTAAGGAACACAGGTGGTGTGCAGACGATCAAAATGAACCGTTTAGCACCTGACTTTCGCTACCAGCTCCCCAACGGAGCCATAAGGCGCTTTAGCAGTTTGAAAGGGCGGCCAGTAATCGTGCATCTCTGGGCTACCTGGTGTCCCCCTTGTCGAAAAGAATTGCCTGCCTTACTTGCATTCGCGAAGAAACACAAGGTTTCTCTCTTGGCGGTTAGCGTTGATGACAGCTGGAAGCAGATTCGAAGTTTCCTTGGACCAGGAGCCAAAGAGCCCATTGTTCTGGCCCAGGCTTCAACAGCAATGACCAAAAGTTACGCTGTCAAAGTTTTTCCTGTCACCTACGTGGTGGACAGGAGGGGCTATCTCGCATTGCGATTTGATGGCGCTCGTAACTGGCGAGACGGCTTTTTTCTCAAATCAGTGATGGCAGGAATGAAGTGAGCGCAGAAGTAAAAAGAATAAAAACCACGAGGAGCGCTGATAGCGCTTCTTTATTGTCCAATTGAGGGAAATACTCATGTTATCGCGCTCAGTATGGATGGGATTGATTTTCCTTGTGATTTCGTCGCATCCTTCTTTTTCTCAACAAAAAAATGCAAAGAACCAACAAAAGAAAGGCACCAAGACGAAAATCTTGAAAAGCTCGCAACGCAAAAAGATACTCGCTTATGCACTGCGATATAATCCAGGGTTGCGAGCTTTTCAGGCAAGAATTCAGCGTGCCAAAGCAAAACTGAAAGGAACTCGTGTCTTTCCGAATAATCCTGTCCTATCAGGAGGTGGAGGCTCGCAATTCCCAGCGAACAGTACTCCAGCATCGGGGCAATCATCTCCCATTCTGCCAAGAGTGGAAGCCGGTCTTTCGTTAGCCTTACCTGTTGGAGGGCGATGGGGAAAAACGCAGCAACTCGCGTCTTCGCAGCTCACATGGATCCAACGACTGGGCCACTATCGGCGATTTCAATTGTCATTACGCGTCCATCAAGCGCTCAATCGAGTCGCCATGGCCCAGCGTATCCAAAAAAAGCGTCTTGCCATTGTTTCCTTTTTTCAAAGGACCGAGGGATTTGTTCAGAAAAGAATGAAACATGGGACCGCGACGCAACTCGATCTGCAACTTGCACAGACCTCACGACTTCGAGCCCAACAAGCTGTTTTGTCAGCAACGCTTCAAACCCGATTGATGCGCCAACGTCTCGAGACCCTTGCCGGTTGGACTTCTTCAAAAAGGCTGCCCTGGCATACGATTGTGGTTCCGGCCTTTGCCCCTCTTCCCAAAAAAGCACTCTTGCTTTCAAAAGGCTTGCGTAGCCATGTGAGGATTCGATTGGCTGAGGCCATGATTCACCAGTCGAAATCGATGCTTGCTTTATCAAAGGCACGTGCCATTCCAGACCTGACCTTCTCGTTGGGATATGCACTGGAAGACAATAATCACATTGTCAGAGGAAGTGTCTCCATCCCTCTTCCCTTCTTTTGGCGTAATCAAAGTGCCGTGGGGCAGAATCATGCACGATTCAGCCGGGCCCGGTTGCTTTTGGTTCGTCAACGCTTTCTTGTACGCAAAAGAATTCTCCAAGCGCATACGAGCTATCAAGCGAACTTGAGAACAATTCGGTTATTCAAAAAGCAGTTCCAATCGGTCAAAGCGCGTTCCCAATTAATCGAGAAGGGACTTCGTGAGGGTAGTTTCTCTGTGTTTCAGGTCCTTACAGCCCAACGAAGTGTACTTCAAAGCGAACTCCTCTACTTACAAAATATCCAGAGAACCCACGAAAGCTACATCCAATTATGCCGATCTGCTGGATTTCTCCCTGTTTATAAAGGGGTATTTCAACCTTAATGGAGCAGACAACCATATTGTTGGAGACAATAGGATGGGGCCTTCATTGTGATACCTTATGTGTATGAAAATAAAGGTTTTTGATAAAATGAATTATGACCCTTTGAGAAAAGTGACAAAGCTATGAAAGAACTTGCCTTCAAAATACAAGGAATGGATTGTGCAGAAGAGATATCTGCGCTTAAGCATGAGGTAGGCCCCCTCGTTGGAGGGGAAGAGCACCTTGGGTTTGATTTGATTCAAGGCAAAATGACAATCAAAAGTGAACCTTCTGTCACTTCTGAAGACGTCATGCAAGCTGTGAAACGGACGGGGATGCAAGCTGAGTTATGGGAGAAGCATCTCGCCGGAGCGGAGAAAGAGTCTTCATGGTGGGAGCAACATGGGCGCGGGACTGCTGCTGTTTTGAGTGGTGTGTGTTTGCTGTTGGCCTTCTCGTACCACGCCAGTCATGTTGGCGTCGTCCATGCGTTTGTTGGAGGAGGTAAGGAAGGGCAAACATACCCCCTTTTCTCCCTTGTCCTTTATGTCGTTGCCGTTATTTCAGGGGGTTGGTTCATTTACCCCAAAGCTTTCTTCTCCATGCGGAGACTTCGCCCTGATATGAATTTGCTGATGACCATTGCCGTCCTTGGCGCCATGCTCATCGGTGAATGGCTCGAAGGGGCGATGGTGGTATGGCTCTTTTCGATTGCCTTACTCTTGGAGTCGTGGAGCGTCGGGCGGGCAAGAAATGCCATTCGCTCTTTGCTTGATTTAACTCCAACAAAAGCCCGCTATATCTGCCCCAATGATGGCGACATCGAGGAAGCTTTAGTCGAAAAAGTTCCCTTAGAGGCGACAGTGCTGGTTCGCCCAGGAGAAAAGATCCCTCTCGATGGGATTCTCATGAAAGGACTTACAACCGTCAATCAAGCCCCGATCACCGGGGAATCGATGCCTGTCTCGAAGCAAGAAGGGGATGAGTTGTTTGCGGGAACCATCAATGGCAATGGTGCCATAGAGATGAAAACGACGAAGGCTGCTGGAGATACAACACTCGCTAGAATCATTCATATGGTCGAGGAAGCCCAATCTCGTCGAGCTGAAAGTGAGCAGTGGGTCGAAAAATTCGCAAGGTATTATACGCCTTTGATGATGGCCTTTGCCATTCTCATTGCCATCGTCCCTCCTTTGTCTGGCTTTGGAACGTGGGGGGCTTGGTTTTATCAAGCTCTTGTGATTCTCGTGATCGCCTGCCCCTGCGCTCTTGTCATCTCCACACCCGTGAGCATCGTGGCGGGCCTCAGCGCTTCTGCACGTCAGGGAGTCTTGATCAAAGGTGGCGTTTATTTGGAGGTGGCCTCTCGAATCAAGGTCTTTGCGATGGATAAGACCGGGACTTTGACCCTTGGAAAGCCTAAAGTTCAGCGAGTGACTCCCTTCAACGAGCATAGCGAAGAAGAGGTCTTGGAGATCGCAGCCTCACTGGAGGGCCAAAGCGATCATCCTCTGGCCCGTGCCGTTTTAGACAAAGCAAGTGAGCTGAAGCTCGAACCATCGATGGCACAAGAAATCCAGATGATTCCCGGTAAGGGGATTAAGGGCATCCATCAGAGCCGGCTATTTTGGCTTGGAAGTCATCGTTTGCTCGATGACAATATGGCTGAATCTGCACAGGTCAGAACCCAAGCAGATGCCTTTGAAGCACAAGGGCACTCCGTGGTGTTTGTGGGCAATGAGGAACATGTCTGTGGCCTGCTCAGTGTGGCCGATTCACTCCGACCCGAAGCGAAAGAGGCCCTCAACACACTCAAGAAAGCGGGTGTTGAGAAAATTGTCATGTTGACCGGAGATAATCAGGGAACCGCAAAAGCCATTTCGACTCAGGCCGGTGTCGATCTCTACAAGGCGGAGCTCCTACCTGAAGAGAAGACTCAAGAGGTGGAAAAGCTGATGAAGAATCACAAGTACGTCGCAATGGTTGGCGATGGGGTTAATGATGCTCCCGCAATGGCTGTTGCAAGCCTGGGTATTGCAATGGGGGCAGCTGGAACAGACGCTGTGATTGAAACCGCTGACATCGCATTAATGTCTGATGACTTGAGTAAGTTAGGGTGGCTCGTCAATCACTCCCAACGAGCCTTGTCTATCATTCAACAAAACATCATTTTTGCCTTGGGGTTGAAGGCTTTGTTTGTGATTCTGGCTCTCGCAGGGGTTGCGACTTTGTGGATGGCTATCGCAGCAGATATGGGCGCATCATTGCTCGTCATTTTCAATGGGCTGCGCCTTTTGAAAAGGAGCAAGCTATGAGATCTATCCTCATATATACTTTGCCCACTTTCTATGTCATTTATCTGTTTTTCGTATTTTTCCTCCCTTCTTACCTTGTGTGGAAAAGGACAGGTGAAAAGATCTTTCTTTTGGGAAAGACAGAGAGTGCTCACGATTTTGTTGGCCGGATCTATCGCCTTATCACAGTTGCATCTATGGTCATTGTTCTGCTGTATACTTTCTCTGGGACAGCCTACCAGTATCTCGTGCCCATTCCCTGGCTAGAACATCTTCAGCTTGCCTTTATCGGGGGTGGAATGCTCATATTTTCGCTGCTTTGGATCATTCTTGCCCAAGTCCATATGGGCAATTCGTGGCGCATTGGATTTGATCAAGAAAAGAAAACAGAGTTCATTCAAACAGGTCTCTTTCGTATCTCACGAAATCCCATGTTTCTCGGTGTTCGTATCAACCTGCTGGGCTTCTTCTTGATCTTACCAAATGCTGCAACACTCGTTGTCTTTGTGCTTGGAGATGCCCTCCTCCAAATTCAAGTGCGCTTGGAGGAAGACTACCTGGCCAAGCAACACGGTGTATTGTACGAGGAATACAAGCAAAAAACAGCCCGATGGCTTCTGTTCAAAAAACAAAACATGAAAGAAAGGGATAGGTAACGCGACCCTGTGGATGGCCATCACCACAAATATGATCGCATCATTATTCGTCATTTTCAATGGATGGAAGCTCATGATTATTATCAAAGTAATACTCATCATTGTTGCGATCCTTTTTACGTTCGCTACCATCTGGCGTTATGCAAGCCGTCGCTGGTCTCTCCCTTGCCCTGCGTGGTTGGCATGGAGCCTGGAAAGTCGTTTACTGCGATGGTTTTTGCACACCGAGAGAACCCTTTCTCGTATAGGTATGCAAGCAGGGCAGCAAGTCCTGGAAGTAGGCCCTGGTCCAGGGCGCCTTCTCATCCCAGCGGCCAAAAAAGTCTTACCTGACGGTGAAGTGTCCGGTCTTGATATCCAAGAGGAAATGATTGAGGAGCTTATGTCCGAAGCAAAGAAGGCTAACGTTCATAATCTCCAGGGAATCGTTGGGGATGCACGAACAAGCCTCTTTGAACCGGAAAGCTTCGATCTCATCTACGTCGCCTTGACCCTTGGCGAAATACCAAATCGCCAATCCGCCCTGCAATCCTGTTATGAGGCGCTGAAGCCCGGCGGTGTTCTGTCGATCACAGAGTTTTTTCTCGATCCTCATTTCACCTCAAAGCGCCAGGCCAAGCGTTTGGCTGAAGTTGTTGGTTTTAAACACGAGAAAACATTCGGGCAATGGTGGAGTTTCACCTCTAATTTCAAAAAAGAGGGATAGAGCATGGCCTGGCTTGAGAGCTCTGCATCGAATCCAGAAAGAGCTGTCTGCTGATCCTTTTCGAGCATGTATGCCTCGGTCTCTGGATGGATCATCATGGTTGCTGTCTTCACAACTCGCTTGATCTGTTTGTCGAGTCTTTTGCGGCTGATGGATTCTTCAATAACCTCTTGGGTCAGAAGATCAGGTCCAAACGTGTTGACGAGCCTTGCTCTTTTGGCAGCTCTTCTTTCCGCTGTCGTTGCCTCATGTTGTCATTCGATCTTCTTTGGGACTTGAAGGGGCATAATTCCTGCCTTGGTTATGGCTATAGCCCTTCCTTTCTCTGTTCTTTCTTCTTCTTGCTCAGACAGATGGAAAACTTCAAGGGGATCTCCAGGCACAAACCCGAAATCGATCGAATCCAAATTGCTCGAATGCCCTTTATATTCTTTAAGAGTCGTGGGTGATACACCCAGGGCAATCGCAAAGTACTCATAGCGAAAACAGTAGCTTAAGAAGGTAGTCATGATCCCAGCCTGCGACCTTTCTCTTGCTTTTGATCCCAGCTTTGATACTTTTGTCTTGCTTCAACAAATTCAACGCCATCTTTCTCAACATTGCCATGTTCTCGGCTCCGTAGCCTTCTCGAACTCTTGATTCATCTTCTCGAAAACCAACATCCAAAACCCAGTGAAGGCTGTTTTCCACCTGCCAGTGTTCCCTGACGCTTGTCGCGAACTCTTCGACCCCTCCATCCAAACTCGTCAAAAAGAATCTGTAATCAATACTCGTTTCTTCCCCGATGGTCCGTTCACTCAGCGTATAACCTATCGATTTGAGACCAGGCCATTCCTCTATTCCTTCGATACTATCGATCTTTTTCGTTAACCAATATGTTCGCTTTTCCTCTCTACCATGCCCCTTTTCACTCTTTTCGAATGTCTCCATGTCCTCGAAACCATTCTCCAATCCTTCCTCAAAAAGTTCTTCCGCCTGGTTGAACATCTTTTCATGGTTTTTCTTCAAAGCCAACACATAATCCGCATCTTTTTCAATGATTTTCGCTGCGATTTCTTTCTGGCATCCCATCGCATCGATGGTAACAATGCAACCTTTCAACAAAAGTTCATCCAAGAGCCCTGGAATCGCGGTGATTTCGTTCGATTTGTCGTTAACTTTCTTTTGTCCTAAAGCGACGCCATTTCGAGTGGACCATGCACTCACAACGTGAAAAGCGGTGAGTTTCTTTCCTTTGCGACGAGAACCACATATCGTTTTGCCATCAATTGGGACGGTCTGTCTCTTCAAAGGTCCGACAGCTTCACGAACCCAGGCGGTGAAGCATCTCTGAAATCGACGTGGTGGGAGTAAAGAAAAAACGCGACCGAAGGTATCGTGCGATGGAATGCCAGCCGGGAGCTCCAAAAAAGTCGAAAACCAGGACTCTTTGGCTTTTGCAAAGAGTTCGACTTCGGTCCAATGTTCAATGCCACATATCATCGCACAGATGGAGATGATAAGGATATCCTGAAAATTGTGCAAAGTCATCTCTTCATGGCGAGGGTCTTTCAGGACAGAAAAGTGAGCAACAATCGATGCATTTGATATATCGGCCATGGTCTCCAACTCCGAAAAAGCCTCACTTTAGGGGAAAAGCGTCTTCAGGGGAAGAGACTTGTCCAAAAAGACGACTGCGATTGGGGTTTCACAACCCTATGAAATTCCTATGAGTACTTTGCGATTGCCCTG
>MDTD01064691.1_pt1 | contig 13753 bp, 6 predicted proteins | sample 811221 | NCBI WGS metagenome assembly MDTD01 (sample SAMN05326646, study PRJNA326480) | marine metagenome | isolation source: seawater | place: Pacific Ocean: South West | collected 2011
AATTTGGCCGCCAGATAGCCGGAGTACTGCAGTCTGCCTATGACCTGGATTTGCTGCATCGCGATATAAAACCACAGAATATCATGATCGACAAGCGTGGTAACGCTAAAATTCTTGATTTCGGAATTGCCAAGGAACTCAGCGGCGTGTATACCGCGTTAAGTCTGACCGGACAGGCAATCGGCACCCCCGCCTATATGTCGCCTGAACAGTATACCGGTTCGAAAGAAATAGACATCCGTTCCGACCTCTATTCCCTTGGCTGTACCATGTATCACATGCTGACCGGGTGTCCCCCGTTTCGGGGTGCGACTTTGACCGCAATGGTCAACCTGCACATGAATACCTATGCTGATCCGGTTTATAAAGTCAATCCCGATTGCCCTTTGAACTTGTCCCAGGTGATTGATAGGCTGTTGGCCAAGAAGCCGGAAGATCGGCACAATACTCCGGCTGAACTGATAGAGGATCTGAACCGGGTTGAACGCGGTGAAGTGCCGTTAAAAGTGCATAAGGTTAAAAGATCAGTCAAACATAACCCGGTCATGCCATGGATTTTTGCCGCTATTGCTGCGATTGTGGTTACAACATGTTTTGTTATTTATGATGCTCAACGCTCAAAAAACGCCGGAGTTGCTATTGACAATGCGGTCAGCGACGCGAAACAGTTCTCGATAAAACACGATTATGATGCGGCTAAAGCGGTGCTTGACGGGATAATAAACAAGTATGCCAGTATGGAACCGGACAAAATAGAAAAGGTGAAGGTGCTGCGTCGGGATATTATCTCCAAACATGCAGGTTACTTAAATCAGTTAACAGAGAAGAAACGTTTGGCGGAGGAAACGGCTAAACGTAAGAAAGCGGCCGCGGAAGCAGAGAAAAAACGTCTCAAAGAACTGGAACGTGTCAAACTCATGCATGAATACACCCGTAAAGCGTTGAGAACCGCCAACGATAAAGAGAAGGGTATAGAAGCGTATAAGTTGATCAATCTGGCCTTTGCCAATTCGAAAACGGCGACTGAACGCAGTAAGATTCTTGAGCAGGAAAAAGCCCGAATAGAATTTGACCGGCAGCAGAACCGGAAAGCTCTTGATTATATCGACAAGGCGTATGGTTTGTGTACCAAACCTGCGGAGCGTGAGGAAATCGCCGGTACTGAGAAGAATGTCAACAGTTTACTCAAAAAGTTTGATCGTGAGTTTGTGAAATTGCGTTGTGTTACAAAGACGCCGCCGGTTGTAAAGAAAAAGCCTCCGGTTCTTCCAAAAGCCGGTTCCGAGTGGACCGTTCCCGGACTTAATATGCGATTTGTATATGTTCCGGCCGGAAAGTTTAAAATGGGTTCGAAGGAGAATGGACCAATTCACTCTGTCAAGCTGGAAAAGGGATTCTGGCTGGGTAAGTTTGAAGTGAACCAGGCAGAATATGAAAAATTGACCGGAGGTAATCCCGCCAAAGCTCAAAATCCAAAATATCCGGTAATGAATGTTTCCTGGCACAATGCGATGAAGTTCTGTAGTTTGTTGACTGAACGTGAACGCAAAGCAGGCCGGTTGCCCAAAGGTTATGTATACCGTTTGCCGACTGAGGCGGAATGGGAATATGCTGCTCGAAGCGGCGGATACGATAAATTCAGCGGTTCCAACCGGATTGAACATGTTGCGTGGTATTACGGTAATTCGTTTACTAAACCGCATGAAGTGGGAACGCTTGCCGCCAACGAACTCGGTCTGCACGATATGAGTGGAAATGTCTGGGAGTGGTGCCTGGACGCCTGTAACGACAGCGAAGACAAAGGTGTTGTTACGGATACTTACAAGGATAACCTGAGTGATCCATTAAGCAAAAAGGGGAAACACCGGATAAACCGCGGCGGCAGCTGGAGCAGCCTGACCAAGAACTGTTTTGTATCCAACCGCCGCGCCAAGCTGCCGGAAACCAAAAGCGAGGTCATCGGCTTCCGAGTCGCCCTGGCGCCGGAAAAGTAATAGACTTTACACCAGTTTCACTTCGAATAAGTCGCGGACCGAGTTCATCAGCTTAACTGCGTTGGCGCTTTTTATTTCGTCAATGGTAATGACTCTTTCAACTATTTTACCGCTTTCCAGCAGATGTCTTCGCATGGTGCCGTTAAGAAGTCCGCATGAGACTGGAGGAGTGTACCATGGTCCGTTTGGCTCCAGCTGGACGGCTATATTGGCAATGGTGCATTCGGTTATTTCTCCGCGCTCATTATATAGCAGGACATCGTCCGCGTCTGGTGCGGCTTCCGCGTGAAACTGGTCATAAATTCCGCGGTTGTTTGTTTTATGGTACAGAAAACGGTTGCCGGAGTCGATGTTGGTCGAAGCGAGTTTTATTGTCTTTAACGGATTGTCCGGGGGGAGAGGGACAGCTTGAATGGTAACATCTCCAGTTTTGCCAAGCAGTAGACGCACCCGCATAGGGCCGGACCAGCTTTTAGATTCATCTTCCAGCTTACTTTGTACTACCTCTTCATCCAGGTTAAAATTAAAATACTCCGCTGAATCACACAGACGTTCCAGATGTTCAGTCAATAAAAAGAACCCTGTGTCCGGCGTCCATTTCATGGTTTCAAGCAGTTCAAAACGGACATGTTCCCGGGACAGGACATTGGCTTTGATCAGGCATTCATCATATTCTGAATCCGCATTAGAGTCCGTGACCAGACCGCTGCCGACGTGATAGGTCGCGTTGTCCCCGGTAATCAGGGCGGTCCGGATCGGCACGTTGAAAATTGCGTTGCCATCCGGCATGATTATTCCAAACGCGCCGCAATAGACGTCGCGCGGGGCGGTTTCCAGTTCGTTGATGATTTTCATGGTGCTGATCTTGGGCGCTCCTGTAACGGAACCGCATGGATAGATCGCTTTAAAGATATCAGTCAAGCTTGTTTGCGGCGGCAACTCCGCTTCGACCGCTGAGGTCATTTGCCAGACCGTCGGGTATTTTTCAATGGCGAATATTTCCGGTTCCTTGACGCTGCCGCGAACTGCCACGCGTCCGAGGTCGTTACGCAACAGGTCGACAATCATCAGGTTTTCCGCTTGATCTTTGGCGCTGTCAGCAAGACTCTGGCGCATTATTTTATCGTCTTCCAGGGTGGTGCCGCGCGGCATGGTTCCCTTCATGGGACGGGTCATGATGCGTCGTTCCCGTACCTCGAAAAAGAGTTCAGGGGAGGCGGAGACGATTGAAAACTCATCTGTCTTTATATAGCCGCAGTAATTCGACGACTGGGCATGATGGAGCTGGTCATAACAGGCTTCCACACTCCCGGTAAATGAGGTATGTAGCGGAAAGGTCAGGTTAACCTGATACGTGTTCCCGGCTGTGATTTCACGTTGCACATAATCGAATGCGGAACCGTATTGCTTTGCGTTCCAGTCCGGCAGCCATTGACCAAAAGAAAACTTTCCGGTAAAATCTTCCGGTTTGGCAACCGGATCTTTTGACAGACCGAACAATAACAGAGGAAAGCCCCGGCGGGGCGGATAAGTCTTCAAAGCCGGGTCGAAGGCCGGGGCGGCCTCATAAGCAATGTAGCCTACCGCGTAATAGCCCTCTTTGGCGGCTTGCTCCAGCTCTTGCAGTGCGGGAATGACTTCTGCAATCGTGTCGGCCCGAATGACGCGGGCAAAGGAATCAAAAGCCAGTCCGCATTCCGGCAGAGACGGGCTGTTAAAATCAATTCTTGCACAATTTATCTTCAAAATATTACTCGCAAAAAAAATGTTGTTACAGCCAAATATTCTACACGACCAAAAACTTAATGCAAGTTTCAATAAGGAAAATATTCTCTCTGTATAGCGCTTTAGAAGACCTTTTATTTAAATATTTTAAACTTCTTTTAAATATCAATCTTTTTTATATTGAGGGGGTTGACTTCTTTTCGATTATCACGTATGTTTAATTATAGTAAATAAGTTTAAATTATTTAAATAAAATCAAGTTTGGTATAACAATGGGAATGGTCATAGAGAAAACCGCGAAGATACTTGAACTGGTCAAGGAGCATGAGCCTTGCTCTCTTAAGCATCTGACGGAGCTTACCGGCATGAAAAAGCCTGCGTTGTACTTAACATTAAAATCACTGGTTGAAGTTGAATTCCTGTCTAAGAGTGCCGATAATCAGTACAGCCTGGGCGAAGCTCTGTTCCGTTTGACCAGTCAGCGGCAGGAAAATGAGTCGGCCATGCGGCTGGTTAACGAGGCGGCGCGCCAGATTGCCGCTGAGCTTAATGAGTCGGTTTCAGTCGCATCTATAGAAGGACTTGAATATCATCGTCTGTTTATGGTAGATTCAAACCAGACGGTAAAGGTCAATGATGTGATTTTCGGTGAAAAGAAATTTTACCGCAACGCCACCGGCAGGATGCTGTTGGCCAGCTCCGAAGAGAAATTGCGGACAAAAATTATTGACCGGATCGGATTGCCCGGAGAAGATGACTGGCGCGGTATAAAAGACTCCGGGGTTTTGAAAGCGGAACTGGTTAAGATCAGTAAAGATGGAATATGTCGCAAAGATACTGATGACGGTCAGGCTGTGTTTATCGCGGTTCCGGTCGCTAACTGGACCGGCGGCTTGCCCTTAGCGATCGGAGTAAGTATTCCGGCATTTCGTTTTACCGGTGATCACAAAGCTAAAGTAATTAGCGCACTGACCGGAATATCCCGCCAGCTTGGTGAAAATCTTAAATAATTGGAATCCTTAGTCGCGGGAATCCCGGGAGCGCTGGTCGTCAGGCCGGCCATTATAATATATCGAATTAGCGGTTGAATATCGCTATACCCTTTAATAATATAGGAAAATGGGCAAATGTCAGAGAAAGCAATGTTGAAGGGGCGGGAAGTTCCCGTCGTGAAGGAAGTTGAAGTTCTGGTAGTCGGCGGCGGTTACGCGGGATTCGGTGCGGCGTTGTGTGCCGCCAGAAATGGCGCGGAAACGATGCTGGTGGAGCAACAGTCGGCCCTTGGCGGACTGGTGACCATGGGCTATGTGGCCCTGACTTTCAGTTACATCGAAGGTATAGGATACGAATTGTTCCATGTTCTCCAGCAGGTGGGCGCGGTGCAGGGACGTTTTGTCGATACGGAAAAGACGAAAGTAATTATGGAGCAGATGCTCCTTAAAGACGATGTCAAACTGCTTTACAACACTTCGGTCGTTGATTCCATCGTTGAAGACGGTGTCATTACCGGCGTAATCATTTTTAATAAAGGCGGACTGCAGGCCATCAAAGCCAAGCGGGTTATTGACGCATCCGGCGACGGTGATGTCGCCGCATTTGCCGGGGTTCCGTATGAAGTCGGATGCCCTGAGCTTGAAGGCTATAACCAGGCTACATCCCTGGTTATGCATGTCGGCAACGTCGATATGGAAGAATACGGTACGGTTCCGCGTATGTCCACTTACTGGCTCGAGCAAATCAAGGATGCGGTTGAGAACGGGGAATATCCGTATATGATCGACAAGCGCGTCAACTGGGTAGTCAAGGTGCCGGGACGTGATCCGAAGCATCAGGAACTTTTTATCTGCTATGCTCACAGTCGCAACTGCCGTTGTCTTGACGGCGAGGACTTGACGCGTCAGCTGGTCGAACAGCGTCAGCAGTGCCAGTGGGTTATCGAGTTCTGCAAGAAACGCATTCCAGGCTTCAAGAATGCCTGGCTGATAGACTCCGCTCCGATGCTTGGCGTTCGCGATTCCCGCCGCATCATGTGCGAATATAAGCTGACCGGAGACGATCTGGTAAATGGAGCCAAGTTTGATGATGCGGTGATGCGCGGCATGCATGCCTTTGACGCGCACCACCCGGTCGATGTAGGTCATGTCAAACATATCGTTCGGAAAAATGAAAATGGCGAAGATGAAAAGCGTTACGTCAACCCCGGTAACTGGCGCGAAATTCCGTATCGCTGCTTTGTTACCCTTAAAGTTGACAACCTTCTTGTTGCCGGTCGTAACTTCTCCTCAGACTTTATGGCGCAGAGCGGTAACCGTCTGGTGCTGGAGTGTTTGAATATGGGGCAGGCTACCGGTACCGCCGCCGCACTGTCTTTGAAAGATGGTGTAACTCCGCGTGATCTCGATGTCAAGAAACTGCGTAAACGTCTGATCGAAATGGGGATCAATCTTGAGAACGATCCGAAATTTGGTTTGGGCGGAGTTTCCACAAATATCAAAGTGCAGCCGGAAGACCTGATCTTCCCGGAGAAGAATGCCAGCGGTCAGGCTACAACAGAACTCAGGCAGGACAAGCGCGGGGATTATGTGCTTGACGTCAGTGAGATCGAACGTGAGAACATGGAGAAATATCTGAAGTCGCAGAGTGACGGTTATACCGATACCGGCGGCGACGTCGGCACAAACCTCGAATAAGTCGGTACGACCGACAGCGGTATACCGCGTCATACTCCGCGCTTCGCGCTACGGACGCGGAAATGCAGTATTTAGTCCCGATATCCCGGTCCCTTATTAATGGGGCCGGGATTTTTTTTCGTCTTTTTTCTATTTACCTGTTGCAAAATTAAATCAAATCATATATAATAAAGTTATACAATAATTGTATAGGTTTTAACATCTATTGTTTAATTGTATATAATTCTTCTGATAAAGAGAGGTTTGAGGTTGGCTAAATACAAACAGATATCCGAATTGCTGGAAAAGCGTATCAGCCACGGGGATTATTATAATAAGGAGCTGCCGACAGAAAATCGTGTGGCTACTGAAATCGGGGTTTCCAGAATGACTGCGAGAAAGGCGATTATGCACTTGATCGAGCGCGGCATTCTTAAACGCAAGGAAAACGGACGCATAGTTGTATGCGACAAACTCAAGTCCGCGGAAACTAAGATCGCTTTCCTGGCTCCTTCCTGGCCATCATCTGAGCTGCAGATATGGCGCAACTCGCTGGAGAGAGAAGTTGCCAGACATGGCGTTAGTCTGCGTCCCATTGATTATGTACACGATGATGATCCGGCTATTATTGATGCGATTGAAAATTTTGACGGTATATTTATGTTGCCAGGAGCCCAGACCTTTGCTGGAAAACTGGTCGAACGTATGTCTAATTGCCCCAAGATTGTAATTCTGGGACATGATTACAGCTGGGCCGGAATTGTTTCAATCAACCCGTTTCCGGCATCCCATATTCGCAGACTTCTGGACGTGTATAAAACCAAGGGAGTCAAGCGGGTTGAGTGTGTCTGCGGTCAGCCGATAAACTCATCGACTGAATTACGTATCCGTGAATGGAATCTCTGGCGTAAATTGAATCGGATGGAAGGTGATTTGATCACTACCGATTTAAAGCCGTCAACCTATGCGGTTCATAATTCGTATAAGCTGACAGCCGATTACCTGAAAAGATCTAAACGGAAACCTGAAGCTCTGTTCTGCTGCAGTATTACTGGATCCATCGGCACGAGTCGTGCGTGCAAGGACGCCGGTTTAGAAGTTGGTAAAGATGTTTTGATTACCGCGGTAAATGGTGAAGAAATGAATCGTTTATTACAGCCATCAATCACCTGTCTGGAGGGTAAGGATGTCAGGGATTATATTTCACTTGCTGTTGAATGGATGAAGCAGGATGATGTGGAATGGGATGGTTCGATTTTACTGGAACCGGATAGTCCGCAGTTGTTTCTTGGTGAATCAACTGGTGATAAAGGTATTGTTGTAAGTTGATAGTCCTGTAATTTTAATACAAAAAAGGAGAAAGAGTAATGAAAAGTCGCCGGATACAATGTTTTACATTGATTGAATTGCTTGTCGTGATTGCAATCATTGCCATCCTGGCTTCAATGTTACTGCCAGCGCTTGGAAAGGCACGTGAACGCGCTCATGCCACGACCTGTATCAACAACCTGAAGCAGGTTGGTAACGCTATCTCTTTCTATGGCGGGGATTTCAATGATTATACCCCTGAGGGGCGTCCTGCTCAATATACCTACCCAAATAACTATTGGAGCTATACTCTGTGTGATAATAAATATCTGCCTGAGCCCAAGCCGAGACAGAAGCATGTACTGGTATGTCCGACGGTTTTGCCGCGTGTATGGAGCAAATATGTCAGGACTTATTCAATGCGGGGATGTAAGTCCGGGGCTTTGGCTAAATCCACTTTTTTCAGGGTCTATGGATCCAAGATCAAGGATACCGGCAATTACACCGAGGGCGTTGCCAGCCAAATGTATGACCGTTCTCCATCTCAATTCCTGTTAGTCTTTGACTCTCTGGCCGGAACCGGGACCAATTATTACAGTTCACATGCCTTTACCAATCCTGATTCTTTCGGGATCAATCACGGTAACAAAGGCGGAATGCTGTTTATTGATGGTCACGCTCAGATGGACAACCGCAGATACGGCTATGTCTACAAAGGCAAAATAAACGGGATATATACGGATTCCATATATTTGCCGATCAATTGATTTTAGCAGTAAATCTTATCAAATAGTGTCATGCCGCAAAATAATTCGGCATGACGCGCTTAGTAAAACATAACGGATAAATAACTATGAGATTGTCATATATCTTAGTGGGGATTTTTGTCTCAATTTCCGCGATTTCCGCACCGGTGGACGATCTGCCGGATTCATTCTACCAGCGCAAAGGGCTGGAAAATATGCCCCGTTTAAACTGGGCTAAGATGCCATTGGTAAATGTCGTTGACTGCGGCGCGGACAATACCGGCAAAAAACTGGTCGGACCGGCTTTTCGCAAGGCGGTCTCAAAGCTTTCGGCCAAAGGCGGCGGGGTGGTTTATATTCCTTCCGGCATCTATCGTTTCAGGAATCCTATATCCGATCACAAGCGCTATGATGACCGCTATTCATGGCATATTGAAGGACTGAAGAACATCCATTTTATCGGAGACGGTCCTGAAAAGACGATCATCGTTACCGAATATGACGGTAAGACCTATCCCGGCGATCCCCCGCCTTATTTGTGGATGGTCAGAGGCTGTGAGAATATTTCATTCCGTGATCTCAGTTTCTCCATTTTTCCTTTTTTCGGCATGCGTACTCCGCGTATGGGGGAGGGCGTGTTCTCTCTTGCCTTTGGCGGCAACAAAGGGGTTCAGGTTGTCAATGTGCTGTGTGACCAGGGCCGGATTCCGATTTGTTTCTGGCATGCCAATACCAATGCCTGGGTGGTTGATTGTGACGTCAGGAACACCGGTGCGGATGCGATCAAGTTTGATTCATCCTGTGATACTGTCGCGGCCTATAATTATGTCGAATGGAGCAACGACGACAGTTTTTCCGGTTTGGAGATGAAGAAAGGGCCGGCCATAAACAACTATTTCTTTTACAATACAGTTGTCTATGATCGTGGCTGGGGACGCGGTATCGCAATCAGTGGTAAAGGTCATAAAGTGATAGGCAACTGGGTGGAGTCACAGTGTTCCGCGTCCTTGTTGCTGCATGATCTCCGGGCGAATAAAAAGGTCGGTTTCGGCTGTACCGATTTTACTATCATGGGAAATACCTTTATCCGTTCCGACCTGCAGGGGATTAAGGCAAACAAACTCAGCGGCAGCAAGCGCTACGGCGCGATATCGTGTCTGGCCGCGGTCAAAGATTTGAAAATCGCTAATAATAAGATATTCGGATCCGGAACCAACGGCATAGCGTTTTTCAAAAAGCCCAGGGCGGAGCAGGTGGCTTTTTCCGGCAACCGGATCGAGGGCTGCCTCGAGTATGGATTGTTCTTCTCGTTGAAGTCGGGCGGATATATGAAGAATTGCACCCTTTCCGGAAATACTATCGATAGTAATTTGACCGGCAGTCTTTTTATGAAAGGCAGGATAAGCGGAATGAGCGTTAGTGGAAATATTATGGATCGACCAGTGACTCTCGCCGCCAGCCCGAAGTTGCGGCCTTTGGCTAAGAAATTTGCTGTAACGAAAAATATACAGCCGGAATATGTAGATATCTATAAAGCGGCAAGGACCGCTAAAAGTCCATTATCGCAAAAGGTTCCCTCGGTCAAATGTACCGGACCGGTTTTGGATGTCAGGAAATTCGGGGCTGTCGGTGACGGTAAAACGTCCGATACCCTCGCGTTTATGAAGGCAATAGATGCATTACCTGCAAATGGCGGGACCTTGAGGATTCCGGCAGGAAAATACCTGCTAAAGCCGGTTGTCGGTAAAGACTCACTGCCGTTTACCTGCATCAAACATACATTACTGGTCAAGGAAAAAAAGAATATAACAATAGTTGGTGATGGCGCTGAAAGCGTTCTGATGTTTCCGTCACTTAAACATGAAGGTCTGCGCTTGATCGGCCTTGAAAATATAGTTGTACGCAACCTGATGCTCAAAGCAACCGGAGAATCATATCACCGTAAAAACCGTTCCCCGCTTGATGTGGTAGCCTGCAATAATGTGGTTCTGGACAAAGTTACTTCACTTGACGCGGTTGGTTACGGCTTGCGCTTTGACGCGTGTACTTCAGTGCTTATGCAGGAGTGCAAAGTTATCAATTCAAACCAGATCGGCATCAACCTTTTCGGGTGCTGGCAAGTGACAATTAAAGATTGTGAAGTTGTAAATACCCGTGACCACGCAATTAACGTCAGCAGTATCGGCGGCGTGGCGCGAATGCCGATGTTTATTGATATTCTAAATTGCAAGATTAAAGGTTCCCGCGAAGGAATGGGGATATCATTATGCAGCGGAACAGAGTTGAAGGTGGAGGCTTGTAATGTCTCCGACACCTATCAACCGGGAGTAGCCACCTATTATGCGAATCCGATTTTCCCGCTTGAAAAAGTCTATATTTCCGGGAATACGCTGACCAATTGCAATTCAGGCGCGTATTCGATCATGCGCGGTGCGATCAGCGCTCAGAACATCCCCAAAAGATCAAGGCGCAGAAAGGGGCGCTTTCTGCCGGTCATTACCGGTAACACGATTGTCTCGACCCGGGACTACGGTATATGGCTTTATAATTGTGATGTTGACGACGCGGCTGTGGTCAAAGACAATATTTTCAAAGGAGTTAAACTTGGAAAAGTCGTCATTAAAGAAGCTCCGCCTAAAAAAAAGAAAAAGAAGTAAGTTAACATATAGTAAATGCGTTTAAATAAAACAAATAGCGTATATATTGAATAAATAAACAGAATTGGAGAAAAAAATGAAATTATCGCTCGGATTATTGAGTCTGTGTGCCTCGTTGTCGCTGATCGCGGCTCCGGTAAAGAATCTGCCGGCATCGTTCTACAACCGTAAAGGCCTGGAAAAAATGCCGAAGTTGGACTGGGAAAAAATGCCGGTGGTCAACGTACTCGACTGCGGAGCGGATAACAATGGTAAGAAGCTCTGCGGCCCAATGTTTGACAAAGCGGTCGCGAAACTCACAGCCAAAGGCGGCGGAGTTGTTTATATCCCGGCCGGAATATACCGTTTCAGGAATCCTATATCCGATAGTAAAAAGATCCAGGATCGCTTCTCATGGAAAAAGATGGAGTTGAAAAATATTCATTTTGTTGGAGAAGGCCCGGAAAAGACGATTATCATTACTGATTACGACGGCATAAAATATTCCGGACAGCCTGCTCCTTATCTCTGGAATATCAGTAAAAGCGAAAATATTTCCATCCGTGATTTAAGCTTTTCAATTTTTCCGTTTTTCGGGATGCGCAGCCCGCGTATGGGCGAAGGCGTTTTCTCCCTCGCTTTCGGCGGAAATAAAGACGTCCAGGTTATCAACGTGACCTGCGATCAGGGGCGTATCCCCATCTGCTTTTGGGGTGGGAACACCAATGCATGGGTCGTGGATTGCGATGTCAGGAATACCGGGGCCGACGCCATCAAGTTTGATTCATGCATTGATACAGTGGCGGCATACAACTATATAGAATGTAACAATGACGATGCTTTCTCCGGTTTGTATATGAAAGCCGGACCGTCTAAAAATAACGCTTTTCTGTATAATACCATGGTTTACAATAAAGGCTGGGGACGCGGAATCGCGATCAGCGGTTACAACCATCAGGTTGTCGGCAACTGGATTGAGTCTCAAGGCATGGTCGGGGTGTTACTCCACCAGGTGGGATTTGCCAAGTTCAGACCGGACATTACCTCTAAAGACTGGACCATTTCCGGTAATACTATGGTCAGGACCGATTTGCATTGCAAGCGTTCAAATATGCTGATAGGACACCGTTACAGCGGTGCAATTGCCGGATACGTCAAACAGGACGGCATGGTCATTACAGATAATAAGATTTTAGGAACAGCCTCTAACGGTGTCAATCTTTCAAGGTATAACAAGATCAACGGTCTGGTTGTCTCCGGAAACCTCATTGCCGGTAATATGGATGGCGGTCTGGCCATGGCTCCGAAAAGCAGTAAAGATTTTCTAAAAGATGTTACTCTGACCAACAATATAATTGTTGAAAATCGTGATTACAGCTTTAAAACTGCCAACAAGGTTGAACTGGCAAAATGCAGCGGCAACATTATTGACACTCCCGCTGAAGTCTTTAAAACCAGCTCCCTGAAGAAAGATATCTCCAAAGTCATCAAGAAGGGGCGTGATAAGGATATGGCGCTGCTCAAAGGTTTTGAGTTGAGGAAAGAGGCATCCGGTTACACTGATATGTATCTGGATGCCCGTACCATGAAACAGCCCAAGGCTCAAAAAGTACCTGTTTCCGTAAATAAAGGCCCCGTCATAGATGTAAAGAAACTGGGGGCTAAAGGAGACGGCAGAACCTCTGACACCTTGACTTTTATTCGCGCTATTGCCGCACTTCCTGAAAAAGGCGGAACTCTGAAGATACCGGCCGGTAAATATTTGCTCAAACCCGTCAAAGGCAAAGACTCACTGCCTTGGACCTGCATCAAACATACTCTGGTGGTTAAAGGCAAAAAGAATATATCAATTGTTGGTACAGGTACGGGGAGTGTGCTTCTTTTCCCATCCATGAAACATGAGGGGCTGCGTTTGATCGGACTGGAAAATGTTACGGTTCGCAATCTTACTCTGAAAATGACGGCTAAATCATACCACCGGAAGAATCGAACTCCACTCGATGTTGTTGCTTGTAAAAACGTGGTCGTAAACAGAGTTACTTCACTTGATTCTATCGGCTATGGTTTGCGCTTCGATGCCTGTACCTCGGTCCTCGTAGACGACTGCGACGTCAAAAACGCTAATCAGATCGGGATGAATATCCTTGGCGGCTGGCAGATAACTGTAAAAAAATGCAGTATCGCAAATACCCGTGACCATGGTATTCATATCGGCAGTATCGGCGGTATAGCCAGACTTCCTAAATTCATCGATATTACTGGAAATAATATAGCCGGAACCCGTGAAGGACAGGGGATTTCTCTGAGCTACGGGACCGAGCTGAAGGTTACCGGCAACAAGGTATCCAATGCTTATCAGGCCGGGATCGCGGCTTACTATGTGAATGCCATCTTCCCTCTTGAAAAACTGCTGATATCCGGGAATACCGTAACAAACTGTGCTTCCGGTAAACTTTCGTACATGCGTGGCGCGATCAGTTGTTTTAATGTTTCGGCTTCAAACCGTCGCAGCAAAGGAAAGTTTATGCCGGTCATTACCGGGAATACAATTGATTCAACTGACGCGAATGGCGTTTGGATATATAAAAGTGATGTCGGCGACCGTGCGGTAGTAAAGGATAATGTCTTTAAAAACGTAAAGCTTGAAAATGTTGTCATCAACGATGCAAAGAAGA
>MDTD01106442.1_pt1 | contig 13753 bp, 11 predicted proteins | sample 811221 | NCBI WGS metagenome assembly MDTD01 (sample SAMN05326646, study PRJNA326480) | marine metagenome | isolation source: seawater | place: Pacific Ocean: South West | collected 2011
CGGTCATTTAATTCTAACTCTAGATGAGAAGCTATTGGATTGAAATAACCTATATCAAGTTGTCTATTTTCTCCTGAATATATTATAGTCTCTGAAAATCCTATAATCAATGATCTTTGATTTGTCCATTCAAATCCTCGAGCAGTAATGTACCTATTGATATTCTTCTGAATATTTTCCAAATAGCCATGTATGTATCGGACTCTAACTCTTCCATAATCTGAACCCAATAATATATAATCAAAAGCTTCACTGTTTTCACTCAAGGCTAATTGGATGTCATTACCCGCACCCCAGTTTTGATTACCTTTCCCAATTTCTAAGATTACCCAACTATTTTCAAATCCTAAGCCAGAGTGATTATTCTGGTTTCCATATGAATTGAGTATACCCTTGTATTGTTGATCACCGTTTGATTTAATATTAAATGATGGATAAATATATCCATAATAGTAATCTTTGAAATATATACTACCATATCCTTTAATAATATGAGAATTACTTTTAGCATTAATAGCTAAGGATCCATTAGTTTTCATCATAGCAGAATGTTTAACAACTTCATTTTGCAATTGTGATTTAAATCTATTTGTTCCGAAGATAGATAATGATTGCCAGTTTTTACCAACATCATAAAGCATTTTTCTAGATTGGTATAAGAAGTGGTCTTTTGGTATGGGCTGAGAAAAGACTAAATCTAGTTTTAAAATTATAGAGATTATTAAAAAGCACTGTTTACCATATGGAGGATACCATAGCTGCTTCATTAAGAGATTGAATCGTTTTTTTAAAATTTATGCTTCTGCTTTAATTCTTGATAATGATATCTCGCTACTATTTTCTATATGAGGGCCGAAACTTCTTGGGGTATAAGTAGGAACAATTTGTTTAAGTAAAATTTGGATTTTCTCACTATCCAATTTTTCTGCACACTTTAATAATTCATCTAAACTGGTTGAAAATATAGACCAATGTATATTGGGGACACTATCTTTTAAAACCATTATCTTTCTGTGGGATGTGCTTACCTTTTTTTCATTCAACAATTGAAGTTCCTCATATAGCTTTTCTCCTGGCCTTAATCCTGTAAAAACAATTGGAATATCAACTTCTGGCTCAAGGCCCGATAACCTAATTAAATCTTTTGCCATTTGTACAATTCGAATTGGTTTACCCATTTTCAATAAAAATATTTCACCGTCTTTTCCAAGTGCCCCACATTGTATTATTAATTGAGATGCTTCTTGAATCGACATAAAGTATCTGGTCATTTCAGGATGCGTAATAGTTATTGGCCCGCCTTGATTAATCTGCTTTTGGAATGTAGGTATTGCACTTCCGGAGCTTCCTAAAACATTTCCAAACCTTACTGCCATAAAAGTAGTTTTTGATATCGCATTGTAGGCTTGTATCAATTTTTCAGATGCCCTTTTTGTGGCTCCCATAACATTAACAGGATTTACAGCTTTATCAGTTGATACTAATACAAATTTATCAACTAAATACTTATCTGATAGTTTTACAATATTTAATGTGCCCCCGAGATTGGTTTGAACTGCAGTCCAAGGATGGAGTTCTTGAATTGGAACGTGTTTGTAGGCAGCTGCATGGAAGACAATATGTGGACGATTTTCGGAAAACACTTTATCACATTCATTTTTAATATTAACTGATGCCAAAACAGTTTTTAAAATTGTTTTTGTTTGCACTTTAGAGAAGTATTGATCCAGCTTGTATATATTCTCCTCACTAGTATCAAGGCATATAATCTCTGCTGGCTTAAAGGACATGCATTGTTTAACTAACTCCGAGCCTATCGAACCTCCAGCACCAGTAATAAGAACTCGTTTCCCTCGCAGAATTTCTTCAATTGAATTCATATCCAGATTTATCTCTTTCCTACCTAAAAGGTCTGAATATGAAACATCTCTAACAGCAGCTAAAGAAATTTCCCCATCAATTATTTCATTAATTGCCGGTACAGTTTTATACCGCTTACCAGTACGTTTGCAGATATCTACAATTCGACGAATTTGGTCTCCTGATGCAGAAGGTGCCGTAATTAGTAATTCATCATAGGGTATATCGAGGTTGGGAAGTTCTGATATGGTACAAAATATTTCTTTACCATGCAGAAGAGCACCTTTCTTTTGCATATTATCATCTACAAAGCCGGCAATAGAGTATAGATGTCTAGATGTGGTCATTATTTCCCTAGCCAACTTTTCACCTGTTTTACCTGCACCAATAAGTAATAATTTTTTCCTTCGCCGGGGGTTTTTTAAGGGAGAATCTTCGTGATAATGAGTATAATAAACTCTAACACTTAGTCTGATACCCACAATAGTTATAACATTAAGTATATAATAGATTAATAAGACAGATCTGGATATTATTGCAGAAGTTTTAAAAATAAAGACAAATATAACTGAAATTGCACATACAATTGATACTGCACTAATTATTGCATAAAAATCAAAAAGACTAGTGTAGCGCCATAAACGTGCATACAAATCCGAAAAGTAAAATACAGAAATTTGAAAAAATATAAACCAAGGTATCCAGGAAAAAAAGATCGCCATCTGATTTTCTGGTACTACAAAGTCAAAACGAATAAGAAATGCAACATATAATGCTAACCCTGCTGTTAAGCTGTCTAAAAACATTAATCTGATACTTCTATTTTTCATTGCATTATTTCAATAATTTAGTTTGCGCATTTATATTATAGTTGAATGGGTATATTATGTAAGATCACTCTATTACTCACTTTGCGTATAAATATACAAAGATAATTTCAAATTAATACATTTTTAATAACAAACATAAACATTGTTAAGCCTTGTTTTTATTCCAACTAAAGCATAGAGAGTATTGTATCAATAATTCTATTTTGATCTTGATGGGAAAGACTTGAACCAGACGGAAGACACAACCCATTCAAAAATAATTCAGCTGACACATCTCGTTCCCCATTTTTTATATAGTCGTAATTTTTGTATAATGGCTGCAAATGCATTGGTTTCCAAACGGGTCGGGATTCAATATTTTCTTTTTCTAAATTATCAATGATTTGAGATCTGGATAATTTTGTAATTTTTTTATTTACTGTAATAGTCGTTAGCCAATTATTTGATTTACAATATTCAGCCTGACTCATAAAATCAATACCTTCTATAGGGGAAAGAGCATCAAAATAATTTTTATAAATTTTTCTTCTTTTTTCTATGAAGTCTTCAAGATTTTTTAATTGCCCCCTGCCAACTGCAGCCAAAAGGTTGCTCATGCGATAATTATAGCCTAGTTCCTTATGTTCATAATGAATTTCAGGCTCTCTTGACTGGGCTGATAAAAAACGAGCTTTTTCTGTATAATCTTCATTATTTGATACCAGCATACCACCACCAGAAGTAGTAATGATTTTATTCCCGTTAAAAGAAAAAACGCCGATACTTCCAAAATTACCACATTTTTTCCCTTTATATTCAGAGCCCAATCCCTCTGCTGCATCTTCAATGAGTTTGACATTATTTTTTTCACATAAATCACTAATTGAGTCATAGTCACAACTTTGGCCGTAAAGATCTACAGCAATAAGAGCTTTAGGTTTATACTTTTTTATTGCACATTCAAGAGCATTGAGGTCAACCGTCCAGTATCTAGGGTCAACATCAACAAAAACCGGAGTTGCATTTTCATATAGTATTACATTGGCACTTGCTGCGAAAGTCAAACTGGGGCACAAAACAATATCTTTCGAAGAAATGCCCAAAATTCTCAATGCTAGGTGTAAAGCTGCTGAACCTGATGATAACGCACATGCATCAACAATATTTATATAATTTGAAATTTCATTTTCAAATTTGTCAACATGTGGTCCAAGTGGCGCAATCCAGTTTGAATCAAATGCATTTATTAGAAACTTTTTTTCCTCAGCAACCATGTGAGGTGGTGATAAATATATTCTTTTATTTTTGCCCATTTAAAAAAGTATCTAAATAATTTCAATTTTCCTAGATAGAGTATTTATCAAATCATAACCATCCCAGTTCAAGGAAAAGTCCATTGTCCGTCCAATTGGGACAATTCTATCTATACCTAAAGGCTCTATATCGTTTATAAGATTTTCTAACTCATCTTTTGAAAAGCCGAAATAGGAAAGTGTCTGATACTTTCTATTTACTATTTCTGATATTTCATTAATTGATTTAGCATGATATTCAGAAAAATAGCCACTATTTAATTTGAACCTATCAATACCTTTATTTAGCTTTTTAAGCTCAACGCGCCATAATAGGTTATCCTTTGTTTCAACATGTTTAATATCATCCAATTCAATAGCTTGTCTATAAAAATTTGTCATCTTATCAATCGCTGAGGCAGGTTGGAAATCATATCTCTTTTTTATTATTTGATATAGAAGATCCCAAAATTTATTTTGAGAGGATTTTACATTCTTAGCTGAACCCATCCATATAATCAAATGAGGAGCAGAGCATGAATTTTGGTCAAATAAATACGTATCGTTGTAAAACCCTAAAGCAATTTTCCGCTGGTTTAATTCGTGAACAAACCTATCGGCATTAATAATGGAAATTGAAAATCTGTCTGAAAATGTTACATCAAATGCTCTAGGATCAATTGCATTTTTTCTTATGTTATTAATAGTTTGATCACCTCCCCAAATTAATCGAACATCACAATGTAAAGAAAAGTGTTTTGTTGCATTATTCGAACTTTCATATTTCACTAAAATTATTCTATTTGTAACGGTATCATGAGCAGATATCTTTGAAAGGGAATTTATAGCATCTACAATGATATTGACTTGCTCAAAACTTTTCGATGGAACCCTTACGATATTTGTATTCCCGGATAATAATCCTGCAATCAAGGAAAATGCGAAGTTTACCGGAATATTGGATGGCGCAATATGAAAAACTGTTCCTCTTCCTACTCTGTTCCTATTATTGCGAATAAAGTGTTTTTTTAATTGCAATATATTTGCTTCTCTGCAAAAAAAAGAAAAAGCCGCAACATCTGGAAAGTATTTCAAACGAGTGTCTTTTTTTATTTCTTTTGACAATGCGTCTATATATGAAATAACGTCAGAGGAAAATATCTGCGTTGATGGCAATTTTAATAGAGTATCATAATTTTTTACAGTTACTTTTGTTAAAAACATAATCTTATGATATTTCTTCGGCATAGGTATCACCGCATCCACGAAGTTCTGCACTTTCCATACGCCCAAAAATATGAAAGTATTTTCCTAGGCGACCACATTTACAATCATCTTCACCCAAAAGTACACCTTCATCTTCTGTTATAAGTAAATGACCAGGGTAACTTTTTGGTAAAATAGACACAGTTTGGATAATGCCCTGCTTCCCCACTGGTAATATTGAAAAATCGCGCGCACTGCGTACCAATATATCAGAAAATACTGAGGCGTGTAAATTCCCATATTCACATTCCATGTATATTGATCCAGTTTGTTCAACCATGCCATAATAATCATATACTTTCTTTATTCCACACAACTTATTTAAAGCTGATCTAAACTCTTTAGATGAGATTGACTCAGCCTCAAGTTTTTTCCATCCACCGCCATGAATCATAACTGCATTTGACAGATCGATATTAATTTTCTTTTTCTCTAATTGTTTAATAAAATGTTGAAAAACCATGTAGGTAAAACCAAAGATAAAAATTCTTGACCCATCATGTTCTTTAATAAATGATATGAGATTATCAACTTCCAATTTCATATTTTCATCAAGAGCATAAATCCGTTTTGTACCAAACATTGAAAAACCAAGGATCCCAGCTCCTCTGGCTGAAAACATGTTTCTATTTTTCAAGATTGAAGATGAATCAATTATAATCATTGGGGTACGTTTCAAACCAATAAACTCTGAAATAATTTTTGTTAGCACTTTAGATTGATTAATTGATGTCTGTTTATCAAGAAATATTTTTGAAAGGTCTTGACCACTTGTTCCTGAGGAAGTCATTGTTTTTATAATATCTTTTTTGTTGATACTATAGAGATCATATATCTTGAAGAGTCTCACTGGAAGAAAGGGTATTTCATCATAGGATACTGTTTTTTTTATATCAAAGCTCAAACTGTCAATTATATTTTTATACTTCGTACAATGGTTATAATGATACTTTGTAAGATAATTCAGATAGGTGTTGAAAAAGTTAGTTTTTTCTTCTTTATTAAGAGAATAGGGTTCCAGATTAAGAAAGTCATTTATATTCATAATCAATTTGGCAATTCTGAATAAATCGTTTTCCCCGATGTATTTTTGGGAATATTTTCAATTAACTTAACTATAAATGCATTAGAATTAATTCCAATCTTTTCTGAAATGAATGAACTTATTTCATTAAGATATTTTTTTTCTGTTATGTATATAATCATGTTATCATCCTTCCCAGCACATGCAACATCAGGTATCATATTTTTCAATAATCTTTCAGTTTCATCTAGATTTACGCGGTTGCCATAAAGTTTTATAAATCGTTTTTTACGTCCAACAATATAATAGAATGAATCTTTATCTCTTCTAGCTATATCACCTGTATGTAAAACACCATTATTTTCATCATTTTTAGCAAGATCGTAGCAGTCGAATGCATATCCCATTGAAACATTTGGCCCCTCATAAACGAGTTCACCAATCGTTTCATTTCTTTTTATTACTTTACCTTGATCATTTATAAGCGATAGTTTTCCTCCAGGAATAGCGATGCCAATACTACCTAGCTTTGAAGTTGAATATTCATATGGCAGATAGCTAATCCGCGGACTCGCCTCTGTTTGTCCATACATTACAAAGAATCTTTTATCATTTTTCTGGCAAAAATAAGCAAAATCACTGATTAACTCATCATTTAACTTTCCTCCTGCTTGGGTTATTGTCTTTAGATAAGGAAGGTATAATTTAAAAAATCTTAGTTTTTTTAATATTTCAAAAGAATATGGGACACCAGACAATGAGGTTGATTGATAATTTTTTAAAAATTCCCAGAATCCTTTATTCATTAAGCTAAGGTCATTCAGCAGTATTGTAGCACCTTTGATAAGATGGCTATTTATAATTGATAACCCAAAGGAATAGTGGATTGGCAATAGGGTAATAGGTCGTTCATTTTTATCTATAGATAAATAATCAGCAATTGAAATAGCATTTGATAAGACATTTTGATAACTGAGCCTGACTAATTTTGGACTTCCTAGACTTCCAGAGGTGGTTAATAATAATGCAAGATTTTCATTTAATTTAATTTTATTATCAAAATCTGTTTTTAATAAAGTATGCTCAAGTAAGCGAAATACTGGTTTACCAAATTTAGATAACTCAACCCTCTCATTCGGAAGCCATAAATATTTAGGCTTATACTTATTGATTAGTGGTTCTATTAATTCTGGTGACATTGATGAATCAAGTAATAAACAGACTACTTTATTTGATAAAAATGAAATATAACCACACAAAGATCCAATATGATTTTTTGATAAACAAAAAACCAAGCATCGATTATTTATTTTTTGATAAATCTTTTTGGAATATGATTGCAGATCACCATAAGAAAATTTGTCACCATTTGGTAAAATTACAGCCGTGTTAGTGTTGTTATAGTTAAGTATGTTTTTTGGAAACATTGTGAATCACGGAATTAATTAACAACTAAAAAATGCTAAGTTAGAATATTAGATTTCCACTTTATAAAGGTACTTTATAAAAATTCTAATTTGGTTAAGATATCTTCAGCAATATCTTGAGGCATTAACCTATTTTCACTTAAAAGATGATTGTAATCGCCAGGGTTGGAAAATCGATCAGAAATGCCAATACGAAATAAGCCTGGAGACTGTTTTTCTGATGATAAATACTCAGAGATAGCAGTTCCAAGACCACCTATAATATTATGCTCCTCAATAGAAACAAGTAATCTTGAACCGAAATGTTTTTTTATTACTTCCGTGTCTATAGGTTTTATTGTGTGCATATCAATTATGCTAACAGAAAATCCTTTTTTTTCAATTATTTCAGATGCTCGCAAGGCATGACTAACCATAATTCCTGTAGCAAATATCGTTAAATCACTTCCTTCCTTAATCTCTATACCTTTACCTATATCAAAATCATAATCATCTTCATATACTATTGGACAATTAAGAGTACCTGTTAAACGTAAGTAAACAGGTTTATTTAAGTCAATGGCTGCAACTAGTGCTTTTGCAGCCTGACCAGCATCAGAGGGGCTAAGAATTGTAATACCGGGAACTGAACGAAGTATTGATAAGTCTTCAATGGCATAATGTGTATTCCCGAAGAATGTGAGAGCGAATCCTGAGCTTATACCAACAGCAATAATATTCTGTTTCATATACCCCATATATTGACGTATTTGTTCACAACTTCTCATAGATAAAAAACAAGCCTGTGCATCAACAATGACTTTATTACCTTCACTCGTCATTCCTGCAGCGACACCAATCATATTTTGTTCAGCGATACCCATATTTATAAAATTATCGGGATATTTTGATTTAAATCGGCCTAAGCCAACTGGTTCTGACATATCAGCAGATATGACATAAATATTTGACTCTACTTTTTGTTTTTCCATTAGACCAATACTAAATGCAGCTCCATTTTGTCCTAATCTTGAATAAATCTTAGCTTTAAGTCTATCTATCTTTATCATAGTAATACTTAAACTTGCTCTGATACTGCAATTTTATATTGCTCAGAATTCAAACTTCCGTGGTGCCAATCAACGCTATTTTCCATAAAAGAAACACCTTTTCCTTTAATTGTGTGAGCAATAATTGCATTTGGTTTTGAAGTATGTTTATTTAAAAAACTTTTATCTAATTCAGTAAGATTATGTCCATCAATTTCACAAACGTTAAATCCGAAAGATTCAATTTTTAATCCAAGTGTTGATTTATCCATGATATCTTTTGTATATCCATCAGATTGTAATTTATTAAAATCAACAATCAAGGTTAAATTTGTCAAATTATAATGTGCTGCTGACATTAAAGACTCCCATATCAATCCTTCATCACACTCTCCATCTCCTACTAGTACATAAATATGATTTTTTAATTTATTTATCTTACATGAGATCGCAACTCCAACGCCAAAAGATAATCCTAAACTAAGGCTACCACCGGAAAATTCAATACCTTCAGATAAATTGCGCTTTGCATGTGCATAATATGGTGATCCATTTTTTTCAAATGTGTCCAAATCTTCTTTTTTAATATATCCACAATATTCTAAGGCTGTGAACAATGCCATTGCAGAATGTCCTTTGCTTAAAATAAATCGGTCTCTTTTATCATCATGCAAATTATTTTTGTTTATATTGAGAATCTTGCCATATAAAATTGCTAAAGTTTCTACAACAGATAAGCCTGCACCTAAATGTGTGCCACTTAAGCCAACTCCATATGTTAGCTCAAGCACTCTAAGTCTCATTTTACGACACATTTCCGTAATTTTTTTAAACTGTTTACTATTTTGATTCATGCCACTTTAGAAAATAATTTATTATTTCATAATATTTAATAAAAATAATAGGCATCCAAGTCTTTTATCCAAATAATATGCTAAATAAGGCGCTTACTAAATTTTTATCATCTAAGAAAAGTTCAATAAAAAGTCTGCCAATTTTGTTGCTATTGTTTGCTATCTGGTTAGCTTTATTCTTTTATAAATGATTATTAAATCTTTTATCTAGTTTATTACTTAGTAATTTAATATTCGGTTTTTATAATACTGGTGTTTTGAAAATTAATGTGGACACTTGAGTTGCAGGTATAAGTTATATCAAGAATGCCTACTCTAGTATTTTTTGCCCTGTCCTCAATATCTCTAATGTTCATTTAATTCAGTTCTTAATTAAATCTTATATAAATTCTGACTCAATTAAGATTTTTCCTAACTCTTTGAAAAGACCAGGTTAAACCCCTCAGCATAGCTAGCCCCAGATTCACTGCCCAAAACTTTCGCCCTTGCTTTCACAGCCTCAAGGCTTCGTGGATGAGGGAAAGGAACTAATTCGTGTGTGTAACACTCTAACGCTTTCAGTTTTTTATCTATAGTTGAACTAATATCAATAAAGATATTTGGACAAAACATTTTAAATGGAGTTCTTGCTCCCCACTCAGTTGAGGAATTTACATGATAGGTGAGAATATTTTTTATAGGGCTTTGAGGTTTAGGTCTTCCAATAACCATAACTGATTCATAAAGTATTTGATGGTCCAAGTTAACATCATAGTTGTGGTGTGTAAATATGGTGTCAGGTTGAATTCTATTTACAATTTTTCCTAATTCCATATTTATGCTCACTTGGCTAACAGTGTCTAAAGACATGTCAGGAAAATCAAGATGAATAACATCATTAACTCCTAAAATATCGCATGCGCTTAATAATTGTTTATGTCTTATTTCATACATATCCTTATCATTAGGGTATTGACTACTAACTCCGTCGGTTACAACAACAACGGTTACTTTACCACCCTTCTGTGTTATAAGTGGTATTGTACCTCCAACACCTAGTACTTCATCATCAGGGTGTGCACATACTATTAATGCTTTATTAAATTCAATCATCATTAATTATTTTTTTTAAAGCAGATATTTCTTTTTTCAAAGCAAATAATTCGTCTTCTATATGATACCCAAGCTTCTCTCCTAATTTAAAGTATTTCGAGGAAACCTCTTTTCCATTTATAAAAAATTTACTCAGCCATATGGGTCTATCACCGGCTTGCACCATTATAGCATTATTTTTTTTTGCTAATATTTGGCCCTTTGTGCCATGATAAGAGGTGACTTCATCATTATTTGCGCGAAATATGGTGATTTTTTGATTTTGATAATACGTATATGCTCCCGGATATGGCTCTGAAACAGCACGAATTAATTTTTCTATGTCATAAGCACTTTTTTCAAAGTTAAGAAACCCATCACTTGGCGTCCTCTTTCCTCTATAGGTTGATTTTTTTAAGTCCTGAACTTTAAATTCAATTTTATTAGATATAATGTTATCATATATTTCAGAAAAAGCATCGCGAAGATTTTCAGCAACTACATTATATAATTCAGAAGCATATGAATTTGTTGGTACTTCAAAGTATTTTTGAACTAGAATTTCTCCTGAATCTACTCCCTTGCTCATTTTAAATAGAGTTATTGCACTCTCTTTCTTTTCTTGAATGATAGTCCAAGGTACTGGGGCTCGTCCTCTACCTTCTGGCAATGGAGAGGGATGGCTACCAACAATAAATTCATTTGGTATACTTAGCAAATTTTCTTTAAAGATTTGGCTCCAACCCAGAACAAAAATATAATCAGGATTTTCATTTTTTATATGCAAACAGGTTTCAGTACTGTTTATATCATTTGTATCGATCGTTTTTATATTATTGGTACTGCAAAACGGATGCAAATCAACATAATCAGAGACACCATCGGATTCTTTTGGAGGAAGTGTGACGAGCGATACAACATTAACTTTCTTTTTTATTAAACCGCGAAGGGCTACATCACTTTCAATGTTTGCTCCAACACATATTATTCGAGGTTTACTTAATTTTTGTTTCAATTTAATTTTTCCAAATTGCCTTAGTATTTACTAATGCATTGATATGATTAGTATTTGGTTATTTTTGAATAGTTTATAATTGTGCCATTTTTATGCTTAAATCTAAATTCTTATAAAACTTTTGATCTGATTTTTGAGATCAACAAATTTATTCATTACAAACACAATTTACATTGACGTTCTTAACTGATAATGCATTTTTAAATAATATCTTAACCTTTTTAGAATCGAAGTAAAAAAGGAATTATCATCTGAAGCAAGTTCAACATATAATCTTTTAAGCCTACTACTCTTACTTTGTATCTGCATTGTGTCACTTTTTAACAAATAATTAATAAATATCCTGTTTCTTCTTCTATTAAAAATCTCGTTGAAAACTTTTGAAGGGATTGGTGTTTTAAATAATTTATGTGCAATATACATTACTATTTGAACTCTTATCCCAGCTTCATCTTCATCTACCCATTTTAAAATCAAATCCCAATCAATATTTACAGCTCTAGCTAATCTATCAATATCCACATATAGTCTTAACCCCGGTGAAAGGGTATAGTAATGACCAGATGCAATGTGAAGCGCACAAAAGTACATCAAGGAAGTTTCTGATAATACTCTAATGTTTGAATTGTCAATTTGTTTTGCTGAGATTCTTTCTTTCGCAAGTCTCTCATTATACTTTTCTTGTATCAGGAAAGCCCTACTGGTCGTTGTCCATAAAATATTAATCCAAAAACCATCATTTAATTTGTTAGGATTGAAAAACATTGATACTTGCTCTGAATAATTAGTAACTCTTCCGGAACGATTTTCATAAATAAATCCCATATCTGTTAGGCATTTGATGATAATCTCTTTTTCACTAGGGTCAGCATAAAGGTCAACATCTCCAGAACAAAAACATCCAAGGCATGAATTACTAAGTAGCACAACTCCATAATTTTCAGCCAGTGTTAATGTTTTAGATCCAACAGTTTTCATCTCTAAAAAGACATCATCTACAATTGACTTGATTTTTCTATTTCTTTCTAAAAATGAATCATGCTTACGAATCCAATATTCCTTATCGCATCCAATGTGAGCAAGTACACATGCAGCAAAAGGCAGTATTTTTTCTTTATTAATTATTGCTTCAAAAGAACCCCTTTCATGTTTACTATAATATTCCTTTAAAAGTATCTTTTCATCAAATGTTAAAGATTTTGGGACTTTTAAAAATAGGGATGTTAGATCTTGTCCTCTATATAAAATCATAGAGTAAATTTTTTCTTAAGTTTAAAATGTAGTATTGATGCAATTATTTTTATCAAATGACTATATCATATTTCTTCAATAGTTCTTTACCCTTTTTAAAAGAACTAAAATCAATTATGTCGTTCATTTCCATCATAATATCAAAACCGTCTTCTAATGCTGCAATTAGTGACATATGGCCAACTGAATCCCAGTTTGTAATCGATTGGTATTCAAGTGTTTCTAATAATTTCTCTTCAACCTCAAAAGATTCAATAAATGCATTTGCATATATCTTTTCATTTTCTTTATTTATATTCATTTTTATAATATTCCATTATTAAATGTTCAATAATCAAAATTTATTCCCTCCATCAACTCTAATAACCTGTCCATTAATAAATGAAGATCTATCAGACGCTAGGAAACTAACAATATCACTTATCTCTTCTGCTTGGACCATCCTTTTAAACGGCTCATCAATAGATGATAACATCTCTCTTTCTTTTCTTGCTTCATCAGAATGTCCCATATCTGTATTTGTTAAGCTAGGTGCTACAACGTTTACTCTGATCCCGTGCTTACCTAATTCATATGATAAAGTTTTTGAAAAAGCTATCATTGCAGCCTTAGAGGTGCCATAAGCACAATTGCCCTCACTTAAATCGATACCAGCAACCGAGGAAATATTAATTATGCTCCCTTTTTTATTTCTTATCATAGACTTGCATACAAGTTGCGTTATTTCAAGCATACTGAAATAATTCACTTCAAAAACTTCTCTTATGGTATTTATATGAGTCATCTGGAATAACCCACCATGAATGATACCTGCACAATTAACTAAAATATCAATCCGAACTTTTGATTTTATTAG
>MDTD01070285.1_pt1 | contig 13752 bp, 8 predicted proteins | sample 811221 | NCBI WGS metagenome assembly MDTD01 (sample SAMN05326646, study PRJNA326480) | marine metagenome | isolation source: seawater | place: Pacific Ocean: South West | collected 2011
CAAAGCGAATCAGCGCGTTGTCGAGGTTTTCAGGTTCGGTGAGACGGGCGGTGACGGTGATTTGTCCCTTCTCTGTGAACTTGATGGCATTGGAAATCAGGTTCACAAGCACCTGTCGCACACGGATGGGATCGGTGTGAATGGTCTGGGGGAAAGGCGCCTGGATATTGATGTTGAGCTTCAGTGATTTTTCGGTTGCCTTGACCTGCATCAGTGACTGGACATCGTGGAGGATCTCCATGAGGTTGGTCGGGATGTTTTCCACCTGCATCTGCTGGGCTTCAATTTTGGAGATATCGAGAATGTCGTTGATGATGGCCAGCAGGTGCTTGCCGTTGCGTTCGATGGTCTGCAGGTATTTGGCTTGCTCATCGCGTGGCAGGTCGGGTTCCTGCAGGATATCACTGAATCCGAGAATGGCAGTCATGGGCGTTCTGATTTCATGACTCATGTTGGCCAGGAACTGACTCTTGGCCTGATTGGCTGCCATGGCTTGTTGTAAGGCATCATTGAGTTGTTCAGTGCGTTCCTTGACACGGCTGTCCAGTTCATTGTGGACGTTTTGAACCTGATTGAGCATGCCGTTAAAGACATCGATCAGTGTACCCACTTCATCCTGTTCGGATTGTTGGCTCACACGCAGTGCGTAATTGCCTGTCTTACTGACCTTATCCGCTGCCTGTGTCAGCGCATGAATCGGTCGGATCAGATCCCTTTGTTTACGGATGGCAATGAAGACGGCGATACTCACCGCACCTGAACCAATCAATACCAGAATGAAAAACTCAAAGGCAAGATTACCCAGTGCCGGTCTGAGATCATAATGTAATTCAAGCACACCGATGGTTTGATTCCCATGCTTGATCGGCATGCGCACTTTGATTTCGTCAAACTTGGGAGCTTGATGCAGCGCATGGTGACGTTTTTGATCATTGGCTGCACTGACGTATTCGCTGAGTTGAACACCTTGAGCATTACTCACATGGACCCATTGAATTTCGGGGATGGCCTTGAGTGATTCGAGTGTTTCCTTGAGTGCCTGTTTGTCTTCGAAGGCGACCGCCGCATAACTGTGAATCGCCGTCATCTCCGCGATGGATGTGGCAGTGTCCAATGCCTTGGGGCGAAGCTGTGAAAGTTGGAAGGTGATAAAACACACACATGCCAGAATCACGGCAAGGCTACAGACTGTCATTGTCAAAATGACCAGTCGGCTGCCGAATTGTCGTTGTTTACGATGAGGCATGTTTGGGTTTAATCCTTACCACGCACTTTTACACCAAGCCGCAACAGCTTTGAGCTGACGTGGATGCTTGATTGTCTGATTTCCTTGAGGTTAACGGTGAATGAGATGCCCGACTGATCCTGTCGAAGGCCGATCATCCCCCCGTATTCTGCGAACTGTGGCATGTCACCGACCAGTAAATAATCCGGTTTGATATTGCTGCGTTGGAAGGTCTGCAATTCTGCCAGGCCTGCATCATGCATGTAGATCAGATGACTACCAGAAAGCAATTGCTCATCGGCTTGGCTGAGTGTCCCTTTTTTGAATGCCTTTTGGGGCAAGTGATGAATCACCACCTTGCGATCGTTGAACTTGCCATCCACAAAGGCTTGTTGCATGGTTTGGGCAAAGTCTTCACCACTGACGATCGTGATGGTGAATGGCGGGGTCTGTGGATCAGCTTGAAGATCTTTCCATGTGGTCAAGCGCATGAAATTGACCAGGTATGCCACCTTGATCTGATCGACTTTCTCCTGGTTTTCGCCATTGGCATAGACGGGTAGACACAACTGCAAGACAAGTCCAAACAGGCAAAGCCACAACGTCATCCGCCAGGATGCGAGCTTTTGCAGTCGGGATTTGAAGCAGACTGTGTTCATGTTGATTTAGAACGTCATGTTCACCTGGAAATAGAAACTACGCGGAACCTCACCGGTGTATTGATTGATGTCACGTTCGATCATTTCGGTATGTTTGGGGTCAATCAGGTTCTGTCCCCACAAGCCGATCTGAACCTGGTCATTCAGACGCCAGGTCAACCCCAGGTCCAATCGGATGTAGCTGTCTGCAACATAGGAGGGGACACTGTCGACGTAGTACAGCGCGGCATTGAGTTCCATATCCCGGCCGATGTCCAGATACGATCGCAGATGAAACTGGTTGTCGGGATAGGCTTCATTCAGATCAAAGGTTTCAAACACTTCGCCGCTGAGATTGGTATGTGCATGGCTGTAGCCGGCTTCAAGCCTGAAGGTATGGGCCGGCTGCCAGATCAGATTCACTTCGCCACCGATGATCTGGCCTTGATAACCATTGATCAGACTGAAGGTGTCCAGGTCAATATTCAGCAGGTTGGTGTAGTCGTTGACATAGAACGTGGTGTCGAGGGTAAGGTCTCTGGTCAGGTGTGAACGGTAACCCAATTCATAAGCAATGAGTTCTTCAGGTTCCAGATCACGACTACCGCTGGCAGGCAATGGATAAAGCACACCAGAAGGCCCACCAAAGTCACCAAGGTCAACAAAGACCGCAACCAGATTCAAGTCGGTGGTCCCGCGTCCAAGTGTTCTGGGGGCACGTGAGACGGCACCCCAGAGTGTGTTGTTCTGATCCGGTGTCCAGGTCACGCGAGCACTGGGATGGATCTGAAATCCCGAGATGTCGTTGTGTTCAATCTTGCTGCCAAAGACCAGCGTCAAGCTGTCATCAAAGAGCTTGGTTGAGCTTTGGAGAAAGGCACTGAAGGTATGCAGCGTTTCCTCTTCGTGTGTGTAGTAGATGTAAGGCGTGCTTTGAATATGGTCACTGACCATACTCCACTGGGCACCCCAGACAAATAACTGTTCAGCTGTAACCGCCCAACGATGTCGGTAGTCCAGATTGAATTTGTCCTGGTCGAACTGGACGTCGTTGATGGCAGAGCGACTGGTATGGTCATAGGATGCCAACAGTGACCACTTGTTGTTTTCCGTGACCTGTTTGTCGATGTTGGCTTGCAGGAAATAATTATGAACGCGACCATCATTGACGATTTGAAGATACTCATTGGCGTGTAGTGGGTCGGGCGTGTTGGCTGTGCCACTGAGTTGGTTGCTGTGTGTCACGCCGCCATGCAATGACCAGTTCAGGCCGTTGGGTGCCTGGTTGTCCAGACGAAAACCGCCTGAGAACATGCTCCAGTCGTCATGGGCATCCGTGCCGTCGGGGCGTTGGTAGGCATCGCGAAAACTGCCTTTACCCCATATTCTGAAGTAGGCGTTATCATCGAGTTTGCCACCGTATCGCAGTGAAAGTCCAGCGTCTTCATAGGTCCCGGTGACGGCATTGACCAACCAGCCTTGGGTATCTTTGGCGGGCTTGGTGGTGACATTGATCACGCCACTGACCGCATCGGCACCCCAGAGAGTTGCACCGGGTCCTCGGATCACTTCGATGTTCCCGATGTCTTCGAGAATCAGATCCACGGTGTCCCAATGTACGAATGCTGCCAACGGATCATCGACCGAACGGCCATCGATTTGCATCAGCAGACTGTCTCCGTAGTTGCCACGAATGCCACGAGCACCGATGGACCATGTGTTGGACGAAGACGATGCCACGTTGATACCCGGGACAATGCGCAGCAATTCAGCCAGCGTGCGATGTCCGGTGCGTTGAATGTCTTCGGGGGTGATCACGTAAATGGCAGCAGGTGCCTTAAACCACTGTTCCTCGACACCGGTAACGGACGTGACATCCAATTGCCCCAGTTCTTCAAGGCTCAAATTCAGATAGACATTTTCAGTCTCATCTTGAGATTGCGCGATCGCCATGCAGGGCAAGATGCACAAGAACACACACGCCATCAACCAATGTGCCATGTGTCTGCCTGGCAAGGATTTCAAAGTGATATTGATCATTTCTATCAAATACCGCATGTTCAAAAAGCAAATCTATACCTTCTGTATCGGGAATCCGAATCAGTGGGTTTATGTCGTTGTGACTGCTCTGGGTAGAAAATGATGGAGAATCTGGAAATATCGGACCTGTGAATCCCTGTGATGGTTTAGAGGATCACGGAGAATCGATGGGGGTCACAGGTGTACCGAGTCGAAGGACCTTTGAACTGATGAATAAATCCGCTTGCCTGATGGCTTTGATGTTGACGGTAAAGGCAATGCCGGATTGGCGTTTTTCCAGTCCGATCATCCCGCCATATTCGGCGAATTTGGGCATGTCCCCGATCAGCAGGTAGGAGGGTCGGGCAGAGACTTTTTGAATGGTCTGCAAATCCGATAGACTTCCATGGCTCAGGTAGACAAGGTGGCTTTGTTTGATGATCTGTGTAGATTCCTTACTGAGTTGATTCTCTTGAAGATCAAGTTTGCGCCAGTGTGTGATGTTGACCTTGCGGTCCTGAAATTTAGACTTGGGGAAGGCGCTGGCAAGTAATTGATAAAAATCTTTATCGCTGATCACGGTGATCTGCAAAGGCTTGTCGGGATTCTCCTGATTCAAGTCCGGCCATACAGTCAGCCGCATGAAATTTACCAGGTAGGCAACTTTGATATCCTCAAACTTATGATCTTTGCTTTCTTCGGCATGAGCAGGATAAGTGAATAGTCCCAGGCTAATGAGCATACAACAAAGGAACATGCTTTTTGAGCATGATCCTGCCAAGTACCGGGTTGTGCACTTGTACTTTGTCATCCTAGAAAGTCATATTCAATTGCAGATACAAACTGCGTGGGATTTCGACGGGGTCAGCGATCTGGAAGTAGTCGATTAACTCGGGGTGTTGATTGTCCAGTAAATTCTGTCCCCACAAACTTAACGATGTATTGGCATTGATTCGCCACGTCAAGCCCATATCAAGACGCAGGTAAGGGTCCGCGCTGAACGTCTGGTTTTCACCGGTGTAGTACAACGCTGCATTGCACTCAAGGTCCTGATTGATGTCCAGGTAACCACGTAGATGAAAGTGATTCGACGGGTAACTGGCCTGGACTTGAGTAGACAGATCACCGTGCATGCTTGTGTTGGCATAACTGTATCCCGCTTCGACACGCACGGAAGGGGCTGGTGTCCAGACCATGTTGATCTCTCCACCAAAGACTTCACCTGCCAGGTTGTTATTGATGTCAAACGTGTTGCTGATACTCACCAGGTCGGTGTAGTAATTGAAATAGGTTGCCAAATCGAGTGTCAGATCACGCGTGACCCGGGAGCGATATCCCAATTCATAGGAGATGAGTTTTTCCGATTCAATATCACCATTGGCAGCGATGCTCGCAGGCAGGTAGAAGCCCGATGGCGGGCCACCCAGCAGTAAACTCGGGTCCACGAAAACGGCTGTATTGATGGCATCAATGGTGCTGCGACTTGGCGTACGAACCGCACGAGAGATAGCGCCCCAAACGGTGTTGTTGCTATCGGGTGTCCATGTGGCACGGATGCTCGGCTGAATCTCAAAGTCACTGTATTTGTTGTACTCAAACTTCGATCCCAGGATCAGAGAAAAATGGTCATCAAAGAAGCTGGTTGAACTTTGAACAAATGCACTGAAGTTGTAGGTATACGCATCTTCCGGGACATACACGGCATAGGTTGAACGGTTTGTACGATCCGTACTCATGCGTGCTGAGGCACCCCAAACGAAAAGCTGTGCGTCACTGGTTGCGTAACGATGACGGTAGTCCAGGTCAAACGTGTCCCGCTCCAGTTCCAGACCCGTCCGGATTTTTTCATTGCTGTGTTGATATGAAGCCGAAGCATTCCATTGGTTCTGGTCATTGATCTGTTTCTTTGCGGTGGCATGGAGGAAATAGTTCAATGACTGGTTGTCGCCAATCACAGGGGTAATGCCAAAATGTGTGTTGGGGATGGGTTCACTCGACATGCCACCGAGATGGTCGGAAAAACCAAATCCACCATGCAAGGCCCATGACAGGTTGTTGGGGGCTTCGGTGTCGATGCGAAAGCCTGAACTGTAGTAGTCCCAGTCATCGTAGTGATCACTGCCATCGACCTTTTTCGATGGACCGTGGTTGGCATACTTGCTCCAGATTTTAAAGTACGTGTTGTCGTCCAGTTGACCGCCATAACGTGCTGAAACGCTGGCACGGTTCTGGTTTCCACCGATTCCCGAAAAGTACCAGCCCTGTGTGTCCCGTGCGGATTTGGTGGTCACATTGATCACGCCGTTAACGGCCTTGGAACCCCAGAGCGTTGCGCCCGGGCCACGAATCACTTCGATGTTCTTGATGTCATCGAGCACCAGGTCCTGCGTGTTCCAACGGATATAACCAAGTAACGGATCGTAAAGCGAGCGACCGTCAATGAGCATCAGCAGACTGTCGCCATAATTACCTTTGATCCCACGTGCGCCGATGGACCAGAGATTGGAAGTGGCCTGGGCGACATCAAGTCCCGGGACCAATCGCAATAACTCAGCAAGCGACTGATGACCGGTTCGCTGAATGTCTTCAGGCGTGATTACGTAAATGGCAGCAGGGGCTCGGAACCACTGCTCTTCGACACCCGTGGCGGACGTGACGTCCAATTGCCCCAACTCTTCAATACTCAGATTCAGGTATTCATTCTGGTGATCAGCTTGTGCTTTGAGCGTTTGAGGGAGAAGCAATCCCAGGCAAAGCATCAGGACAACATGCAGCAGATTCAGTGTGAATAACTTGTTTGGATGTTGGATCAGTGTTCTCATCATGTTGCCTGATTGACGGAGAATAAAGCTATACCTGGTACATCGGGTATTTGAGCCAAGTTGTTAATGATGTGAGACGATCAAAAGTTATAGGATCACATTTCGCGCGATAACACAGATGGACAACTGCATGCAGTATGACAGTTGTTGTGACTGGTCAGTTCGACGAGGAGACGGAAATTCCCAGGCGGAGTACTTTGGAACTGACTCGGATACGCGCATTGCTGATCGCTCGGGGATTGACTTTGAAAGTGATGCGCGTTCTGAGATTGTAGAGTTCAATCATCCCGCCGGCTTTGGCCATCCCCGGCATGTCGGAGATGTACAGAAAATCAGGCGAGTGATTGATTGCGAGAATTGTTCTGTGATCTTCCAGGTTTTTATTTCGGACATAAATCACATGACTTGCAAGGAGTTTGTCCCGTGTGTTCTGATCCAGGTTTTTGTCATGGTTCAACAAGGTCGGCAGGTCTTGAAGCTCAATGGCCCGATCAAGGAACTTGCCATTGGGGAAGGCTCCACGGACCTCTTTGCTAAAGTCTGAATCCCCCACGATGGTGATGATCCAGGGTTGGTTGGCTTTTTCGCCTTGGTCTTTTTCCCATTGGGTAAAACGAATGAAGTTGGCCAGGTAGGCCACCTTGATCTGATCGATCTGCTTGTTTGAACGCTCCTGGGCGCTGACCACATGCGCGGATAACCATGGCATCACAACCATCAACATCATGCTGATCGTTCGTACTCGTCGTTGCAATGTGATGGATGGTGGTCTCATGTTTTAGAACGTCATGTTGATCCGTGCATAGATGCTGCGGGGAACTTCAGAAACTTCAGGACTGCGTTCGTTATCGAAGAATTCAGCATGCTGGTTGTCCAGGAGATTCTGTCCCCAGAGGCTGATACTCAGGTTGCTTTTTACCTGCCATGTCACACCCGCATCAAGACGCAGGTAACGTTCGGCCTGTTGTGCGTTGGCATGATCCACGTAATACAACGCGGTGTTGAACTCCAGGTTTGAACCGATGTCCAGATAGGATCGCAGATGAAATTGATTGGCGGGATAGCTGGTTTCGTATTGCTGTTCCAGATCACCTTGCAGAAATGAACGACAGTAGCCATAGCCTGCTTCCAGTCGCCACGTTGAAGCAGGGGTGTAGACGATGGAAATTTCCGACCCGTAAATCTGACCTTGCAGGTTGTTGTTGAGTTGTCCAAAATCAGTTTGGGAACTGGTGATCAGGTTGTCGTAGTTGTTGATGTAGCCAGTCCAGTCGACAAGCAGATGATGCCCCAGGTGAACCCGGTAACCCAATTCGTAAGCAATGAGCACTTCCGATTCGAGTTCTTCGCCATAGCCGATGGTCAACGGGATGAGAATACCTGACGGCGGGCCACCCCCCAGAATGCCGGTGTCTGCATAGAACGGTGTGACGCGTGAGGATGTATTCACGCGACCGGGCGTGCGCACAGCCCGAGAGACCGAAGCCCAGAGATTGTTATTGATATCCGGGGTCCAACTGATTCGGGCAGTGGGGTGATACTCAAAACCGGTGTAGTTGTTGTGCTCGAATTTACTGCCGATGACCAATGCGAGTTTATCATCGAATAACTGCATGGTGCTTTGAACAAAGGCGGTCAGCAGATTGGTGCATTTGTCCGATGGGACAAAAGACACGGCAGGTGAGGCTTCAGTGTGATCCGAAGTGTACTGCCAGGATGCGCCCCAGATCAGCAGATGGTCATCGTTTAAGGCATAACGCTGACGATAGTCCAGATCAATGATGTCACGCAAAGATTCAAACCCATCATGCGTCACGCGAGCGGTTCGATCGTAGGCAGCCATGACGGTCCACTTGTTTTGTTCATCGGGTTGTTGACTGAGTGTTGCCTGTAGATAACCACTGCTGATGCGTCCGTCGGTGATGATGTTGGTGGTTGCAAAGGACGTGCTGGGGTCAGGCAGGTTTGAATCACCGCCGAGTTGATCGGTGTGAAAATAGCTGCCCTGAATGGACCAACTCAAATGATCCGGTGCATCGACATCAAAACGAAAACCGGTTCGGAACATGTCCCAATCATCCGGTGCATCACTGCCATCAGCATGCTTAAATGCCTCGCGGTTGGCATATTTGCTCCAGATGCGAAAGTGCATGTTGTCTTCGATTTTGTCCCCGTAACGCAGGCTTATCGTCGGTTGCTCGTGACTACCGATGACTGTGTCCAGCAACCATCCCTGGGTTTGGCTGGCGGGTTTGGTCGTCAGGCTTACCACACCATTGATGGCATTGGAGCCCCAAAGCGTGGTGCCCGGGCCGCGGATGACTTCGATATTTAATATGTCATCGAGAATCATATCCTGCGTATCCCAGCGGATGACAAACTGCAACGGGTCATAGACACTGCGCCCGTCAACGAGCATGAGCATGCTGTCGGTGAAGCCACCTTGAAGTCCGCGTGTCCCCACGGTCCAGTTGTTGGAGGAGATTTGGGCGACGTTGACACCGGGTACCATGCGCAGCAGATCAGCAATGCTTTGATGTCCGCTGCGCTGGATGTCATCCTGTGTGATCACATACACCGCAGCCGGGGATTGGAACCAGTTTTCGGTGACGCCGGTGACGGATGAGACGTCCAGTTGTCCCAGGTCTTCGATGCTCAGGTTCATAAATGCATTGTCGGGATTGGCGTCCTGTTGTTGAGCATGGGTGCAGACCGTCAGGCAGAAGATCAACATCATGCCAATCCATACAGGTCCCCGAAACCCAGTGAGTTGTCTGAGATTCATTGTCGCTGTCCTTGCATACGTGGACCGATCCCCTTGGGCGCATGACGCGTCGTTTTGTGGATATCGGATAGGGTGTTGGCACAGATAAACCAGAAGGCATGCCCGGGTTGATAATGTGGCAAATCAAGCGTTTTGATATCTACTTTTGCCCGATAACACAGCAAGCCCGTTCAATTGAACGAGCTTGCGGGTGATGGATTGTGTTGTTGAGAGTTGGGATTTAGTTGCGGTATTCGCCGTCCATTTCGTCAGGCACACCCTCGTCATCGTCATCCACTTCAAAGGCTTCTTCCGGCTCGGTGGTGTCGGCGGGGCGTTCTTCAATGCCGCCTTCAAGCAGGTCGCCTTGTTCAGCTTGTGCCTTGAGCGCTTCGTACTCTTCGAGGGTCATATTCACTTCACGTGCCTGTGAGCCCTTGTACTCACCGATGATGCCAGCGTCTGCGATCTCTTCAATGAGTCGTGAAGCACGCGAGTAACCAATGGTCAATCGACGCTGAAGCAGAGACACACTGCCACGCTGTGATTCAAGCACCACGCGGACGGCATCTTCAAAGAGTTCATCACGATTGCCATCACTCTCGCCGCCAAGGCCCGGCTGCTTGATCTGGACCAGTTGGGTTTCAAAGTTCTGCGTGGAAACATTCTTGAGGAACTTGACCGAGTCGCGGATTTCCTTGTCGTCCACGAGTGTGCCTTGGGCACGCGTGATCTTGCTGGTGCGTGGGGAGAGATACATCATGTCACCTTGGCCCAGCAATAGTTCCGCGCCCTTCTGGTCAAGCACGATTCGCGAGTCCATACCCGATGCAACCTTAAACGCAACACGACAGGGCATGTTGGATTTGATCAGACCCGTCACCACGTTGGCCTGCGGACGCTGGGTTGCCAGGATCAAGTGCATCCCCACCGCGCGAGCTTTCTGAGCGATACGCACGATGAAGGTTTCCACTTCCTTGTTGGTCATCATCATGTCTGCCAATTCGTCGATGATGAACACCATGTAAGGCAACTTCTTGGGAATGCGGACTTCCTCTTCCTGCGTGCTGGGTTGCATGCGTTCCTTGATCTCTTCCCAACCCAGTTCGTTGTAGCTGACGATGTCACGCACACCGGCTTCAGCAAGCAAGGCATAACGTTCGTCCATCTTGGTCACCGCCCATTCGAGGATGGCAGCAGCCTTGTTCATGTCGGTCACCACCGGGCACATCAAGTGCGGGATGTCCTTGAACTGACTCATTTCAACCATCTTGGGGTCGACCAACACAAGCTTGAGTTCATCAGGACGCTTGGTGTAAAGGAACGACATGATGATCGAGTTCATACACACCGATTTACCTGAACCCGTCGTACCGGCAATCAACATATGCGGCATCGAAGCCAGGTCGCCGACCAACGGATTGCCCGACGCATCCTTACCCAGGAACATCGGCAGGCGCATCTTGGCGACCGCTTCACTGTCGACGGTCATCAGTTCTTTGAGTCGGACCTTTTCTTTTTGTGAGTTGGGTACTTCAATGCCGATCGTGTCCTTGCCGGGGATGTTGGCAACGACGCGAATGTTCTGAGCCTTCATCGCACGGGCGATGTCGCTGGAAATCGCATTAACCGAAGCAACTTTCGTTCCAGGCGCCAGGCGGATTTCGTAAAGTGTGATAGCCGGGCCTGAATCGATGCCCACAACTTCGCCGTCGATCTTGTAGGTTTGCAAGGTGGATTCAAGTTCCACCGCCTGTTCGCGGACCCAACCTTCAAGGATTTCCGAGAAGTTGGTTTCGGGCTCCACGAGTGTATCCATATCCGGGAACTGATAGCCGGAGTAGTCGACTTCGCGGGGCGGTTCGGCTTTCTTGCCGGCCTTGGTCTTGGCGAAGTTGATCGGCAGGTTCTTGAACTTCTCACGCAATGCATCAGCATCAAGTGGTCCGTCTTCTTCCTCGGCTTCGGCTTCAATTTCAGCATCGCCGTCCGCTTCGGCGTCTTCGTCCTCAACTTCGACTTCTTCTTCAACGTACTCGTATTCGTACTCGTCGTCTTCGGATTCAACCGCTTGGTCATCGGCGATCTCAGCATCGGGTTCTTCGAAGAGATTTTCTTCAGGATCAAAGGACTCCGTGCCACCGTATCCGCCTGCATCTTCGTCGATGTGGTCATCGACTTTGGCTTTGCTCTTGCGCTTGGAGGCAGCCTTGGTTTTGGTCTTGGGCTTGTCTTCAACGGCTGCGCCACGACCCCAGAGTTTGGGGAAGCGTCCGACGAGAACAGGGCGGGGGATGTTAATGCCGGTGATGGCGTTGACGAGATTGGCCACGCCGCGCGACAAGGCCATGACCACGTGGTCCGCTGCAAGCAACGCGCCGACGGCAAAGGCGGCGACGAGAATCACACTCGTACCGAATGTCGAAAACCGACTGGTCAATTCCGAGTTGATGAAGATGGCCAGCAAGCCACCCGCACCTTCAGGATTTTCCATGTTCGTTGCGGGCACCTTGTGGATGAGATTGATAAAGAAAGTGCCCAGGCTACCGGGGACAAAGAGTCCGAGGATTGCGCTGGTGGAGACCGCCAGGATGACCAGACCGATCAAGCGGATGATTGGCTGGGTGATCTTGCGACCCATTGACGTGGAGATGAGGACTGCAAGCATGCCTGCCATGAGCATCCAGATGCCCGAGCCGAACATGAGATAGATCTTGGCGCTGACGACGGCACCGAACTTGCCAACCCAGTTTTCGTAATGGGCGTTATGCGGCGAGACGTGATGCGCCGGCCAATCACCGGGGTGGTGACTGAGCATGGAGGCTAGGAGCAACACCCAGACCAGCATGCCGATGATCCAGCACAAATGCTTGACGCGGCTTTGCGATGAGTTGTCAGTTTTGGACTTGGTTTTTTTGGTTTGTTTTTTTGCCATAACACCTGGTTGTCATTTACCCCCCGACTGCGAGTCCTGTTGCACTGGCAGCCGTTGGACCGAGAACTTCACAGAGCGCACCAATCGCGCATCTGAACTGTAAATATCGGCAAAATGACGATTTTGGCGGGAAAAGTTATGGGGTTAAAAACAGTGATCAATGATCATTGATATGTCCGTGTGGATTTTATCGGACGGCTTGGATGACTTGGAACCTGATGTGGCGTTATCTGATATCCCACTTGATATTGGTGCCTGATGCGGACCAGAGATTGCCCAGGACATCGTCAGCATAGAGACCAGTATGTTGCCCATCGGCGGACTTGACGTTGGCGCAGTGCATGTCGGCCCAGAGAACATTGCAGGACGCGCCTTGGTGTCGTGGGCTGGCGTAGCCGTTACCCGTATCTGCCCATGGGCGGACGATGTACCAGCCGGTGCCCTGCCCGTTGATGGGCGCGTTGATGCCACTGTCAACGGTCACAATGGTCTGGCTGGGAATTTTGAGCATTTCCAGACGAACCGCATGGGGCATCCCGAATCGATCTCGGGTTGCCTGATTCAGCCAGTTCCATGTACCTCTTTCATTGCCTTCGAGCATTTGGTTGTAGCCATAGCTGATATCACCACCCGGTGCGTCACGTTTGCGACCGGATTTCTGATTGTCTTCAGGACAGAAAACAGGCAGGTTGGATGATTCGTTATTTTGGCGTGAAATGGTTTCGTACCACAACCAACTGTCATCAGTGGTCGATTTGTACTCCGGGAAATTTGAATGACTGTCGGAGAGATAGTTCGCAAACAGGATGCCGACTTGGCGCTGGTTGCTGAGGCACATGGTGTTGCGTGCCGCGCGACGTGCGCTTGCCAAAGCCGGTAGCAAAATGGCGATCAGAAGCGAGATGATGGAGATCACGACCAGTAGTTCAATAAGGGTGAAACCATGACGGCGCATCGGAGTCTCCTTGTCCATTCGTTATGCAGATAATATACAATCAATGTATACATTGTTTATGAGATTCTAGCCGCATGATCACTGAGGTCAATCTCAAAGACATGAAAAAAGCAAATTAACACCCAATTGTTTGAATATGAAGCAATCAGACTGACATGACGCGCAATGACAGCAAACCTGATCATGTTGCAGGTTTCGCTGTAATGATGTTGTGGTAAAGGTCTTAGGCGGTGGCAGGGGCGGAGGATGTCACGTGTTCAACCACGTTCTGGAACATCTTCAAACCTGCGGGCGTCTGCGACTTGAAGTCGTCGGACTTGCGTTGCCATTGGGGGTGATTGGTGATGTGTACCCAACGTTCGGGGTGTGGCATCAGGCCCAGGATCAAGCCCGA
>MDTD01052690.1_pt1 | contig 13749 bp, 14 predicted proteins | sample 811221 | NCBI WGS metagenome assembly MDTD01 (sample SAMN05326646, study PRJNA326480) | marine metagenome | isolation source: seawater | place: Pacific Ocean: South West | collected 2011
ATTGCACTGAAAAAAGAAGGCAAGCTCATACCAATTGTACTGACAAACTGAATTGAAATATCAATGAAAGAATCTTTATATAATACAGATATTATTGCTAAAATAAATCCAAAAATTACAGCTATGATTATTGAAGAAGTTGCCAAAACGATAGTGTTTGGTAATGTTTGGTATATAATCTCAGAAACATTTTTCCCTTGATTTACAAATGAAGTTCTTAAAAATGGTTGTTTTAAGTAAACTGAATATGAGTCAAATTGCAAAATTTTAAAACCTCTATACTTTGTTTTTTCAAAAAAAGTATAGGAATTAGTATTATTAGAATGGAATGAAACCAGTGACAGATCGTTCAAATATAAGATGTATTGTTTTGATAGTGGCTTGTCAAAAGCATATTTTTTTTTTATAATATTTAACTGCTCAAGGTCATCATTTTGACCTAGCATCATTCTTGCCGGATCACCGGGAAGAATATTAAGAAGGAAAAAAACCAAAGTAACAACACCTAATAATGTTACAAATAAATTTAAAATTTTATTAGCTATATAGGGAATCAACTATTCAAAATTAAGCTGTGAAAAATCATTATAATGTTTTTTACTAATTACAATACCATTTTTAAGTTGTAGTAACCCTGGATTTGACCTTATGGTTGTTTTGAGGGCTGTTTCATCACAATTGTAAAAATCAAAGGAAATATTATTTTTTGTAGTAAAATCTTTAATAATTTCATCCGATGATGAGGTTAATCCAATTACTTTATATCCGTTTTCATATGCAGACTTTGCAGTTATTTGCCATTGCCTATTTGCTTTATTTGAAATTTTATTTAAATCATATGAAACAAAAATTAATAATTTTTTTTCGGAAAGAATTTCATTTGTGTAATCAATACCATTTTTTTCAATTGTAAAATCATAAATACTCGGTTCATAACCCTTTTGTATTAAAACTGGATCCCCAATGTTTTCAAGCCATTCATATAGTTGAAAATTATTTACATATTCCTGCTCGGAAATTTCAATTATTTCTGCGTTATCTAAACGCTTAACTTTCATTATTTGTGAATATTTGTCACATGGCAATCCTAGTTGGGAACAATCTTTTCTGGCTTCAATAATATTGGTGCCAATTTTATATGCTCTAAAGTCGATATAAGGCAAATGATTTAAAACATTGTAAACAATTATTAAGCATATAAAAATAGATACTGATGATATGTATATATTAGTTTTAGTTTTCAACAAAGTCAAAATATAATTTTGTTGAAAGAACAAGACTAAAATCATAATTAATAAAATTATGTCTTTAACGAATGATTCCCAGGGTGTTAGCTTAATAGCATCTCCAAAACAACCACAATCAGTCACCTTATTAAAATATGCTGAATACCAAGTAAGAAAAGTAAAAAAGACTATCATCAATAATAAACTCCAAAGAGTAAATTTCTTTTTGAATCCCAGTAATAAAAAAATGCCTAGTACTACTTCAAAAATTACAATGAAAATTGCCATTGGTAAAGCAATGGGTATTAAAAAATCAATATTAAAAACTGTTGGGCCAAAATATTCCTCCAGCTTAAATGAAAATCCAATGGGGTCATTTATTTTAATAAGTCCAGAAAAAATAAATAAAGATCCTACAGATAATCTAAAAAAATGTACAATATACTTAATCATTTTGTAAGTGAATTAGAGCAAAAACAGCATAATTAATAATGTCAGCAAAATTAGCGTCAATTCCCTCACTAACCAAGGTGTTGCCCTTGTTTTTATCAATTTGTTTTATACGCAATAACTTTTGTAAAATAAGATCTGTAAGTGAACTAACCCTCATTTTCCGCCATGCCTCGCCATAATCATGGTTCTTATTTAACATTAAACTTCTAGTATTTTCTGACATTTTATCATATAGTTCAATACACTCATCATTATCTAAGTCTGGCATTTCAGAATGGCCTTTTTCAATTTGTATTAATGCCATAATTGAATAATTAACAATTCCTATGAATTCTTCAGCTTGACCCTCATCAACTTTTTGAATTTCATTTAGCTGAATACTTCTTATTCTTTGGGCTTTGATAAAAATTTGGTCGGTTAATGAGGGTAATCTCAAAATACGCCATGCACTACCATAATCAACCAATTTTTTTTTAAATAAAGATTTACAATCAGTAATAATATTATCATACTGGTTTAGTGTATTTTGCATTTATTTAGCTAAATTTCCCATAAATTACGATTAAAATATATTAATGTTCAAACTTAATCATAGAAAATTTTAAACATAATTTAATGAATTTAAAAATCAGAGATAAATTGCTAAATCTAGAGCAACCTAAAATAATGGCAATATTAAATGTCACCCCTGATTCATTTTTTGATGGTGGTAAATTTAATACCGAATTAAAAGTTTTAAATCAAGTTGAAAAATTTATCAATGAGGGAGCAGATATTATTGATATTGGAGGTTATAGCTCAAGACCTGGTGCTCAAAATATTTCAATCGAAACTGAGCTAAAAAGGGTTATTTCAAATATTAAACTTATCAGAAAAGAATTTCCTGAAATATTTATATCGATCGATACATTCCGGAGTGAAGTTGCTAGGGAATCCTATTTTAGTGGTGCAGATATTATTAATGATATTTCGGGTGGGAATTTGGACACAGAAATGTTAAAAACTGTCGGTGATTTGGGAGCTCCATACATACTTATGCATATGAGAGGCAATCCTCAAAATATGTCTCTCAAAACAAATTATAAAAATATCACAAAAGATATATTAGATTACCTTTCCAATGGTATTGAACTCGCAAAAGAAAATGGAATAAATGATATTATTATTGATCCAGGGTTTGGCTTTGCAAAAAATATTAAACAAAATTTTACTTTATTGAATAATCTGAAGGATTTCAAAGTACTAAACTATCCAATTTTAGTTGGTATTTCTAGAAAATCAATGATATGGAAAACATTAAATATTGAAGTTCAAGAGGCATTGAACGGAACAACAGTTCTTCACACAGTTGCACTTTTGAAAGGAGCTAATATAATCAGAACCCATGATGTAAAAGAACTTATGGAATGTATTAAATTAATTGATGAATTAGATTGTTAAAGTTTTTTAACTATATATATTTGTATTAATTATGGAGTTTTTTTCTGAAATAATAAATTTTAATATCATTATTGACATCCTTGATTTAATTTTAGTTGCAGCCCTTTTGTATTATGCTTACAAACTTTTGAAAGGCACCGTTGCGATAAATATTTTCATTGGTATAATTTTGATTTATATACTTTGGAGAGGCACCCTACTTCTCGATATGGAATTTCTTTCAAGTATTATCGGTGGTTTTATGAGTGTTGGAATTATTGCACTAATTGTAGTTTTTCAACCAGAGATTAGAAAATTTTTATTAATGGTGGGTTCTGCAAATATTTCTAAAAAAGGTTCTGTATTTGATAAAATAAATTTTTTTAAAAACGAAAAGATTAAAAATTTTACTGATGTTAACTCGATTGTAAATGCGTGTTTTAATATGAGTAAATCAAAAACTGGTGCATTGATAATTATTGAAATAAACAATAATCTAAATTTTCTTAAAGATTCGGGCGATGAAATGAGCATCCGAGTAGCACAACCAATTCTTGAAAGTATTTTTTTTAAAAATAGTCCACTTCATGATGGTGCAATTATTATTTCTAATAATATAATTAGAGCTACAAGGGTAGTTTTACCAATTAATAATGAAACTAAAATTCCTGCAAAATATGGACTCAGACATCGTGCAGCTGTAAGTATTTCCGAAAAAACTGATGCAATTGCGTTGGTTGTTTCAGAAGAAAATGGTAAAATATCATACATTAAGAACGGAGAGTTCAAAAAATATAACTCACAACAACACTTAATAAATCTAATTAAAAAAAGCCTAAACTAAATTACTAGTGTTATTTTTTTAATTCGGAATCATAAAGTTTTTTATAAATTCCATTTTTAATTTTTAGCAACTCATTATGCTTACCTTCTTCCACAATTTTACCCATTTTCATAACAATAATATTATCAGCATTGTAGATGGTACTTAACCTATGTGCAATAATTATTGATGTTCTATTTTTTGTAATATTTTTTATTGCATTTTGAATCAAAATCTCTGACTCGGTATCTATTGATGAAGTTGCTTCATCTAAAACAAGGATTTGCGGATTTTTTATGTAAACTCTTAAAAAAGAAATCAACTGTCTTTGGCCAGTTGAAAGGCCTACGCCTCTTTCTAAAACATTATAATTATACCCCCCCGGTAAAGACTCTATAAAATCATTAATTTGTATGTCATTTGCAGCTTTTTTAACATTCTCAAGAGTAATTTTTTTATCATACAATACTATATTATTAAAGATAGTATCTGAAAATAAATGGACATCTTGGGAGATAAAACCTATATTCTTTCGGAGTGATGAAATAGAATAATCATGAATTTTTATTTCATCAATCATTATTTCACCAGAATCAATCTCATAAAATCTGTTTAGTAATTTTATAACTGTTGACTTTCCAGAGCCTGTAGGTCCGACTATTGCATTAACTGTTCCTGGTTTTATATTTAAATTTAAAGATTTTAAAACATTTATATTTTTCTTGTAAGAAAAATTTACATTTTTGTAATGTATTTTACCTTTTAAAGTATAGGCTTTTTTATAACCTGAATCTTTAATCTTTTCGTTTTTATCTAATATTTTGAATACCCTTTCTGCTGCAACCATACCCATTAAGAGTGTGTTAAATTTGTTTGCAATTTGATTAAGAGGTCTAAACAACATTGGTATCATCATAATAAATGCTGTGAGTTCCCCTATTGATGAAGTATTTTCTAATACAATACTCATTCCACCGTACCAAACTACTAATCCCAATGTTAGTGATGAAAATATTTCAGCAAATGGAAAGAAAATAGAATTATACCACACCGTTTTAAGCCAAGCTTTTTTATGTCTTTCATTGATTGTTTTGAAGTTTTTATATTCAACTTCTTCTCTAGCAAATAATTTAACAACATTTATCCCTGTAATTCTTTCTTGTACAAATGAATTTAAATTCGCAACTTCATTTCTTACTTCCTCAAAAGCCTTTTTCATATACTTTTGAAAAACTTTCGTAGCAAATAAAATGAAGGGTAATGCTAAAAATACAATTAAACTTAATTCAATGTTCATATATATCATTACTGAACTTACTATTAACATTTTTAATAAATCACTAATTATTAAGAATAAACCTTGGCCAAAAATATCAGCAATTCTTTCCATATCTGTTACAGTCCGGGTAATTAATATTCCGACAGATGAATCATCATAATATTTTAATTTAAAATTTTGAATATGATTAAATAATTTAACCCTTATATCTTTGACCACCGACTGTCCTAATACACCAGCATTGTATATAAATAAATAATTTGAGAAAACTTCCATTAAAAGAAGTAATAATAAAAACAAAGCATACTCAAAAAACATAAATTTAGTTTGAGCAACTAAATTATCATCAACTATTTTTTCAATTACCAAGGGTCTTAATGCAGCGAAAACAGAAAGTCCAATAACCGAAAAAAATGCAACCAAGGAATTTTGGTAGTAATCTTTGGTAAAGGTGAAAAGCCTTTTCAATAATTTTATGTTATAAACTTTGATTTTTTCACTCATAGATAAATGTCTTTGCTGTAGGAGATTTTTTCTAAAAAAAGTGCATGTGCTGGTAAAGAAGGACCAGCATAAATTCTATTAGATTTAGTAATAATATATTTTAATTCTTCAAGTGTTGTTTTTCCGATCCCAATCTCAATTATTGTTCCCATTATAGACCTAACCATATTTCTTAAAAATCTGTTAGCCTGAATTGTGAAAATTATATTTGAAGAATCAATTTCGTAATAAAAATCAATAATGTCACATTCATAATTTGAAACACCAGAATTTGATTTACAAAATGATTTAAAATTCTTTGTATTTTTTATTACTTTAATTGCCAAATCAATTTTTTCAAAATCTAAATTTTTCTTACAATAATATTTTGTTGCTGTATTAAAAATATCTTTTTTTTGAGTAATGTAATATTTATATTCACGTGAATTTGCATCAAATCTTGAATGAAATTCAGGAATAACTTTTCTTATTTTCTTTATAAATATTTTATCTCCAAAAAATGAATTTAGTTTAAATATAAGCTTTTGTGAATCTATTAATTTTGAATAATCAAAATGAGCATACATTTCTTTTGCATGCACACCCGTATCAGTTCTACTAGCGCCAATAACTTTAATCAGCTTTTCATTTAATATTAGTGATAATCCTTCTTCTAATTTTTGTTGAACGGAAATAGCATTGGGCTGAATTTGCCATCCGTGAAAAAATGATCCATTATAAGAAAGTTGAATTAAATACCTCAATATATTATAAATTTGTGAAACAAATATATGTTAATTATTTTGAGGAAAATTCTTTTAATTTCTGATACACACGGATATATTGATGATAAAATTATTGATTATTCTAAAAAGGCTGATGAAATTTGGCATGCAGGTGATATTGGTAATTTAAAAATTATTGATGAATTAAAAAATATAAATAAAGTAAGAGCTGTTTATGGAAATATTGACAATACAAACATTCGAAAGGATTTAAAAAGAGATTTAAAATTTCAAATTGAGGATTTGAAAGTTTTAATTACTCATATTGGAGGATATCCACCAAATTATAATAAAAGAACGATACTAGAGTTACAAAAATATAAACCTGATTTATTTATCTGTGGACATTCCCATATATTAAAGATAATGTACGATAAAAAATTTAAACTTTTACATATCAATCCAGGGGCTATTGGAAAATATGGATTTCACCAAAAAAGAACAATGGTAAGATTTAAAATCGACAGAAAAGAAATAAAAAATATCGAAATTGTTGAATTTGACAGATGATTACCTTTGATCACCTTAGTCTGTTAATTGAACTCAATAACTCAATGTCTTTTTTTATATGAAAGACAGCTAAAAATATCAAAATACTACAAAAAAATGGATTTAAGATTGCTGCAAAAAGAAGTAATTCTAAAAATTTAGATGGCATTATTGAAATTAGAGTATCAAAAGCTAGATAAAAGTAGAATAAAGTGAAAATAGACATGAATAAACTAAGTTTTAATGCTAAATTTGATAATAATAATTGTATTCTTCTTTTTTTGAACAGAAAAATAGCTATTAAACATATTAAAAATATTAATAATGGAATAATCGAAATAATGCTGAGGATTGGACCTATATCAAATGAATTTTTAAATGTCTCAATTATTTTTCCAAATCCCTTTTGGTACCATTCCAAACCAAAAAACCAGTATAGAAAATAAAAAAAGGAGGAAATAATTAAATAAATACTTTGAACTCTTTGAATCATTATTATTTATCAAAATTTTAAATTAAAAAAAAATAGTGTCATATTAAAATAAAGTTGTATAATTGTATAGAATTGATAATCTGAAGACAATTCTACTTTAATATTCTTCCCATCTATTAAAATCAATAAATTAATTTAAATATAATGTTTGAAATAACACAGTTAAAACAAAAGAAGCTTTCAGAATTACAAGAAATTGCTGAAAAATTAAAAATATCAAAGTTTAAAACCTTAAAAAAGTTAGACTTAGTCTATAAAATTTTAGATTATCAGGCTTCAAATCCTGACATCAATGAACAAAAAGAAAAGACGAGTATTTCTAATAACAAGACAAAATCAAAAACAAAGTCTTTCACAAAAAAAAGTGAAAATTTTGAAAGAAAAACATCCAATTTCAAAAAAGATGATATTTCAAAATCTGAACCGAACGGTAATAAAGATAAAAGAAATAGATACAAAGAACCTGACTATGAGTTTGATGCAATTATCGAGAGTGAAGGAGTTCTCGATATAATGCAAGATGGTTATGGTTTTTTAAGATCGTCAGATTATCACTACCTTTCATCACCCGATGATATCTATGTATCACAATCTCAAATTAGACTTTTTGGATTGAAAAAAGGTGATACAGTTCTAGGAAACGTTAGGCCTCCCAAAGAGGGAGAAAAATATTTTCCGTTAATTCAGGTCAATAAAATAAACGGTTTAGATCCAAAAATAGTTAGAGATCGTGTTTCATTTGAACATTTGACTCCATTGTTTCCAGAAGAAAAGTTTAATCTTGCTGATAAGGAAAATACCATTTCCACAAGGGTCATAGATTTATTTTCTCCAATTGGCAAAGGTCAAAGAGGTATGATTGTTTCTCAACCTAAAACAGGAAAAACAATGCTACTTAAGGATGTTGCCAACGCAATTGCAGCAAACCACCCCGAGGTCTATCAGATAATTCTTTTAATAGATGAAAGACCTGAAGAAGTAACTGACATGCAAAGAAATGTAAAAGGTGAAGTTATTGCTTCAACCTTTGATAAAGAAGCTAATGAGCATGTTAGAATTGCAAATATAGTTTTGGAAAAGGCAAAAAGATTAGTTGAATGTGGTTATGATGTTGTCATATTACTTGATTCAATAACGAGACTCGCAAGAGCATATAATACTGTACAGCCTGCGTCTGGAAAAATATTGAGTGGTGGTGTTGATGCGAATGCTTTACACAAGCCAAAACGATTCTTTGGTGCTGCTAGAAATATTGAAAATGGTGGTTCATTATCAATTATTGCAACTGCTCTTACAGAAACCGGTTCAAAAATGGATGAGGTTATTTTTGAAGAATTTAAAGGAACAGGTAATATGGAACTTCAGCTTGATAGAAATATTTCAAACAGAAGAATCTTCCCAGCAATTGATTTAACATCATCATCTACAAGAAGAGATGACTTATTGCTTGACGAAAAAACTGTTCAAAGAATGTGGGTAATGAGAAAATATCTTGCAGATATGAACCCAGTTGAGGCAATGGAATTTATCAATGACAGATTTAAACAAACCCTCAATAATGAAGAATTTTTAATATCAATGAACGGATAGAATTTTTAGATTAATAAAGCTTCTATTTTAGGTTCGAAATATGTCTATTAAGATTAGATTTAAGGTTAGATGCTTTATTGCTGTGAATAATATTATCTTTTGCTAACTTATCAATCATAGATACTAGTCCAGAAAGTTCTTTGGTAGCTACTTTTTTCTTATCAATTAAAAGAAATTTTTTAATAGCAGTCCTTGTTGACTTGTGCTTGTATTTATTTCTTATCTTTTTTGTTTCGCTATTTCTAATTCTTTTAATAGCTGATTTGTGATTTGCCATACTATATTATTTGTAGCCCGTAGGGGAATCGAACCCCTCTTACCAGGATGAAAACCTGGCGTCCTAGCCGATAGACGAACGGGCCATTTTATTTATCATCTGAGCGTGCAAAAATACAACTATTTTTATACGAAACAACAATTGAAAAAAAATTTTGATTTAAAATTAATAACCTTTGGCAAATAAAACCATTTTTGATGATGGTTTTCCAGAGTAAACACATTTACCTTGCTCATTTTTGTCGAAAGGTATGCATCTGATTGTAGCTTTTGTAATTTCTTTAATTTTTTCTTCGGTCTCCTTGGTTCCATCCCAATGAGCTAATACAAAGCCTCCTTTATTTAAAACTACATCTTTAAAATCCTCAAAATTATCTACTTTTGTGGTATTTGCATTTCTAAAGCTTAAGGACTTTTTATAAAGATTAATTTGTATTTCATCTAGCAACTCCAAAACATGCACTTTAACCTTATCTAATGGGATTATCTCTTTACTTAACTCATCTCTTCTAAAAATTTCTAAAGACTTATTTTTTAAGTCATTTGGTCCAATTACAATTCTTACTGGTACACCCTCTAATTCATATTTGGCAAATTTTGCACCAGGCCTTAGCTTATCACTATTATCAAATTTTATTTCAACATTTGAACCTTCAAATTTTAATTTTATAGAATCAACAACAGAAGAAATTTCATCTAATTCATTTTTGTCTTTAAAAATAGGAACAATTACAACTTGTATTGGAGCTAATTTTGGGGGCAAAACCAGTCCATTGTCGTCACTGTGTGTCATTATAAGTGCACCCATCAATCTAGAAGAAACTCCCCATGAGGATGCCCAAACATACTTAAGTTCACCTTCTTTATTAGTATACTTAACATCAAAAGCTTTTGAAAAGTTTTGACCCAAAAAATGTGATGTACCAGCTTGTAGTGCTTTACCGTCTTGCATCAGTGCTTCTATACAAAGCGTTTTTTCGGCCCCGGCAAAAGTTTCGTTCTCGGTTTTTGTACCTTTTATTACTGACATTGACATATATTTTTCTGCAAACTCAGCATACAAATCATTTATCATTTTTGTTTCATTAATAGCTTCTTCTTTTGTTTCATGTGCAGTGTGACCTTCTTGCCATAAAAATTCGGCCGTACGCAAAAATAATCTTGTTCTCATTTCCCATCTTACAACATTTGCCCATTGATTTATTAGAATTGGTAAATCACGATATGATTGTATCCAATTTTTATAGGTATTCCAAATTACAGCTTCACTGGTGGGTCTCACAATTAATTCTTCCTCCAATTTTGCATCAGGGTCTACTCTAAGTTTACCTTCATTTTCAGGATCACTTTCGAGTCTGTAATGTGTTACAATTGCGCACTCTTTAGCAAAGCCCTTAGCATTCTTTTCCTCAGCTTCAAATAGGCTCTTAGGAACAAACAATGGAAAATATGCGTTTTGATGACCTGTTTCTTTAAACATTTTATCGAGCTGTGCTTTCATTTTTTCCCAGATGGCATATCCGTAGGGTTTGATCACCATGCATCCGCGTACAGATGAGTTTTCAGCTAACCCAGCTTTTACAACCAGGTCATTATACCATCTTGAATAATCATCAGCTCTACTAACCAGTTTTTTATCCATTATTTGTAAATTGGCATAACAATTGTTATTTTTAAAGTGTATACAAATCTAAATAATTTAGGCTTGCAGTAAAAATAAAATTCAATATGAAAAATAATTTTATCTACTTTTTTTTCTCATTTATATTATTTAACCTATTGTATGTATCCTGTGGTACTTATCAATACAGTGGTTACATCAACGATGGTATTTATGAAAATAGTGATGATGTTTATGCTGAAAATGAAGAAAACAAGCCAAATAAAAATATTACCAACGATTACTATATAAATTATTTTGATGAAGTTTCAACTTCGTACTCTAATTTAAATAATGACTTATTTACAGATACTGATGAATACCAAACATCAGAAAGAGACTCTGTTAAGTCTAAGTATGGTCCATGGGGATCAAACATAAATTCTGTTGAAATAAACATACATTCAAATTATAATGATAGTTTTTGGACAAGGTGGCATTATCCAAATTGGATGTGGAATTATGGTTATGGATATGGAAATGTTTGGGGATGGGGGTACAATAATTATTGGTCAAGACCCTACCCATATTTCAATGGTTTTTATGATCCATTTAATCCATTTTGGGGTTATTACAACTCGTTCTATTATGGATATGGTTATGGCGGCTATCCATACTGGTATTCACCATACTGGAGACCACATAATTATTGGAACAATGGTAATTTCTATGGAAGTAATTATTACAACAATTATTCATTCGTTAGTTCAAGAAGAGGCTCATCGTCGTTTTCTTCAAGGAGTGGTTTTATTGATAGTAACATAAGCAGAAGGTATAATAATTCAACTAATAATTCATCATCATTGACTGAAAGATTAAATAGAATTGAATCTATAAATAGTTCTGCAAGAATTAATCCTGAACTTTACAAGCCCTATAATAGAGGTAATAATAGATCAAATAATTACACAAGAAATAATTCAACTAACAACAATTCAAGAACAAATAATTATTCTAACCAAAATAGCAGTAGGAAACCAGCTAATTCTGGATATACACCTACTTTTAATAATAGTAACTTTAACTCAGGCTCAAGATCAAACTCTTCGTACTCTAGAGGTAGTAGTGGTTCTTACAACTCTGGTGGTAGATCTGGGGGGTCGAGCTCTGGTGGTAGAAGAAATTAATTGTTTATGATAAAGAAAATTTTATTCCCTTTTTTGTTTATTTGCTTATTCCATAATAATATTAACTCACAAAATATTTATGATGCAGTAAATTACTCGTTAAGTGACTTTCAAGGCACTGCCCGATACAATTCTATGAGTGGCTCTTTTGGTGCACTTGGTGGAGATTTAACCGCCATTTCTACAAATCCAGCTGGTTCAGCGGTATTTAATAATGGTCATTTTTCCATAAGTTTTGGTTCAGATAAAAAATTAAATCATGCAAATCTCCTAAATGCCAGGAATAATTATGAAAAGAACAATCTTACTCTCAATCAAATTGGTGGCGTTGTTACATTCGACAACCTAGATAAAGAAAAAAAATTAACAAAAATTAGTTTCGGAATAACTTATAATCAAACTAAAAATAATTTTAACGAATACAGACTAACAGGTATTTCCAATAGTAGTTCCATCGATAACTATTTTTTAAACAATGCTAATGGTCTTAGGCTTGATCAAATTTCTGCTTTTGACGATGAATCAATTACAGAGGCATATATTGACATCGGAAATGTATATGGTTATACTCATCAACAAGCTTTTCTAGGATATGAGTCATTTATAATAGACCCTTTTGAATTTGAAGGTGAAAATACATCTTATTACTCAAACATCCCTCAAGGTGAGTTTAATCAAAACTTTAGGTATGTTTCTAGAGGATATAATGGAAAACTTACATTTAATTTAGGACTTGAATATGGTGAGAATATTTCTTTTGGATTAAACCTTAATAGCCATTTTATTGATTACGATAATTATACAATTTTCGATGAAACAAATAATAATGGTGAAAGTGGTAATTTTAGAGTTAATAGAGTATACTTTGAGAATAGGCTGTCGACATTCGGAGAAGGATTCTCTGCTCAATTTGGAATGATTGCAAAAGTCAATGAAATATTAAGACTTGGATTGACTTATGATACTCCAACCTGGTATGAGATTTCTGAACAAACAAGTCAATATCTTGAAACAAATATTACCAATAATTTAGATGAAGAATCACTACTTATAACAAACCCAAATGCAATTAATATTTATGAGGATTATAATTTTAAAACACCCTCTAAATTGTCGACTAGTATTGCATTGGTATTCAAAGGCTATGGTTTAGTAAGCTTTGATTATTCAAGAGAGGATTTTAGCTCATTAGAATTTAAACCTAAAAATGATAGTTTTTTTGCTGCACTAAATCAAGAAATTGCATTTAATCTTAAGGATGTTAATACTTTAAGATTTGGTGCTGAATATTTGATTGATAGAATCAGTTTAAGAGGAGGATTCATGAGCAAGAGTTCTCCTTACAAAACTTCTTACATAACCAATCAAAATTATACTATTGAAGATACTAAAGGTTTTTCAATGGGTATTGGATATAAGTTGAAAGGCACAACTCTCGACTTATCATATGTAAAAATTAGTAATCAAAATTTTAGAAATTTATTTGATACTGGATTAACAAATCAAATTAATATTGATACTGATAATTCACTAATTACGCTCTCAGTTTCAACAATCTTTTAAATCATCTTTTTAGGCTGAAGTGTGCTCTAAATGTTTTTATAATATTTGTTCCAGGTTCTTCATATTCAACACTAAACCAGTAA
>MDTD01013232.1_pt1 | contig 13748 bp, 13 predicted proteins | sample 811221 | NCBI WGS metagenome assembly MDTD01 (sample SAMN05326646, study PRJNA326480) | marine metagenome | isolation source: seawater | place: Pacific Ocean: South West | collected 2011
CCCTGGAGCGCATCACGGTCTACTGCCACCAGATCATCTCCGAATCGCTGACCGGCACGCCCGCTCAACTCGAACGGGTCCAGGTCTGGGAGAACGACCGGACGGCCTGCTCGTACCCTCCTGCCCCGACGCCCCATGAGACGACGGCATGAGGTTGCGTCTTTCGATCCTGACGCTTCTCGCTCTGCTGTGGGGACCACCATCCCTCGGACAGCCGCCGGCAGATGCCGCCAAGGACGAGATGCGGTCGCTTCGCACGCAGCAGACCGCCATCTGGCGCAAGATCCGTGCCGGGGAAGACGTCGAGTCGGACCGCAGGACCCTGCTCGCCGCGATCGACCGGTACAACCTCGAGTTTCCGAACGACATCGCCGGCCTCACCTTTGCCGCCGAGATCGCAACCGCCCTCGGTGATGATGACCGCGTGGACAGCCACTACGCGCGCGTTCTGGCCATCAACCCGTTGCAGGTGCGACAGGGGCTCGCATGGGCCGCCTACTACTACGACTCGGACCCCCCCCGCGCGGAACAAATTCTCAAGCAGCTGTCAGCCGATGCACCCGAGAACGTTGCATTCTCGATGGCCTTGTACGAGTTCTACGCGAAGAAGATGCCGGACCGGCTCGAACGACAGTTCCTCGATCTGAACTCCCGCCCTCCGTCCCCCACGTTGATCGGTTTCCTCAACGGCGTCAGCGGCGTTTCCAAGGATCTCGGACTTGCCTACGCCATGCGGACCAAGGAACAGTGGCCCGACGATCCCCTGGCAATCTCCCAATTGGCATCACGCCTGCGGTGGGTGGCCCGCTACCAGGATGCCATCGGGCAGTTCGAGCTGCTCGACGAGGAGATGCTGCTTCGCGACGACATCGGCATGGAATATGCCGACTGCCTCTACGCGGTGCATCGCTTCAAGGATTCGATCTCCCATCTGCAGTCGATCGAGCTGCAGGACAGCATCTTCGACAAGAGCGCTTCCCGGGGGATCAACTTCCGACTCGGAACGCGTCCCCGGATGATCCAGGACTGGAAGGAAGAGCAGGCCCTGCGGGCGGCGGATGCCGAACGCGACGACAATCCACGGGCCACGATCACCATCGAGGGCAACCCCGTGCACGTCGAGCTCTTCGAGGACCACGCCCCCGTGGCGGTGGCCAACTTCATCCACCTCGCCGACGAGGGGTTCTACACGAACTCCGATTTCCACCGTGTGCAGCTCGGCCTCATGTCGCAGGGCGGGCGTCGCTTCGGAGATTCCGATCCGTACGGAGGCCCGGGCTACCACATCGAGCATGAAGGCGAACGATCCGACGCACGAAAGCATTTCCGGGGCAGCCTCTGCATGGCGGCGACCACCAAGGAACAGCGAATCGGCAGCCAGTTCTACATCACCCACTTCCCCACCTCCCACCTGAATGCCTCGCATGTGGTCATCGGACGGGTGCTGGATGGCCAGGACATCGTCGAGGCGATGCGCGGCCGCGAGCGCATCGATGCCGTCAAGGTGACGCGCCGGCGGGATCATGACTACCGGATCGATGTCGAACTCCCCAACGGCAGCGTCGTTCCGCGGACCGTCTGGAAGACCATGCAGGTGACCCCGGATCAGAGTTCCGACGATCCGTAGAGCACGAATCCCTTGCGTCGAAGAATCTGTCCCGCGAACGTCGTGTCGTCGACCGCCATCGCGATGCGACCGCCGTCCCCTGCATAGGATGCGGTGAGCATCGGATACATGAAGTCGATGTTCAGTTCCGCCCCCAGCAGATAGAGGCAGAGCATCGAAAGCGGGCGCTCGTCCGTCAGCTGGACGACGAGCAGCTCCGTCTCGGCAAACGAGTATTCACTGGCCCTGAGCATCGCCCTGGTCGCATCGGAATCGTCGGGAATCAACCGCACGACGGCGCAGTCCGAGGACTCCATCACCGCCAGTCCGTGGATCGTGATCCCCTCGGCCTCGTCGAACATGCGCAGGATGTCCAGCAGTCGACCGACCCGATTCTCGAGAAAGATGCTGAACTGACGAACCATCGGTGCGTCGTAGCCCTGCTGAGTTTCTTGCGGAAGCTGGGACATGCACGACTCCAATCACCGCACCCACCACGGGCGCCGGGCCCAGAGTAGCCGGTTCGGGGACCGATGTCAGGACACCGCCGGCGGAGGGCCGGCAGGAATGAAATCGATGCTGCGAGCCGCGGGAAGACAGCCGGCGGATTCCCCTTCCTGGAGGAATCTTCGCACGGCACGTCGCCCGAGATCCTGAAAATCCAGCGTCCATCGGTTGACGTACATCTCCACGAACTCGTCGGCGCGACCGCGGTCGATGCCCCGGCCGAACTCGAGGGCATAGGACAGGGCACGCTCACGATTGTCCATTGCCCAGAGCACCGATCGCTGCAGGATTCCCGTGATCTCCTCGAGGGTACCGGGGCCCCATCGATCCTCCAGATCACGCCTGATCACGTTTCCACCCAGCGGAAGCGGCAGTCCGGTCTCCCGCTCCCACCAGACGCCCAGATCCTCGACCAGATGCAGCCCCTGATCTCGATAGGTCAGCTGCCCCTCATGGATGATCACCCCGGCGTCGGCTTCTCCCGCGGCGACCCGGTCGCCGATCGTCTCGAAGTCCACGGCCTGCCAGGTGAGATCCGAACCACGACACATCATCCGCAGGGTCGCCAGGGCGCTGGTGCGATCGCCCGGCACCAGCACGTGCGGCGATCCGGACAGGAGCGATTCGAGATCGCACGGGGACGTGGTCACCAGCTTCGGGCCGTAGCCGTCGCCCATGGACGCACCGCACGCGGTGAAGGCGTAGCGGTCCGAGACCCGCGGGTACTGCGCGCAACTGATGGCCGTGATCTCCCACGTCCCGAGTTCGGACTCCCGGTTGAGACGCTCGATGTCACCCGTCACCAGTTCGAAGGACCATCGTCCCGTATCGACCTCGGGCCCTTCCCCCTCCATGCCCACCAACGGCCACCACATGAAGGCATCGTCGGGATCCGGACTGTGGGCAAGCCGCAGATGGAACTCGTTGGCGTTGGCACTCACTTGCTCTCCCCCCCCGCCGTCTCGAGGAGCGGCCTCAACGCACGACGCTGGATCTTGCCCGTCGGATTCCTGGGCAGCGATTCGAGCACCCTGATGTCACGAGGAACCTTGTAGGGCGGCAGCACGTCCCGGCAGAAGGCGCGGACCTCGGCGAGCTCGATGGACCCACCTTCGACGAGTTCCACGAACGCCACCGGGACCTCGCCGCGGGCCGGATCCTTCTGACCGATGACCGCCGCGTCCGAGATGGCCGGATGGCGATTCAGCACCTCCTCCATCTCACGGGGGAAGACATTCTCCCCGCTGATGATCAGCATCTCCTTGATGCGACCGGTGATGGACAGGAAGCCGTGCTCGTCCATTCTTCCCATGTCGCCGGTACGGAAGAATCCTTCGGCATCGAACACGCCTGCGGTCGCATCGGGCTGCTTGAAGTAGCCGGCCATGACGTTTCCGCCCCGGATCCGGATCTCACCATCGTGCCCCGGATCCAGTCGCTCGTCGTGCTCACCGACGATGATCTGCTCGACGCCCGGCAGCGGCTGCCCCACGGTCCCCCGACGCTCGCATTCCGGCAGCGTCCAGTTCGTCACCGGAGCGGTCTCGGTCAAGCCGTACCCCTCGCAGATGCGCACGCCGAAGCGGTCCCGGAAGCCGTCGTAGACGGCGTCCGGCAATGGCTCGCCGCCCGAGACGATGTACCGTACGCCGGCGAAGTGATCCGGTGTCGCGGTCTTCGCCTGCAGCAGGGCATTGTACATCGACGGAATGGCGATCAGCGCCGAGGGACGATGTTCCTTCAGCAGGCCCAGCACCTTCGTGACCTGGAACTTGGCGTTGTAGTAGACCCGGCACCCGATCGACATCGGGAGCAGCGTGGTGACGGTCAGTCCGAAACTGTGAAACTGCGGGAGGACGCCGATGAATCCGTCGTTGCGTCCGAACTTCGCCCATTCGACGCATTGGGCGATGTTCGTCGCGAGATTGCCGCTGGTGAGCATGACTCCCTTCGGGCGACCCGAGGTGCCCGAGGTGTAGAGGATCACGGACACGAAGTCGTCGTCCCTCCGCGGAAGCCTCCGCAACGGGGGCAATCCCTTGAATGACATCTCGTCGATCCGGATGACCTCCACCCCCGGCGGCATCGAACCGAATCGGTCCAGCATCGGCCCGACGGTGATGACCACATCCAGTTCGGCGTCGTCGATGATGAATTCGAGCTCCTCGCGCGACACCAGATAGTTCAGGGGCACGATCGTCCTTCCCAGCAGCCAGCCCGCGACGATCGCCGCCGCGGTCATGCCCGACGTGGGCAGGAAGATCCCCACACGGGGCCGGCCCGACTTCCGCTCCACGGCCCGGGCCAGATGAAGAGCCATGATGTACAGCGTGATCCCGTTCCAGGATCGGAAATCATCGACCGCGAACACCCGGAACGGGTGCCTCTGCCACTGGCGAACGATGGGGCGGGCGACTCGCATAATTCTCGTGCTCCCTGAACTGGTGACATGCCGGCCGAAGGTCCGATACAGTTCTGGTGCACGGCCTCAGCGGTGCAGTGTATCCAACCCGGCCTCATGAAGGCCCCAGACTCCGGAGCCCCGTGATGTACAGGTCGTCAGCAGCGTCCATGATCATCGCCGCGTCACTTCTGACCGGCTGCCAGCCGCAGGGCGGCCCCACCATCGATTCCGCCTCCCGGCAGTACGAGAACGGGTCGATCAGCCTGGCAAAGCGGGACGCCCAGCGAATCTACGAACGGGGCGGGAATGACGGTCCCGAGGCCGCCTGGCTCATCGGGCTCTGCGACTACCGACATGGCCGTACGACCGCCGCCCGCGCCGCCTTCGAACTTGCGGCCGACTCCCCCGACCCGGTCCTCGCGGCCCGGGCCAAGGCCATGATCGGCCAGACGCTTCTGGAGGACGGCCAGCCCGCGGCGGCCGCCGTGCAGTTCGAACACGCATGGCCGGAGCTTCGAGGAGACGACCGGTCGAACTGTGCCCGGCACGCCGCAACCGCGTGGAGTCAGGCCGGTCGCCCCGACCTTGCCCGGCAGTGGCAGGATCGAATCACGTCCAGTTCCGGCTCCACCACCAACGTCACTGCGAATATGGGCAGCAGCACCGGCCCCGAGCGTGCCGGCAACTACACGCTTCAGGCCGGAGCCTTCAAGAAGGTTGACGGCGCCCGAAGAGCCAAGGACATGATGACCCGAGTCGCCGCTGGGTCCGGATTCGGACCGGCCAGCATTCGCACCCGAACCGATCGACATGGACGAACGCTCTACCTGGTCCAGATCGGCTCATTCGAAACCAGACAGCAGGCCATTACGGCCTCACGGGGCATGGACGAACATGAACTCATGATCGTGACCGTGGATCCCTCCAGCTGAAAAAGACAACCGGGCCCCCCTTGCGGGGTGACCCGGCTGGAATCGGTTGGCAAGGACCGGCGGAAGCGAACAAGCCGGCATGCACCAACCACAGTTCTAGTTTCGTGGCCGCCTTCTGCGGCGTCCGGTGAACGCAGCCCCGGCGAAGATCGCCAGCACGCCCGGAGCCGGAACCAGATTGATTGCGAGGACGCCTCCGAGCCAGGTGCCCGCCGGGTCTCCGCTGCCGTCATCCCAGACACTGGCCGCAAAGGCGTTGACGACGCCGTCTTCGGGGATGTAGTACCCGGCATCGAGCAGATCCACAGTGAGGTTCACCGGACCGAACTGCCCGAATGCGCTCTGGTTGGGGAACGGAAAGAAGTAGTACAGAATCGAATCGCCGTCGGCATCGGCCAGCTGCACGGCGAGAATGGCCTCGTCGGCGAAATTCGGCGTATTCGTGTTGGAGAAGGTCTCGAGCACTCCATCGATCAGGCTGATGGAATCGATCTGCGCACCGGGATCGGCACTTTCGAAACTTCCGATCGGATTGAGTCCCGTGCCGTACTGATCGACGCCGGCGAGATCGAACAGGATGCTCCCCGAAGCGCTGGCACCCAGTGAAAGGGCCATCAATGTCGCTGCCGCAATACGCATCCCATTCTCCGGCGTGTACTCGATTCGCACAGAACGAATCGTCTTATCGTCAACCAGCACAAGGTTGGATCGACAATTTCCGAAGGCAACGACGGCGCATCGATATCAGCGACCCCCGGTTGACGGTCGCCACGATCATTCGGATGAACGGAAGAATCGGTGCGTCCTACCCAGACTCACCAGTCGTCACATCCGATACTCCGGGGCGACCCGAACAGTTTCCGCAGGAGGTACGCAGGTGGTTCCCGTAATGTTCCTGTTTCCAATGCTTTTGAAGCATGTGCGACGGCCGGGGCATCACCCCATCGATGCAATCACGTCGGCCAATCGCCGGTAGTCATCGGGACGGTTGTAGGCCTGCGCCGAGATACGCAACCACAGCTTGCCGCCCCAATCCATGATGGGGACCTCGATGGAGTGTTCGCGCAGCAGCAGGTCATGCAGTTCCACATCCGAATGATGCTTGGATCGAATGCCCTCGGGAAGCTCCAGAGTGGCCATGGATCCGATCAGACTGCCGTCCAGGGGAGTGATCGGATCGACCCCCCAGGCAGCGCACAGGTGGTCATGCCCCCAGACCGCAAGTCGATGGTTGTGCTCCCGCAACGCGCTCCACCCCCAGCGGGACTCGATCCAGTCAAGAACGAACGGAATGCATCGCCACGGGGTGTAGTCCCTCGTCCCCTGCCAACTGAACTCCTCGGTGTGCCCCTGTTCGTAGCCATGACTGATGATGGCCGGATGCAGCGTCGAAACCCGCGAGGGGTCGGTGGCGATGAATGCGGCGCCGACGGGTGCACAGACCCACTTGTGGAGATTCCCGACGTACCAGGTCGCTCCAAGGGAATCGAGATGCAGGGGAATCATTCCGGGACCATGGGCGCCGTCGACCAGCACATCGATTCCACGCTCACGGGCGATGCGGACCAGCGATTCGATGGGGAACACGATCGCGGTCGGAGACGTGATGTGATCGATCAGCAGAAGCCGGGTCCGGCCGCTCAGAGCCTCGAGAATCGGTTGAATCATCGAGTCGTGGTCGTCGATTGGCAATGGGATCCCGACCACCTTGACGACCGCACCGGTCCGGCGCGCGACGTAGCGGACGGTCTGGTGAACCGCGTTGTAGGCATGGTCGGGAATCACGATTTCGTCACCCGGCGACAACTCGATGGATCGCAGGATGGAGTTGACGGCTTCGGAGGCGTTTGCGACCAGATCGACGCGATCCGGAGTGGAGCCGATGAAGGCGGCCAGACGGGCACGGATCGAAGGCAGCAGTTCCTCCATCTCGGCAACGATGGACTGGACCGGCTGGGTCTCGAAATCGTGCCGCAACTGGGCCTGGTGCTCGAAGACAGGACGGGGCCTGGCTCCGAAACTTCCGTGATTCAGGTAGGTCACCTCCGGGTCGAGCATCCAGGACGCGGCGAGATCGTCCTCGAGCGGACACGGAGCAACTGCGGTTTCGATCATGCCGACAGTCTACTCCGACCCGAACGGGACTCCACGGGGCCTGGAGGGACCAATAATGGCACTGCAGCAACGGCCGTAGGGGGCGATTATCCGAAAGTTGATATTTGGTGCCTGTTAGGCTAACGTAATCCGGACATCAAATCCGATCTTGAAAGTCAAGCAGCCGATGGTTTCCGGTCGAGATGGAAGCGGCATGCAGGAAGCCCCAACATGTTGGGGGTTGGACGGGCTCAAGCCACGAGGGAAGGGTGGCCCGTCAGATCGAAGGAGGACGTCACCATGGTCGGATTCAATGTTCCAAAGGAAGCACGTGCAGTCCCTGCTCCGGACGAGATGCCGCTTCTTCAAACCGGCCCCGGTGGCGAATACGGCAGGGCATACTACGGGCGTGGTCGCCGCCTGCTGGCGACCGCCCCCCTGCCGAACCTCCACGAAGCCGGCTCATTCCGGGTCTCGACACTGGTCGTCGAGCCGACGACCTGGTTCGAACGGATCATGGGTCTGGTGCACGGTCAGCGTACCCGTACACCCGACCGGTCCAGCGATCTCCAACGGCTGGCCACGACGTGCCGTCGCTCGAACGGACTCAAGACCGACCGGGCCTCCCTGGTCGACTACTTCAGCGACAGGACGTCGACCTCTCAACCCGAACTGCACACGACTCGAGTCACTTACCACTCCCCGGAGTCATCACATGAATCTCACGCCGAAGCAACTGTCAGTCCTGCAGCTCATTCGAGAATCGAGACTCGAGCGGGGCTGTTCCCCGACGATGCAGGAACTCGCCGATCGACTCGGCGTCAGCAAGGTCACGGTCTTCGAACACGTCGCCGCACTCGAACGAAAAGGAATCGTCAAGCGAGAGCGGAACAAGGCTCGCTCTTTGTCAATCTGTGACCACTCCGTTCTCCCCGACGAGGAGGAATCACTGACGTTCCCCCTGTTGGGTCGTATTGCGGCCGGCTTGCCGATTCAGAAGTTCCAGCAGGACGACCAACTGGACATCGAGGATCTCTTCGGATCGCGGATCGGAGATCAAGGGGGAACCTTCGCCCTCCAGGTCGAGGGGGAGTCGATGCGGGATGAAGGCATTCTCGATGGCGACTACGTCATCGTGATGCGGTCGAGCAGTGCAAGGGAGAACCAACGGGTCATCGCCCTACTCCCCAACGGCGAAACCACGCTCAAGTCGTACCACCGGGAACCGGACGGACGGATTCGCCTCCAACCTGCGAATCCCGACTTCGAGCCCATCATCGTCGACCAGTGCACCATCCAGGGCATCGTCATCGGCGTGATGCGGCGGTACTGATCGCCACCGAAGCCGAATAATCCTCCTCGAGCACACGAAGCACATCCGATGCCGAGGTGACCAGGTGCGCCCAGCCCTCCTGCACCGCCAAGTGGCAACCGGCCGATGAGGATGCATCCGCGGGACCGGGCACCATCATGGCATCGCGCCCGTGTTCGTCGACCGCCAGGCGGGCAGTGATCAACGCCCCGCTTCTCCGCCGAGCCTCGACGACGACCACCGCATGCGACATGCCACTGATCACCCGGTTTCTCCTCGGAAACAACCCGGGTCGCGGCTGCTGGCGTGTACTGAACTGACTGATCACCGATCCCCCGTGCTCGACGATGCGATCGAAGAGTCCCGCGTGCTCGGGCGGATACGGCTCGGCCAGTCCGCTTCCCAACACGCACGCTGTTCTTCCTCCGAGTCGCACCGCCGTTCGATGCACCTCGGCGTCGATCCCTCTGGCTCCTCCCGAAACGATCCAGCACCCGTGCTCAACCAGACCGGTGGTGATCATCGCCGCCATTCGCAGGCCGTACGACGTGGCTCGTCGTGCTCCCACCACGGCCACACACGGCGTCCCGTGCCGCGGCAGCTCGCCACGGAACCGGAGAACCGCCGGGGCATCCGGACACGGCACGAGCAACGTGGGGTAGGACGAATCCCCGAAGGCCACCATTCCGCCACCATTCCGCTTGAGCCACCTCGATTCGGAGTGCGGATCGGATCTTCGCATGGACTTATACAGGTGGTCCGAAGCAACCGACCCGACTTTCATCACCCGACCGAGATCCGAGCGGCTCGCCGCGATGACCCGTGTGGCGGATCCGAATCGTCGAACAAGATTCCGGGCGGTCTGCAGCCCCACACCCTCAGCCGACAGGATGCGCAACCACGCGCGGGTTTCTCGTTGGGATTCTCGTGCCGCCCCGGACATGGGTTGAGACTATCGGGGGCTTCCGGCAATTCATTCATCGGCGATGGGATTTCGGGCCGACGAAATATCGCCGTCGGCCCGGTAGAGCGTCCCGATGAACAGGCAGAGGATTCCACCGGCAATGACCAGGAGTCGGTACGGACCGGTCGAGATGCGTACCAGCAGAGTCTCCCGTGCCTCCACAGCCGGCGGCACTTCGACCTTCGAGGATTCTCGCACCCACCGGTCGAATGATCCGTCCGCACGCTCCGGGTCGAGCAGGATCGGTGTATCCCCTTCCGGAAGAAGATTCAGCTGATTCGCAGCCAGCCGACGCATCAGCTGCGGATCCTGATCCTGCAGGCCCTGCAGCACGGCATCGTAGGCCATCAGCTGCCGCATCGACGCCATCGAGTGGACTTCGAGCTGATCACGCTTGGACATCACCGACGCCAGATCCTGCTGCGCCGGCACCAGCAGTGCCGCACCGCATACCGCCAGTCCGGCCAGGACGAAGAGCCATCCGGCATCAAGGAAGCCACGCTGTGCCATGGTCGGAACCATCAACCCCCTTATCGGCCTCTGGGGGACCGTGACTTCGATGATGAGGTGGTTTTGAGGACCGGGGGCGGGTCTGGTATACTGATCAGTCTGCTGCGGGGTAGAGCAGTCTGGTAGCTCGTCGGGCTCATAACCCGGAGGTCGCAGGTTCGAATCCTGTCCCCGCTATTGAAAGACCGCCGTCCGATTGGATGGCGGTCTTGTCATTGGGCATGCGGCCCGATCACGTGATCAATCGGAAGATCAGCGGATAGCGATAGACCGGTGTCGACTCCGTGCTCGACATGGTCTGGACCGCGGCGATGATCGGGAAGACGATCAGGCAGATGCTGAGCGCCACCAGCATGAACGCGCCGATGACGACGATGATCAGCAGAGCGAAGCACATGGCCGCAATCGCCGAGGCGATCAGCAGATTGAGTGCCTCCTTCGCATTCTCCGCCACGAACCGGTCTTCCTTGCCGACCGTGAAGAGCAGCACCAGCGGAAGAACCAGCACGGCGGGAGGCACGACCAGGCTCATGAGGAATGACCAGTGACTGAGGGATGCGATGCCCGCAGTGGGCAAGGGCGCGCCCACCTCATGGCCAGAAGAGCCCTTGGACTCGGTCGACGCATCGGTGCGGTCGCTGAGGGGGGGGTCATTTCCGTTGTGCAGCCCGTCATCCATGAACCGGAGTATAGATCCGGGATGACCATCGTGTACCCTGAAGTTCTTCCCATGACCGGCAATACCGTACATGACGAACTCCATCCGCTGACCGAGGCAACGCTCCGGGACCACTGGGGCATCGATGGAACGCTCGAACGACTTCCGGGCGAGAACTTCAACGCCATGATCAGTCTGGACGGAGTCCCGCACGCCGTGGCGAAGCTGTGCCTGGACCCCGAGGCGGACATTCGTCTGGAAGAAGCGGTCATGGACCGACTCGCCGCCGCAGGCCTGCCGGTGCCGTCTCCGATCCACAGCACCACCGGCGAATCGCGGATGTCGATCGCCCATGCGGGCCGAACCGGCATCCTCCGAGTGCAGAACTACCTGGCGGGAACGCAATGGAGATCTCACCCCAGCGGCAACCAGCTTCTCGCCGCCATCGGCCGCACTCTTGCCGAACTGCACGGTGCTCTGGAGGGGTTCGCACCCGAGGGCGGAGAGCGAACCCATCTCTGGGACGTGTGCGAGGCGCAGCAGCACCGATCGTCTGTCCGACTGGTTGGCAGCCACGAGCTTCGCACGACGCTCGAATCGATCATGCAGCTCCATGCGGCGATCGTCGTCCCTGAACTGCCCAACTGCCCCCGGGGCATGCTGCACGGTGACGCCAACGACGAGAACATCCTCATCGAGGATGACCGGGTCGTCGGCATCGTCGACTTCGGCGACTGCCTCCTTGGACCGTACGTGGTCGATCTGGGAATCACGGTGGCCTATGCGATGCAGGATCCCCACGTCGACCTGGAGTCGATCAATCACCTCGTCACCGGCTACCACGCGATCCGCCCCCTGCAGGCGAGGGAACTGGACCTGATCCTCCCCATCGCACTGTCACGTCTCGCCACCAGTGCACTGATCGGTGCCCGGCGGGCCATTGACGATCCCGATCACGCGACCTGGCATTCGCACGCGGACTCGACCTTCCACGCGATTCGACGCTTCGGCACCATCGCACCCCAGACGGCCTCGAGCTCCCTTCGTACCGCGTGCGGCATCCCCACTTCCGATGTCGTCGATCGCGAACGGCTTCTCTCGACCCGGGACGACCGGCTGGGACGGAACCTCTCCCTGGCCCACGGCACCCCGCTGCACATCACCCGAGGTCGGGGTCAGTTCCTCATCGGATCGGACGGACGCCCGTACCTCGATCTGGTCAACAACGTCTGCCACGTGGGGCATTGCCATCCGCGGGTGGTCCAGGCGATATCCCAGCAGGCCGCGACACTCAACACCAACACCCGCTACCTGCACGAATCGATCCTCGCCTACGCGGAACGACTCGCCGACACCATGCCGCCCTCGCTCTCGGTGTGCTACTTCGTGAACTCCGGCTCGGAGGCGAACGAGCTCGCCCTGCGCCTGGCCCGATCCGCCACCGGCGGGCACGATGCCGTGGTCGTGGACGGCGCCTACCACGGCAGCACTCCGAACTGCGTGGCGATGAGCCCGTACAAGTTCAACGGCAGGGGCGGAAGCGGTCCCTCGGACTGGGTCCACGTCGTTCCCATGCCGGACACCTACCGCGGCCCCCATCGCGGGGACGATGCCGGAGCTGCCTACGCCATCGAAGTGGCCGATGTGATCGGATCCGCGTGCCGCAACGGACGCACGATCGCCGCCCTCTTCGTCGAATCCATGCTGTCCTGCGGTGGACAGATTCCCCTGCCCGAGGGCTATCTGGCCGCGGCGGCCGACTACGCACGGAGTGCCGGCGCCCTCTACGTCGCCGACGAAGTCCAGGTTGGCTTCGGACGGGTGGGCGACGCCTTCTGGGGATTCCAGCTCCATGACGTGACTCCCGACATCGTCGTACTCGGAAAGCCCATGGGCAACGGACATCCCATGGGCGCCGTCGTCACGACTCCCGAGATCGCGGCCAGCTTCGACAACGGCATGGAGTTCTTCTCGACCTTCGGAGGCAATCCGGTGTCCTGCCGGTGCGGACTGGCGGTGCTTGATGTCATCGAAACCGAGTCGCTGCAGGAACGGGCCCGGCGACTCGGAGACCGGTTCAGATCCGGCCTCCGAACGCTCCAGGTCGATCACCCGGAGATCGGTGATGTCCGGGGACACGGACTGTTTCTTGGAATCGATCTCGTGCAGGATCCGTCCCGACGCACCCCCAACCCCCGACTCGCCAGGACCGTCGTCGACACCATGGCGAAACGGGGAGTGCTGCTCAGCACGGACGGCCCGCACGGCAATGTGATCAAGATCAAGCCGCCACTGGTCCTAAATGAAGCCGATATCGACATGACCATCAGGCTCATGGACGATGCACTGGCTGCCGGAACCGGAAGGGACCGATAGGCTCTATCTGATGGCACGTTCCCATGGCCTCAACCAGACCCTCGCCCAGGCGACGCGACACATCGAATCGCAGCAGTGGGACAAGGCCGAACGCATGCTTCGCCGGGCGGCGAAGACTGCTCCGGACGATGTCGAGATCCTGTACCGACTCGCCTCCGTCCAGGCCAGAATGGGAAACCACCGCCGGGCCATGGACTCCATCAATGCGGCCATCAAGCGGAATCCGGATCACCTCGATTCCCTGACGACCCGAGTCGACATCCTCGCCCGCCAGGCCAGGATCGGCGAGTCGATCGAATCGATGAACGACATCATCCGCCGATTCCCCGACCGTGCCCGCCTGCTGACGATGCGAAGCGGCCTCCTGCTACACGCCGGCGAAGCC
>MDTD01079907.1_pt1 | contig 13748 bp, 12 predicted proteins | sample 811221 | NCBI WGS metagenome assembly MDTD01 (sample SAMN05326646, study PRJNA326480) | marine metagenome | isolation source: seawater | place: Pacific Ocean: South West | collected 2011
ATCCCATAACTCTTAAGAACTATTTTGAAAAAGATAACATGCTTAATGAGGTTGGTGGAACAGAATACTTAGTAAAACTTACAAGATTTTCTGGTTCTACGAAACAAGCTATTGACTATGCAAAAGTTATTCATGAAATGTATTTAAGAAGAGAATTGATAAAAATTTCTGATAAATTATCCTCAGAAACTCTTAATGCGAACGCTCAAGAACAAAATGCTGAAAATATAATTGAAGGAACAGAAAAATCTTTATTTGATTTAGCTGAAAGAGGAAGTTTTTCACAATCATTTTTAAAATTTAATCTAGCTTTAGATCAAACAATTGAAATGGCAACACAAGCAATGCAGAATGATCAAGGTATTGTTGGAGTGCCCACTGGTCTTACTGACTTAGATGAGAAATTAGGTGGTCTACATAAATCTGATTTAGTAATTTTAGCAGGTAGACCTTCTATGGGTAAAACAGCTTTAGCAACAAATATTGCTTACAACGCTGCTCAAAATATTTTAAAAAGACAAGAAAAAACTTCAGTAGCTTTTTTTTCATTAGAAATGTCTTCTGAACAATTGTCTACTAGAATTTTATCTGAACAAGCAAGAATAAAATCTGATGACATTAGGAGAGGTAAAGTTACTGAGGAAGAAATTAACAGGTATATTGAAACTTCTAGAAATATTTATAATTTACCACTTTACATTGATGAGACACCAGCAATTACCATAGCTACCTTGAGTAATAGAGCTAGACGAATAAAAAGATTATTTGGATTAAGTTTAATTGTTGTAGATTATATTCAATTAATGCGATCTAGCTCAAATAGGAACGATGGCCGTGTTCAAGAAATATCTGAAATAACTCAAGGTTTAAAGGCTCTTGCCAAAGAATTATCTGTGCCTGTTCTGGCTTTGTCACAATTATCAAGAGCTGTAGAACAAAGAGATGATAAACAACCTCAGCTAGCGGATTTAAGAGAGTCAGGTTCAATTGAACAAGACGCAGATGTAGTAATGTTTGTCTATAGAGAGGCATATTATTTGGAGAGGAAACAACCAAAATTAGGCTCGATTGAACATGCTGAATGGCAATCAAAAATGAACGATGTAAACGGGTTAGCTGATATAATCTTGGGCAAGCAAAGGCACGGTCCAACCGGTACAGTAAAAGTTGAATTTGAGGGAATTTACACAAAATTCAAAGATTTAACTAAAAATTAAACACAATTTTCTTTAGTTATAAAAAAATTAAGATATATCTGAAATAGTCTCATGCTTGCTAGTATCTATAAAAAGTTAGTCATTGATTTTTCAAAAACAATACTTGTTCTACTAACTACAATAATTATCTTTTCTTTATACCAGTCAAAAAATTTTAACTTAGACGCATCCTCTGATGCTCTTTTACTAGAGGGTGATCCTGACCTTAAATATTTAAGAGAAGTAAACAATACATATGGTTCTAAAGATTTTTTAATTTTGACTTACGAGCCTATTTCTAGTTTCACTGAGAAAGAAACTATCCTCAATCTTCAGTTACTTAAATCTAAAATTGAAAAATTAACTTGGGTTGATAGCGTAATTACCGTAATTGATGTACCTCTCCTCAAAAGTACAGATGAAAATTTAATGGAGAGGCTAAAGAATTATAAAACTTTAGCATATCCAGAGATCGATAGAAAAAGAGGCTTTGATGAAATTTTAAATAGCCCTATTTACAAAAATTATGTGATTAGTGAAGATGGTAAGACCTCCGGTATTGTTGTTTATCTTAAAAAAGACGAGAGATTAGCAGATTATGTAAAAATAAAAGATAAATTTTTTATCCAATCAGTTGAAACGGGTTTATCTAAAGAGGAAAAGGCTAATTATAAAAAATTTCTTAAGGAGTATGAAGATTATAAAAATTTATACAACATACGGAATCATCAAAATATTACAGAAATAAGAGATGTAATAAGTAAATATGGAGAAAATGCAAAAATTCACTTAGGAGGTATTCCTATGATAGCAGATGATATGATGAGTTATATTAAAAGTGATATTGTAGTTTTTGGAATTGGAGTATTCATATTTATCGTTTTAACTTTATGGTTTATTTTTAGGAAACTAAAATGGATCTTGATGCCTTTACTTGGATGTTCAACTTCAGTGATCATTATGATTGGTTTGTTGGGTTTAATCGGTTGGAAAGTGACAGTAATTTCATCTAACTTTATTGCTCTGATGTTAATACTAAATATGGCGATGAATATTCATATGACTGTAAGATTTTTGCAACTTAGAAAAGAGTTTCCAGAACTATCAAAAAAAGAAGCTATATTTTACACAAGCAAGAAAATGATATTGCCTATTCTCTATACTGTTCTAACGACAATATGTGCATTCTTATCTTTAGTTTTTAGTGGAATAAAACCTATTATAGATTTTGGTTGGATGATGACCTTAGGATTAGTAGTGTCATTATTAGTAACATTTACACTTTTACCAGCACTAATAAATTTACTATCCTCTGATAATGAAATTGATTTAAAAGACACTGAAAAATCACTAATTACCTCCTCCTTAGGTTCTTTTACAAAAAATAGTAAAGTGATTATTTTTAGCTTAGCAATAATAATAATTTTATTTAGTATTAAAGGAATATTTAAACTTGAAGTTGAGAATAGTTTTATAAATTATTTCGATAAAGAAACAGAGATTTACAAAGGAATGAAAAAAATTGATGATGATTTAGGTGGGACTACTCCTCTTAATATTATACTTAAATTTCCTACAAAAAATGAAAAAGCTAAATCAGAAGATGATGAATTTGATGAATGGGAAGAAGAAAATAAAATTAATGAAGATAAGTCTAAATATTGGTTCACGCGAGATAAAATGGATAAAATCTTAAAAGTCCACGATTATCTGGATTCATTACCAGAGATCGGAAAAGTTCTTTCTTTTGGTTCTATATTGAGGGTAGCGGAAGATTTAAATGAAAAAGAATTACAAAGTTTAGAGATAGCAGTTTTGTATAGTAAAATACCAGAAACAATTAAAAGTGAAATAGTATCTCCTTATATCTCTGTCGAGAAAGATGAAGCAAGAATTAGTGTAAGAGTAAATGATTCTTTAGAGAATTTGAGAAGAAATGATCTAATCAATAAAATAAATTCTGAATTAAATACAAGGCTAGGTTTAGACGAAGAGGAGTACAAATTAGCTGGTGTTCTTATTTTATTTAATAATTTACTGCAAAGCCTATTTAAATCTCAAATTCTTACTTTAGGCATTGTAATTTTTGGTATTTTTTTAATGTTTTTTATTTTATTTAAAAATATTGTAATCTCTTTAATTGGAATAGTTCCAAATTTTATAGCTGCTTTTTTTATTCTTGGAATAATCGGTTCGCTTGGCATTCCTCTTGATATGATGACAATCACTATAGCTGCAATTACTATAGGTATTGCAGTAGATAACAGTATTCATTACATATATAGATTTCAAGAAGAATTTAAAAAGATTAAAAATTATAATAAAACATTAGATAGATGTCACAGCACTGTTGGCATAGCAATTTTAAATACGTCTATAACTATTGTATTTGGTTTCTCAATTTTAGTTTTATCAAACTTTATACCTACTATTTATTTTGGAGTGTTTACAGGTTTAGCAATGATGCTGGCAATGATATCTGTTTTAACATTGTTGCCAAAATTAATTCTTACACTTGAACCATTCGGTAAAGAATTAGACAATATTTAATGATAAATAACCTTTTTGATAGTCTTGTAAACAATCTTAATATGTTTGATATCTTTGTTGTAGTCATTTTTTTTTATAATGTGACTCAATGTTTTGTAAAAGGTTTTTCATTAAGTTTGATCTCTTTTATGAAATGGGTTTTGTCAACGATTGTCACTATTATGTTGGTTCCAAAATTACAACCTTTAGTAAGCGAATATATCCAGTCAAATTTTATTAACAATGTTGGTTTAGGAATAGCTATTTTTATTTTCACACTTTTCATAACAATATTAATAGGTAAAACTTTGAGTAAAACTATAACTTGGACTGGGGTTGGCTCTGTTGATAAAGGGTTTGGTTTACTATTTGGTTTTTTTAAAGGATATGTAGTAGCTGTTTGTTTGTTTTCAATTTTTAATTGGTTTTATCCTTATCAAAATTGGGGTATATCTGTTGAGAAAGCAATTTCATTTAACTTAATTAATAAAGGCAGTAAATTATTAATAGAAGAATTTCCATCCAGAGAAGATTTTATTGATACAAAAGAGAAAATTGAAAAAATTTAATTTAGATAAATTAAGAGAAGAGTGTGGTATTTTTGGAATATCAAAGCACCGAGATGCGTCCGCTTTAGTTGCATTAGGTTTGCATGCGCTTCAACATAGAGGTCAAGAAGGGTGTGGAATAGTCTCATTTGATGGAAAAAATTATCATTCAGAAAAAAGACAAGGTTTAGTTGGTGACCATTTTACTGATTTAGAAACATTAAAAAAATTACCTGGAGATGTAGCTATTGGCCACAATAGATATTCGACGACTGGGGAAACCTCTTTAAGGAATATTCAACCATTTTTTGCAGATTTACATTTAGGTGGCTTGAGTGTTGCACACAATGGAAATTTGACTAATGCATTAATGTTACGAGAATCGTTGGTAAAAGACGGTGCTATTTTTAGAACAACAAGTGATACAGAAACAATAGTTCAACTTATAGCGAAATCAAAAAGAGAAAAATTTGTAGATAAATTAATAGATGCTTTATTTCAAATACAAGGTGGTTACTCTTTAATATTGATGACAAATAAAAAATTAATTGGTGTAAGAGATGCATTGGGTATTAGGCCTTTAGTAATTGGTAAATTAAAAAATTCTTACATACTAGCTTCGGAGACTTGTGCGCTCGATATTGTTGGAGCAACCTACGTTAGAGATGTAGAAAATGGTGAAATAGTTATAATAGAAAATGATGCTTTAACATCTGTTAAGCCTTACCCAAGGCAAAAACCAAGACCTTGTGTTTTTGAGTATATATATTTCGCAAGACCAGATAGTTTGATTAATAAAAAATGTGCCTATGAATACAGAAAACAATTAGGTTCAGAGTTAGCTAAAGAAACAGATATCAAAGCAGATTTAGTTGTGCCTGTACCAGATTCTGGTGTACCTGCTGCTTTGGGTTATGCCGAACAATCCAAAAAAAAATTTGAACTAGGTTTAATTAGAAATCATTACGTTGGAAGAACCTTCATTGAACCAACACAAAGTATTAGAAGTTTAGGTGTTAAATTGAAACTTAATTCAACAAAAACAATTGTAAAAAATAAATCAATTATACTAATAGATGACTCTCTTGTTAGAGGAACGACTTGTTTAAAAATTGTAAAAATGTTATTTGAAAGTGGTGCAAAAGAAGTTCACGTCAGAATAGCATGTCCGGAGATAAAGTATCCTGATTTTTATGGCGTTGATATGCCTACAAAAGAGGAATTGTTAGCTCATTCTAGAAACAACAGTGAAATGTGCGAATATATTAACGCTTCAAGTTTAAAATTTTTAAGCTTGCAGGGCCTATATAGAGCATTAGTAAGTGAAGAAAGAAACTCAAGTTACCCTCAGTTTAGTGACCATTATTTTACTGGAGACTACCCAATTAAACCAATAGATAAAATTGAGGGAATAAATGTCAAACAACTTTCACTTCTTAGTGGAAAATCAAATAGTTAACTCAAAACTATCAGTTTATTTTTATTATTTAAAAAATATATAAATTTATCAATTATTATAGGAGTAGAATTAATTTTTACAGGCAATTTCTTGATTGATTTAATCATACCAGAGGACTGAAAACTAAGTAGATATGAATTTTTTAAAAAAATAAAAATTTCATTATTAATTAACATGAATGATTTAATCGCTGATTTTTTCTTTTTAATGTCTAAAAAATTTGAAATTTGATTATCAATATCAGATGAATAAAGAATTTTATTTGTATTTAGATCTAATAAAATTAAAAAATTATTTTTTGTAATTAAAAAAACATAATTTTTATTTATAATTGGTTTCATTAATGTAGAAAATGAAAATTTTCTCTCAATTGATCCTGTTTTTTTATCTATAATAAAAAAATTATTATTAGATGCTATTAAAATTTTACCTGAATAATTAACAATTTCATTACTCATAAATAGATTTGACGGATTAATATCTGTAGATTGATTTAAATTAATAAACCAAATAATTTTCATTGTTTTTACATCTATTGAGTATAAAGAACCATATGTATTTAAAAAGAGTAAATTTTTTTCTCCTGTTACAGAAAGATTATTTATAAATTGATTTTTAACTACAGTTTCTTCAGTTGGAATAAATTTTATCAAGTCTCCATTTTTTTTATCAAAAAAATACAAATCATTATTTTGGCTTGACGTAATTAGTTTGTTATCAATAATTTTTAGATTTGATCTAAACGGAACCTTATAATTTTTAGCCCAAATTAATTGACCTGTTTTTTTGTTTAACGCATATAGATACCCAATGTTATCAGAAGCGTAGATTACATTTTCCTCTACTATTAAGTTAATTTTTTTATTTATATTTTTAATTTTTTTTTTATAAAAATTAAATTTTATAATTATTTTATTTTCTTGGACTGAATAAATAATAATATTTCCTTTTTCATCATTAGCAATTAAATAATTGTTGCTAAATAAAATATTTTCATTAATTTTTGATCTACTAAGTTTTTTGCTTATTGTGATAATTTGATTTTTATTTTCATATTTAAAATTATTTAAATTATTGTTGAAATTATAAAAAATATCGTTCCATTCTAAATTGTTAATAGGTGCAGAAATTTTAATTTTATTTTTTTTATCTAGAATAATAATTTCATTGAAACTATCTTTTAAAGTTGAAATTGTTTTGAATTCTTTAAATAAGCTATCATCTTTTTTTAAATTTTCCTTATCATTTTTCCATATTCCTGTTTTGTTATCGAATGAACAATTATTTAATAAAAATAAAATTATTAGAGAATAAAATAATTTCATTAAACTACTTAAGTATTTCTTGAGCAATAGGTTTTAAAGATGAGTCGTTCTTAATTAGTTCTTTTAGTAAGTCGTTTCCATTTTGAATATCTGCCGCTTTAATCATATAAAGGGCTTTTTTTAAAGCAATTAAATCTTTTTGACTTTTAAGTGAAATTGATTTTTCTACAATTTTAAAAAATTCTAAAATTTTTTCTTTATCTTTAATCAGTTTTTTTTCTATAATAGTGTTTAAAGCTAAAATTGAGTAAAAGTTATTTTCACTATAAATTATCTCTTCGTAGATTTTCTTTGCTTTATCTGTTTGGTTTAACGATAAATTAAGACCTGCTTCTACATATTTTTCACTAATCAGAATATTATTTTTTTCATTTTTATATTTTATAAAAGAAAATGAAATTAGAGTTAAAATCATAACAAATAATAAAAAATATATTTTTACTTTATTTGAGTTATAAAAATTTAATAATCTTATTTTAATTTCTGTTTTATTTTCTACGCTTTGATCCATTTAAAAAATTTTTTTTTGTGGGAAATTTACTTGATTTCACATCTCTAGTATATTTTTTTATAGCTTTTTCAATTATTCTATCTAATTTTACATATTTTTTTACAAATTTTGGTAAAAAACCGCTAATACCAAGCATATCATCTGTAACTAATACTTGGCCATCGCAATGAATAGAAGAGCCTATTCCAATAGTTGGGATCTTAAGTTTATCTGAGATTTCCTTTGCGGACACTGTAGTCAAACACTCTAGTACAATAGAAAATGCTCCTGATTTTTCAATTAGTTTAGCCTCTTTTAAAAGTTTAGAAACTTCTAACTTAGTTTGACCTTCTAACTTAAATTTTTTCTTAAACTGAGGCGTATAGCCAATGTGGCCCATCACAGGAATATTTTTTTTTACTAAGTATTCAATAATTTTATAATTTTTTTTATTACTCTCTAATTTAATAGCATCACATCCAGTTTCTCTAATTATTAATTTTGCATTTTTTTCAGCAATATTTTTATCTCTGTAACTGTCCTTAGGCATATCCGCTACCAGTAGAGATTTTTTAACACCCATTTTTACACTCTTGGTATGTTGAATAATATTACTTAAACTAATTTGATGAGTATTGTTTTGACCGTATAGAACATGTGCCATTGAGTCACCGACTAAAATTATATCTACATATTTATCTAAAATTTTTGATATATTTTTAGAATAAGCTGTAAGACAAACAATTTTAGACTTATTTTTTTTGTTCAAAATTTTTTTAATTTTTTTATTCATTATTCTAGCTCTATAGTGCTTGGTGGTTTCGAGGTAATATCATAAACAACTCTATTTATACCTTTAACATTATTTATTATCTTATTTGAAATATTTTCTATGAAATTTTTAGGAAAATTAAAGTAATCAGCCGTCATACCGTCTTCTGATGTAACAGCTCTAAGTAAACAAATATTCTCGTAAGTTCTTGAATCGCCCATCACACCGACTGTTCTTACAGGAAGGAGTGCAGCGTAAGCTTGCCATATACTATCGTAAAGATTACTTTTAACTAATTCCTTAATATAAATATAATCTGCTTCTTGAAGTATTTTTACCCTTTCTGGAGTTATGTTCCCAACTATTCTGATCCCCAATCCAGGTCCAGGAAAAGGATGCTTATAATTTATATTTTTAATAAGACCTAAAGATTTTCCCAGTATTCTTACCTCATCTTTAAAAAATTCCTTTAATGGTTCAATTAGTTTTAAATTCATTTTTTTAGGCAAACCTCCAACGTTATGGTGAGATTTAATTTTTGATGTTTTGCTTCCTGACGAGGACTTACTTTCAATTATATCAGGATAAAGAGTGCCCTGAGCTAAAAATTTTATGTTTTTATATTTTTTTGATTCTTTTTCAAAAACTTTTATAAATAAACTTCCAATAATTTTTCTTTTCTTTTCTGGATTAGAAACATTTTTTAATTTGTTTATAAATAATTTTGAAGCATTAATTAATTTAACATTTAATTTATAATTTTTTTTAAAAATATTAAAAGTATATTTAAATTCATTTTTTCTCATTAAACCGGTATCTACCATAATACATATTAAGTTTTTTTTAATTGCTTTATTTACTAATAAAGCAACAACACTACTATCTACTCCGCCAGATAATGCGCAAATAACTTTATCTTTTTTTACAGTATTTTTTATTTCATCTATTAATCTTTTAGTTTGGGACTTAATATTCCATTTATTTCTTATTTTACAAATACTGAAGAGAAAATTTTTAAATATTATATATCCCTTATCTGTATGTGTTACCTCGGGATGAAATTGAACTCCATAAATTTTTTTTTCTTTATTTTCAATAATGGTTAATTTCGAATCTTTTGTAGAAGCAATTATTTCAAAATTTTTAGGTAATTTTACTACGACATCCTCGTGGCTCATCCAAACAGATTTTTTTTTAGTAAGGTATTGTTTGGTTAATAGAGAAGATTTTTTCTTAAACAAGACTGCTCTTCCAAACTCTCTTTTCCTTTTCGAAGGTTTGATTTTCCCTCCAAATATTTTTGCTATTAATTGTAATCCATAACAAATTCCTAATATAGGAATTTTTTTTTCAAATATATCCTTAGATATTCTAGGAAATTTTTTAGTCGTAACACTTGATGGCCCGCCTGAAAGTATTAGTCCTTTAATATTTTTATAATTTTTTAGTTTATTAAACTCTTTTGGTGTGAATATTTCAGAATATACACCTAGCTCTCTTACTCTTCTTGCTATTAATTTGGTTACTTGAGAACCAAAGTCAATTATTAAAACTTTTTCTTTATTATTATGAAATTTCATCTATTTTTTAGATAAATTTTCAATTTCAATTTTTAGATTATCGCTTTGACTACAAAATTTTTTACAAATTAATTTTAATTTTTCATTTATTTTCAAACTTTTTTTATAGTCAGATGAAGATAGTTTAAGCTTTGCAAGATTATATAATGCTTCTTCATTTTTCGGATTAAGTAATATAACAGTATTAAGATTCTGTTCTTCTAAATTTTTATTTTCTAATTTGTTAAATATTTTCGATAAATATAAATATGATTTCTCACTTTTTGGATTAAAAACTATGTCTTTTTCAAATTTAAATTTTGCATCTTCAAATTTTTTTTTGTTAAATAACTCAATTCCATCATTTAAATTATCTGATTTAGCAAAAGAAATAATTGCAAAAAAATTTAGTACAAATACATATAATATCAATTTTTTTATCATAATTTATAATTATTAGTTTTTTGTGTTATTTCTACACTATGAACCATACTCTCGTAAAATCCTGCTTTTGTTATTTTTACAAATTTTGCTTTTTTATTTATTTCCTTTAAGTTTTTTGCACCAATATATCCCATTGAAGATCTCAAACCACCTTGTAATTGGTAAATAATTTTTGATATTTTACCTTTATATTCTACTCTTCCTTCAACTCCTTCTGCAACAAATTTGGATTTATCCTTAAAATTTTTTTGAAAATATCTGTTAGCAGATCCTGCTGACATTGCTCCTACTGAACCCATGCCCCGATATTGCTTATAATACTTTCCTTTACTTTTAAATTTTTTTCCAGGACTCTCTTCTGTACCAGCGAAAATTGAACCCATCATAATTGCATCTGCTCCAGCAGCTAATGCTTTTGCTATATCGCCTGAAAATTTAATACCACCATCAGAAATTATTTTAATTTCTTTTTTTCTAAGTTTCTTTTTTACATCCATAATTGCAGAAATTTGTGGCACACCTATGCCAGCGACCATTCTTGTGGTACATATTGATCCTGGACCTATTCCAACTTTAATAATATCAGCACCCGAATTATATAATCTTTTAGCAGCTTCTCCAGTAGCTACGTTGCCTACACATATAGGTATATCTTTTATAATTTTTTTAATTTTCGATAAAGTTTTAAGAACTTTTTCACTGTGCCCGTGTGCTGTATCTATAACTATCAAATCGACACCGTTAGATATTAATGATCTAGCTCTTTCTATGTCTTCTTTATTTGTTCCTATAGCAGCTCCAACAAATAATTTTTTCCTATTTACTTTTTTAACCTCTTCAGATTGTTTTTTAATGTCTAAATTTCGATGTATAATCCCTATTCCGCCTTCATTAGCAATTGCACAAGCCATCCTTGACTCAGTAACTGTATCCATAGCAGATGATAGAAAAGGAACTTTAAGTGAAATCTTTTTAGTTAATTTTAAACTAACATCAGTTTTTGAAGGTAAAACTTCAGAGTATCTTGGTAATAATAATACGTCGTCGAAGGTTAGAGCTTCTTTAATAAGTTCCATATACACTTATATACAATTATTAAAATTTATAAAGTCTTTAAAATTTCACAATGTAAATAAGTTTCTTTTGACTCTTTACGACTAGACTCTGGTTTAAAGAAATTAACATTTTGAAATATTGATTTAGCTAAGTTTTTTACTTCAATAAAGTCCTCTCCCATAAAAAGCTTAGAAACCAGTACACCCTTAGGTTTAAGAATATTTTTTGAAAAGTGAATAACTTCAGCGCACAATTGGTTTGTTCTAATTGAGTCTAAAGATTTGTTTCCTGTAGTATCTGCAGCCATATCTGATAGAATTACATCAAGTCTAGAATGAAAGTGACTTGTAATCTCAGATTTAATGTTACTTTCAAAAATATCTCTTTTTAGAAATTTAACATTTTTTATTGGTGACATCGATTTGACGTCAATTGCCATTATTTTACCTGTTGTAATAATTTGGCTAGCTACCTGTGTCCATCCCCCAGGACAAGATCCTAAATCTAATAAATTAGTATTTTTTTTGATGAATTTAAACTTTTTATTTAATTCAATTAACTTAAATGATGCTCTTGAACGATATCCTAAAGTTTTAGATTTTTTAAAGAATTGATCTCTATGTTGTTTAATTTTCCAAGAATTACTTTTTTTAATTCTTTTTGATTTTTTCATTATAAAATATCTTCATGATTTTCTTCTGATATTTTCTCTGAAATTTTTTTATTTTGTTTGCTGTAAAGAATTATACCAATTGGTATGGTAATTAAGTAAATTATCCCAAAAACTAATAAAGTTTCTAGAGTATAAGATAATAATGATATGAAAACTATTCCAATACCTAATAATAGAAAAACTGTTGCTTTAGAAGAAATAGATATTTTTTTAAGAGATAAAGTAGGAATTTTACTTACTAAAAGAATTGCTATTAAGACTGTAAAGTATGGAGTAAATTTTTTAACATCTATTCCAAAATTAAAGTTTGTTAATTCATAAATTAAAGGCATTAAAATTAATAACCCTCCTGCCGGCGAGGGAATTCCCTCAAAAAAATTATTTTTCCAGTCTTCTGTAACCTGAATTTTAGTTAAATTAAATCTTGCTAATCTTAAAACGCAGCAGACTGAATAAATAAGTGTAATTGCCCAACCTAGTTTTCCATAATTATTTAATTCCCAAAAATATAAAATAAAAACCGGAGCAATACCAAAGCTTACAAAATCAGTGAGTGAGTCTAATTCTTTACCAAATTCAGATGTGCCTTTAATAAACCTTGCCACTCTGCCGTCCAAAGCATCTAAAATTGCAGCAAGTAAAATTAATGTCACGGCTAAATTAAAATTTCCATCTATCGAAAACTTAATAGAACTTATACCTAAACAAACTCCTGCCAAAGTCAAAATATTAGGAAGTAAGTATCTAGTTTTTTTTGATGATACTAATTTAAATTTTTTATTATCTTCCATTAATTAGATGCTAATAAACTTTCTCCTGCTACCACGTTTTGACCGTGCTTAGCTAGAACTTTTTTATTTTTAAAATAAATATCAACTCTACTACCGAATCTTATCATTCCAATTCTATCACCTTGTTTTAAATCCTGGCCTTGTTCTACCTCACAAACTATTCTCCTAGCAATTAGCCCTGCTATCTGGACGATTATAATTTCTTCCCCGTTATTGAGTTTTATTTTAAAATAATTTCTTTCATTTTCTTCGCTCGCTTTATCAAGTGAGGCATTTAAAAATTTTCCTGGTTTGTAAAAAATTTCTTCAACTTTTCCTGAAGATGGCACTCGATTTACATGACAATTAAATACGTTCATAAAAACACTTATTCTTGTGAAAGAAGTGTTTTCTAATCTTAGTTCCTCTGGTCCTGACTTTTCTGAAATGTCTGTAATAAGACCATCTGCTGGACTTACTAAAAAATTATCATCATTTATTGAAAATCTTTCAGGATCTCTAAAAAAATAATAAACCCAGAATGTAAGTAAAATAAATATAATTCCTAATAACTTTGAAAAAAATAAAATAATAAATGTTGCTATAATTGAAATAGCTAAAAACTTGTATCCTTCTTTATGTATTTTTGGAAATATTGTATTAAACATAAAATAATAGTTTGCTAAATTTTTCTTAATATGTATAAAAATCAAAGTTAATCAATCTATATTTTATGGCAAAAATTAAAGTTAAAAATCCGATTGTTGAGTTAGATGGTGATGAAATGACTAGAATTATATGGTCTTTCATTAAAGATAAACTTATAAAACCTTATCTTGAGATAGATCTTAAATATTATGATCTAGGAATGGAAAGCCGGGATGAGACAGACGACCAAATTACAGTAGATGCGGCAAATGCAATCAA
>MDTD01157738.1_pt1 | contig 13748 bp, 14 predicted proteins | sample 811221 | NCBI WGS metagenome assembly MDTD01 (sample SAMN05326646, study PRJNA326480) | marine metagenome | isolation source: seawater | place: Pacific Ocean: South West | collected 2011
CAAACACTGCCGTCATTTCGCCGTTTTTTCTGGCAAACATGGAAACCAGACTAACAGCTATAGGTCTGGCGGGTTAAACCCTGTATATACTGAAGCATCATGACACACCTGTTCGCTCATTATCACCTGGCCATCGCGCGGGTCTTCCGGGACCTGCTCTTCAGGCTTGCCGGTATTCTGCTTTTCTCTATGGCCGTTATTGGCTCTGGTCTGCCTGCAGCTCAGGCAGATGAGGGGGTAAAGACAGAGTTCGCAGAAGCTGTACTTTTGTCTGCAGTAGAGACGACAGGTGATTTGGATGAGGTTCAATTGGGCCTTCAGGTGTCACTTCAGCCAGGCTGGAAAATCTATTGGCGCAGTCCGGGTGATGCGGGTCTGCCCACACGCCTGCTTCTGTCTGAGGCCAGCCCATCTGAGCTGAGCCTGAAAATGGATTACCCGATCCCTGACCGGTTTTCTCTGTTTGGTCTGGACACCTATGGATATGGTGACGAGGTTATATTCCCTGTGTTGTTGCGCGGCCATCAGTCTGGTCAGCCTTTATCTCTGCAGGCCCAGCTTGACGCCTTGGTCTGTTCTGATATTTGTGTGCCATTTGCAGGGCCGCTTTCTCTTAACCTGCCGGCCGGCGATATCAGACCGTCTGTTGAAGCACAAACAATTGCCCGGGCCTCAGCTCTTGTGCCGCGTATGGCGACAGGGCGCGATCTGCATGTCAGCTCAGCCTGGTTTGACGCACCGGCAACCAGTTTGGCCGTGCGTCTGGACGGCCCGGATCTGGGTATTGATGATATCTTTGTTGAAACAGAGGTGAATGGCCTCAGCTTTGCGCGTCCTGAACCCGTTGGCGATGGCATTTATCAGATTGGCATATCAGGGGCGGTGGATAATCTTGATCTGGTCGGCCAGACTGTCCGCCTGACGGTGCGCAAAGGCAGCCAGTTTTCTGAACAGGCGATCATAATCTCGTCTGCATCTGCACATGTCTCTGAACGGCCAGATCTGACTTTGATGATCATCTTTGCGCTGCTGGGCGGGCTGATTTTGAACATTATGCCTTGTGTGCTGCCTGTTTTGTCTTTGAAGTTGACCTCAATCCTGTCAATGGCGACCAGCCATCCCCGGCTGATCAGGCTGAGGCTGCTGACTGGGGCCGCAGGTATTCTGACCAGCTTTTTTGTGCTGACAGCAGGCCTTGTGCTGCTGAAGCTGGCCGGGGCGCGGATAGGCTGGGGAATTCAGTTCCAGAATCTGTATTTCCTGACCGCGATGGTCCTGCTTATGGGTCTGTTTACACTTGTTCTGCTGGATAAGCTGACTCTGCCCACACCTCAGCTCGCCACTGGCCGGACCACTTCTCATCTGTCTTCTGACTTTATGTCAGGGTTTCTGGCCACGCTTCTGGCGACACCCTGTTCAGCCCCTCTGGTGGGCACGGCGGTCAGCTTTGCCTTATCTGGAACGCTTGTTGAACTCAGCCTCATTGTGATGATGATGGGGCTCGGCCTTGCTGTGCCCTGGCTGGCGCTGGCGCTGTTTCCCCGGCTTGTTCTTCTGATGCCGAAACCAGGGCCATGGCTGTCTTATGTCCGGCCTGTACTGGCGGCTGGTCTGGTGCTGACCATGGTCTGGCTGTTATGGCTGATCTCTGTTGTCAGCTCAGCCCTTCTTGCCGCCCTGCTGCTTGCTGGTCTTGTTCTTATCTGGGGGATTGTGTCGTTTGCCCCAGGCCGGTTTGTCTGGCCGTCTCTGGCTGGTATCATGGTTGCTGCCTTTGTTTCTTCAGCCTGGCTCAACACCCCTGATCTGCGCATTGATGAGGCCAGGACAGCCCAACTCTGGCAGCCCTGGTCGGAAACAAGATTAGCTGAATTGCGGCGCCAGCAACGGCCCGTATTTGTGGATGTGACCGCGGACTGGTGTGTGACCTGCAAGGTGAATAAACAGGTTGTCTTGGACCGTGTGTCTGTGCAACAGGCGTTTCAGGCGGCCGATGTGGTGTTGTTGCAGGCCGACTGGACCCGGCCAGATGACGCGATTGCTGATTATCTGCTTAAACATGGCCGGTTTGGGATTCCTTTCAATATTCTCTACCTGCCAGACCAGCCCGAACCTGTGATTTTTTCTGAGTTGTTATCAACAGAAAAAATTCTCAGCGCACTGGAAAAACTTACCAGCTGAGCCTAAGTTGTGACCCAGAGACAAGACCACAATGCGCGGCGGCGCGCCCTGCTTTTCAAAAGGATAAACAATGACAATCAATGTTGGTGAAGCCATCCCGTCTGTAGATATTCATACCAAGACCGAAGATGGGGTGGATACGCTGAATACGGCTGAATATTGTGCAGGGCGCAAAGTTGTTCTGTTTGCGGTTCCCGGGGCGTTTACGCCGACTTGTTCTGCCAAACATATGCCAGGCTTTGTTGACCAATTTGATCAGCTGAAAGCTGCCGGTGTTGATGCGGTTGCCTGTCTGGCGGTTAATGATGCTCATGCCATGCGTGCCTGGGCTGTTGATCAGGGCGCAGATGGCAAGATTGACATGTTTGCAGACGTAACCTGTGTCTTGTCCAAGGCGTTAGGTATCGACCGGGATATGGGGTCTGTGATGGGGGTTCGGGCGGCCAGATGCGCGTTCATTATTGATCAAGGGATCATCAGCCATGTCTTTATGGAAGAGGTTGGCGTATTTGATGTCTCCAGTGCAGAGCATATCCTCAGCCACCTGTAAGGCGGTATTTAGCTGCTGAGCTTCAGACAGAGCTACTGATCTGGTGTAAACAGCGCGGCCTGCGTGCTGGCCAGCTCATCACAACGTTCGTTCTGGGGATGGCCGGAATGGCCTTTGACCCATTCCCAGCTCACCTTATGCGGTCCCAGCAGGCTGTCCAGCTGTTCCCATAAGGCGCGGTTGGCGACAGGCTTTTTATTTGCTGTTCGCCAGCCATTTCGTTTCCAGCCCTTCATCCATTGGGTGACGCCCTGCATAACATATTTGCTGTCTGTGACGATATGCACAGGTACCGGCCGTTTTAAGGCCTCCAGCCCTTTGATAACCGCGGTCAGCTCCATCTGGTTATTGGTGGTCTCAGCCATGCCGCCTGACAGCTCGCGGATTTGCCCGTCCCAGCTTAACACCACGCCCCAGCCGCCCGGCCCGGGATTGCCAAGGCAAGCCCCGTCTGTATAGAGATAGACTGTTTTGGGATCTGCTGTGCCGGTCACGACCATAACCCGTAATCAGCCGGGCCGGCGACTTTCTGGTGAAACCGCAGCCGGGCCCAGAACTCAAGCGGGTTCAGCGGCTTGACCAGCGCATCAGCAGGCGTGTTTATCCAGTCATAAAGACGGGTTAAAAAGAAACGCATGGCGGCCCCTGCACACAAGATCGGCAAGGCTTGTTTTTCGGCTTCTTGCAACGGTCTGACTGTTTGATAAGCATTTAACAGACGGGCTGATTTGGTGACATTAAAGCTGCCATCTTTATCAAAACACCAGCTGTTCAGGCAAACCGCCAGGTCATAGCTGTATAAATCATGACAGGCAAAATAAAAATCAATGATACCGGTCAGCTTGTCGCCGACAAACAGCGCATTATTCGGAAACAGGTCAGCATGAATATGACCGGCAGGCAAATCTGCCGGCCAGTTGCTGGACAGGTCATGAATACAGGCTTCTGCTTTTTGTTTTAAGTCAGCTGGCATATCGGCGAGCTCACCATTCACAGACTTTAACAGAGGCAGCCAGCTGTCCGGACCCAGACTGTTTGCCCGTTTCAGGCTGAAATCAGCAGAATCCATGTGAAAATGGGCCAGCGCGCGCCCCAGTTCGGCACATTTCTCTGCGGTAGGGAATTTCTGAGATGTGCCGTCAAGAAAGCTGACAATGGCCGCAGGCCGTCCGGCACAGCTCTGCAGCACCGTTCCGTCTTTATCCTTTATAGGGACAGGACATTGCAGACCAGCCGCCGCCAGATGGTCCATCAGTCCGATGAAAAAAGGCAGGTCAGCTTCATCCACCCGCTTCTCATATAGAGTTAAAATATAATTGGCTTTTTCCGTGCGCAGCAGAAAATTTGAATTCTCCACCCCTTCGGCGATTCCGGCCATGCTGAGCAGCTGGCCAAAGTCATAACCGCTCAGCAGGGCGTCAAGCTCTGCATCATCAATATGTGTATAAACCGCTATCGGTCTGTCCCCCTATTTTGTCAGCACCGACGGCAGTTTGAACTGCATCTGCTCTGTAATAAAATTCTGGTTGGTGACGGTCATCTGATAGCGCTCAGACAGGGCGGCCAAGACTTCTTCAGTCAGAATTTCCGGTGCTGATGCTCCGGCGGTCAAGCCGATAACATTGGCGTTATCAATCAGATCAAACGGCAGATCGCCTGCATCCGCGACCAGCAGGGCATCTGCGACACCGGCTTTCAGGGCGGTCTCTACCAGACGCTTTGAATTGGATGAATTATTGGCCCCGATCACAAGACATAAATCAACCTCTGCTGCCATCTCTTTCACCGCGTTCTGACGGTTTGTTGTGGCATAGCAGATATCTTCGCCTTTTGGCCCTCTGATCTCAGGAAAGCGGTGCTGCAGGACTGTTATGATTTCTGCTGTTTCATCAGCAGACAGGGTGGTCTGGGTGGCAAAGGCCAGCTCACAATCTTCTGGCGGTTGCACGGCCAGCGCCTCTTCAACAGTTTCAATCAGGGTAATCTCTTCAGCATCTACCTGGCCCATTGTGCCGATCACTTCTGGATGGCCGGCATGGCCGATCAGCAAGATATGGCGGCCATTACGGGCATGTTTTGACGCTTCAATATGGACTTTGGTGACCAGAGGGCAGGTGGCATCAATAGCGATCATATTCAGATCTCTGGCTGTCTGATGCACAATTTTGGCGACACCATGGGCCGAAAAAATCACCGGATAGCCTTCAGGGACCTCATCAAGTTCTTTGACAAACACAGCTCCCTTTGCGGCCAGATCATTGACCACCCGTTTATTGTGAACAATCTCATGCCGCACATAAACAGGGCGGCCATATTTCTCCAGCGCGACCTCAACAATTTTAATGGCCCGGTCCACACCAGCACAAAAGCCGCGTGGTGACGCCAGAATAACTGTTTTCTTCATTTGCTCCTGAGCATGTGGGGCGGTCATTCCCGGCCTCCTGACTTGTCCTGTTTTCGCCGCGCGTCAGCTGATAAACGGTTTTCATATCTGTAGCAGAATATTCAGAACACTGCTATAACAGACACAATGCAGATACCCCAACGCTTTCACATCAACATAAGGGAACGCGCATGTTTAAGTCTGTCTTCACCGCCGGAGGCCTTATCGCCGGATCAGTTCTGGTCTTGTCTGCCTGCTCTACATTTGAACCTGAACGGTTTGCCTGTAACAGCAAAGTCACCGCGGTTGAACTTGGCTCACGTGTCCAGCTTGTGGCCAGTGAAACAAGCCAGCCTGTAGAGGCCCGGCTGAACGGGGTCACAGCTCAATGTTATTTTGATGATGATGAAACCGTGTTTGAAGTGTCGGTCGGCCTGAAAATCACACGCGATCTTGCTGATTCAGGTGACGCCACAGAACTGCAGGTCCCATTTGTGGTGGCTGTTGTTGACGGGGATGAACAGGTCACCAGCCATGACAGCTTTGGCTATAAGATGGCTTTCGCAAAAGGGAATGACAGCCTCTATCCGGTGGTTGATTTTGAAATAGATGTCCCCAGAGACGGGCGCATCATCCTGTCGATGACGACTGAGAGCGTGCAGATTAACTAAGCACAGAGGATAAGCCTGAATGAAAAAAGCCACCTGATGAACCAGATGGCTTTTTTATTGTCTTTATGATGCCGGCGTCTTACTTGGCAGAAGCGATTTGGTCGACTGACTGTTCAACCAGCTTTAAAGATGTCTCTTCATCAAGCTTTTCTGAAATCAGATCACGTGCCGCACCGACAGCCAGGCTTGCGGCTTTAGCGCGTAATTCACTGACCATCGCTGCTTCTGAAGCTTCAATTTTAGCAGCGGCCTGTGCTTCACGGCGCGCAACGGTTTCTTCTGCTTTCTGAGCAGCTGTCTCACGGATACGTTCTGCTGCTGCTTTGGCGTTAGTCACAATCGTCTTTGCCTCTCGCTCAGCCTCGCTTTTCAGCCCTTTCAGCGCGTCCAGCTCAGCCTTTGCATCTTCGTGCAGCTTGCGGGCTTCATCCAGCTCAGCCTTAATCGCGGCTGAACGGCTGTCCAGCGTTTCAGACAGGGCTGATCCCGCTTTTTTCCAGACCAGAATGACAAACAGGACAAACCCGAGGGCAACCCACATGCTTTCATCAAATTGCATCTTAGGCCTCCTGTCCTGACAGGGCTTTCGACACAGTCTTCAGCGCCTTGCCCGCATCGGTTTTATTGACTTTCATGCCGGTAACAGCCTGAACAGCATCCTGGGTGAGCTCTTTGGCCACTTCGTCGATGTTGGCCATTGCCTCATCCCGCAGTTTCGCCAGCTTTGTTTCAGCAGCTTTGGTCTTTTTGGCCAGCTTCGCGCTCAGCTCAGCTTCTGAGGCCTCAGCCTGGGCCTTGGCTTCAGCCATGGCCTTGCTGGCTGATTCAGCCGCTTTGGTGCGGGCTTCTTCCAGAGCTGTTTCATAAGCCTGTTTCATCTGCTTTGCTTCAGCGTCAGCGTCTTTTGCCTTGTTCAGATCATCAGAAATGGTCTGCCGGCGGGTTTCCAATACGCCGCCAATGCGCGGGGTAATAACTTTCGCCATCAGGATATAGCCAATCGTGAAGGTTACAGCCAGCCAGAACAGCTGGTTAGGCCAGGTCGTGATATCCAATTGCGGCAGACCAGTGGCCTCGCCAGAACCGGCTGCCTGAGCCATCTGCATGCTCGCCAGACCAAAGACCGGCACCATTACAATGCAGCCGGAAAGTCTGTTTTTAAGACGCGATGTTAACATCATAACTTTAGGCACCTTGTCTGTCGGTCATCTGATCTTGCTTCCCTCAGATATAAAGGTAAGCCAGAAGAGACCTGTTGGCGTCTGGGCTGTCCGAGAATTGCCTCATCGGCAATCATTGCCCCGGTTCAGCCAGTCTTGTGCAGTTTGCCTGACTTACAGCGCAAACAGCATCAGCAGAGCAACAACAAGGGCGAACAGCGCAATCGCTTCTGTCAGCGCAAAGCCCAGAATGCCGATACCGAAAACGGTATCACGAGCAGCAGGGTTACGAGCGATAGAGCTCACCAGAGACGAGAAAATGCTCCCGATACCCACACCCACACCGGCCAGCGCAATCACAGCAAGACCAGCACCAATCATTTTTGCAGCTTCGACGTCCATCTCTCATTCCTTCCATTTTTAGAGAATTCAGTTTCCGTTTTCAGTCTAAAACGTCCAGTCTGTCTGGACATTATTCAACCCGTTCAACCAAGTGGCGCGTTAAAATCTAGTGCAGATGTAACGCGTCATTCAGATACATACAAGTCAAAATCGTGAACACATAGGCCTGCAATACAGCGACCAGAATTTCAAGTCCGGTCAGCCCGACAATCGCGACCAAAGGCAGAATTGAGCCGGCAACAAACACCCCGCCGGCACTGGCAATCATCACTGCCAGACCGCCAAACACCTTCAGCATGGTGTGACCCGCAAGCATGTTTGCAAACAACCGGACAGACAGGCTAACAGGGCGGACAAAATAAGAAATCACTTCAATAAGGACTAGGAACGGGATCAGCACCTTCGGCGCGCCAGCTGGCACAAAAAAGCTGAAGAAATGCAGGCCATGCTTGATAAGCGCAATAACGGTCACCCCCAGGAAAATCACAATCGCCATCGCGAAGGTCACCACAATCTGACTTGTTGTGGTGTAGCTGTAGGGGATCAGGCCAAGAAGATTAGAAAACAGCACGAAAATAAACAGGGTGAAGATGAACGGGAAATAAGGCTTGCCCTCATTGCCTACATTGCTGCGCACCATATCGGCAACAAATTCATACAGCATTTCTGCCAGCCCTTGCATCCGGCCGGGAATGACCGCTGCAGGCTTCATCGCCATATATAAAAATACACTGCTGACCAGAACGGCAAGAACCATAAACAGAGCAGAGTTTGTGAACTGAATATCAAACCCAAACAGGTTCAGCGCAAACAGAACCTTAATCGCAAATTGTTCAACAGGTGAATGCACCTAATCTCTCCTGTCTTTCTGCTCATCAGCGGCATTCTCGCCATCTTCTGAGCTTTTCTCGTCAACAAAACCGGCTGCCATTCCGCGTCCGGTAAGCGCCCGCCACACATTCATCATGCCTGCGGCTGACCCGATAAAAAAGAACACCACCATAAAGGTAGGTGTTGTGCCAAGCCAGCTATCCAAGGCCCAGCCGATAAATGCACCGACAACTACCCCGGCAACCAGTTCAGTTGTCACACGTCCCGCCATGGCCATGCCGCCGCTTGGAAGCTGGGCCCGGTTCGGCCGTCTGACTTCCTTCTGGCGACCTTCAAACTCACGTATCCGCTCGGACAATTCGGCATCAGAAGTCTGCTTTGCTGATCTGTCCTTATCTGCCACGCAAGTTCCGCCTGAACGTTTGTGTTCCAGGACAGGTCAGAAACGACTGTTCAAACACCGCCCGGAGATCGCGCACAACCTAAGGTCAGACAGGGGTTTTTGTCAAGTCAAAAGGTGGTGAAAATCAAAGCCTGTGTGCAGGGTGTGTCACCGCGTCGCATATGCTGATTTCAGCAGCCCGGCTGGCCGGTGTCAGGCGGTCAGCGGATCACGCATTGTCTCAGCTGTTTGTAAGTCAACTGTGACCAGCCGACTCACGCCCTTTTGCTCCATTGTGACACCAAACAGGCGGTCCATTCTGGCCATTGTCATGCGGTGATGTGTAACCACCAAGAAGCGTGTGTTTGTCCGTTCAGCAATTTCTTTCAGCAGATCACAGAATCGGGACACGTTGGAATCATCAAGCGGGGCATCAACCTCATCCAGCACACAAATCGGGGCCGGATTCGTCAGAAACACAGCAAAGATAATGGCCAGCGCGGTCAAGGCCTGCTCACCACCTGATAACAACGACAGAGACTGCATTTTTTTGCCTGGCGGGCTGGCCAGAATATCAATGCCGGCCTGTAGCGGGTCATCTGAATTGATCAGACGCAATTCGGCATGTCCGCCGCCAAACAGAGTGGTGAACAGCTCGGTGAAATGTTTATTGACAGCCGCAAAGCTGTCCATCAGCCTGGCGCGGCCTTCCCGGTTTAGGGCAGCGATTGCGCTGCGCAGTTTGGCAATCGCTTCAACCAGGTCATCATGTTCTTCTGTCAGCGAAGTGACGCGCCGGTCAATTTCTTCCATTTCCACTTCAGCGCGCAGATTGACTGGTCCGATCTGGTCACGCTCATTCAGCAGGCGGTTCACACTCAGCTCAAGTTTTTCCAGCGTGTCATGCGGCTCATCTGGGTCGGCCAGCTGGGCCAGTTCAGCCAGATCAGCTGGGCCGCAATCCAGCTTTTCCCTGATGCGCTGGCTCAGCCCTTCTTGTTCTGTCTGATAACGTTCGCTCAACGCTTCTGTGCGGATAAGCGCTTCACGTTTGCTGCTGAGCTCGCGTTCAGATTCGCGCAACGCCAGATCAGCCTGCCGCAAGGCTTCTTCTGCCTCACGCAGATGGTCACTTCTTTTCTGACGCTCGGCCTCAGCACTCTCCAGCTGATCCATCAGCTGGTGCTGGCGTCTGCTGATATCCTCTGGCTGGCTTTCCAGCTGTTCTTTTTCTGTCAGCGCTGTTTTCCTGCGCTGGTCCATTTCAGTCAGGCGCCGGTCTGTCTGGCCCAGCCGGTTCTGCCAGTCAGCGATTTGCTGGACAGAGCTCTGCTGCTGCTGTTCGGCTGATTTTAACTGCATCGCCAGCTCAGCCTCCTGCTGCACGGCCTGGTTCAGTCTTGTCCGGGCGGCCTCAGCGGCTGTGCTCAGCTCATTGGCCTGTTGGGCAAGGGTTTCAAGGTCTGCTTCAAACCCCTCATCATTGAGCAAGCTCTGCCTGTCTCCTGTGGCCAGCTCAAGCGCGTGGGTCAGTTCTTCTGACCGGGCGGCCGCAGATTTCAGCGCAATCTGGGCATCATCTGCTGTCTGTTTAGCCCGGTCACGGGCCCGCCGGGCGGCCTGCAGGGCCTGTTGTGTGGTCTGTCGTTCGGCCTGAAGGTTGTCTAGGTCAGCATTGGCCTGTGCCAGCTTGCCGCCCTGGGCTTCAGCAAAGGTTTTGACCTCATCTGCTTCCGCCTGCAACGCGTCCAGCCTCTGGCGCTGGCGGATCCGTTCAGCTTCATTACTGACTGGCCCTTTGCGCACCAGGCCGTCCCACCGCCATAAGGTGCCGTCTTTTGACACCAGCGCTTGACCAGGTGACAGCTGGTTCTGGGCCTGTTCGGCGGCGGTGCTGTCCTCAATCAGGCTGACACCGCTCAAAGCCTGTTTCAGCACATCTGAATGCGAAATAAAACGCGCAAAAGGGGTGCCCACATCTGGTGCGTCAGCTGGTGCACCGGTGATATCCTGGCGCCAATAGCCGGTTTCGCCACTGTCATAGGGCAGCGATAAGTCACTGCCCAGACAAGCCGCCAGCGCAACCTCCATACCCTCTTCAACAGAAATCTGATCAGCAACAGGTGTGCCTGACGGGTTGACCGGCTCAGCCAGCAGATAGCTCAGCGCGTCAATTTCCGCGACCAGACGGGCCAGCTGGGTATCTGTATCGCGCTTATCTTCTGCACATTTGTCTTTTACATCTCTGGCCGCGGCCAGCTTGGCTTCAACAGCGTCATGATCTGTTATGCCTGTGGCCAGGCTGGCCTCGCACGCCGCCAGATCATGTGCTGAGGATGTGACGGTCTCTTGCAGCTTATCCAGATTGAGCTGTGCCAGCGATTGTGTAAGCGTGTCGATGCGGCGGTTCAGCTCATCAAGGCGGGCGGTGAGCTGGTCACGGTTCTGTTGCGCCGCCGCCAGACGGGCCTGACTTTTTGCGGCTAACTCGTCTGCATCCCGGCTGCTGGTCTGTGCCGCGCTCAGATTTGCTCTGGCCTGCTTCAGCTGCGGGGCATGTTCAGACAGGCTGTCTTGCTGTTTTTGCTGTTCTGCCTGCAAGCCAGCAATGGCTTGTTGTGCATCTTCTTTCAGGGTTGTCTCACGTGTGGCGTCGCGGTCAATCTGCTTCAGCAGCTTGGTCAGCCGGTCCAGTGCCTGCGTCACCCGTTCTTGTTCACGCCCGCAATCATCAACACGGATACGCAAGGTCTGCACCAGCGCCCCCTGTTCAGCTTCAGCATCTCTTAACGGCGGGACATCGGCGGTCAGGCGGGCCTGCTGGGCAGACAGGCGGGCCACATCAGCAGACGCTGTTTCAACCAGCTCTGCACTCGCCTTATAATCGGTCTTGGCTTTGCTTAAGGCCTGTTCTGATGCGCGCCAGCGGGCGTGGAACAAGCGGGCCTCGGCCTTTCTTATCCGGTCAGCTACAGACCGGTAACGGGCTGCCTGACGGGCTTGTTTGGCCAATTGTGTTTTCTGCTCGGCCAGCTGGCCGATCAAATCCTCTAGCCTGGCCAGATTGGTTTCTGTGTTCCGCAGCCTCAGCTCAGCTTCATGTTTGCGTTGATGCAGGCCTTTGATATTCGCGGCCTCTTCAATCAGACTGCGCCGGTCTTCTGGTTTTGCCCCGACAATTGCCCCAATCCGCCCCTGGCTGACGATACCGGCTGACCGCGCCCCTGTGGCACTGTCAGCAAACAGCAACTGGACGTCTCTTGCCCGCGCCGGTTTACCATTAATCTGGAACTGGGTGCCTTTGCCCCGTTCCACACGGCGGGTGATTTCCAGATCATCATGTTCGTTGAACTCAACCGGGGCACGCTTGTCCTGATTATCCAGACGCAGAGAGATTTCAGCAAAATTACGGGCAGGGCGGTTGTCTGTGCCGGAAAAGATGATGTCATCTAATTCTGTGCCGCGCATCTGACGCGCAGAACTTTCCCCCATGATCCAGCGCAGGCCTTCAACGATATTTGATTTACCACAGCCATTTGGACCCACAATGCCGGTCAGCCCTTCTTCAATATCCATATCTGCCTTTTCGGCAAAGGATTTGAAACCAGCCATAGTCAGGTTACGGAAAATCATGAACGCTTAGCCTTGTACCCCGAATAATAAACGCTAAATGCCAAACGCGTTCAACTCAGCCAGAAATTCATCAAAAGACAGGGCCCCGCTGAAGGTTTTATCGCCATTCACAACAAAACTGGGTGTGGAGCTGATCTGATGCTGGCTGACCGCATCCTGCCGGATCTGCACAATCGCCTCCAGATAAGAGCGGTTCAGCATAATCTCATCAAACGCCCCTGATGATATTCCGGCAAATTTCGCAAATTTCTTCAGCTCTGCCACGGGATCAGCTGCTCCGATCCAGCTTTCCTGCTTATCCAGCAAAACATCGACCATCTTGAAATAGCTGTCTGTAGGCAAAGCCCGGCACAAAGCATGCGCGCGCAACGCCAGGCCATCTAGCGGGAACGGGTGCATTTCAAACCGGATCAGGCCGGTGTCAATTAAATCTGTCTTTACCTGCGGGAAGGTGTTTCGGTGAAAGCGGCCACAATGGCCACAGGTCATAGAGAAATATTCCGCAACTGTGACCGCTGCATCTGCCTTGCCCAAAAAGCGGATTTCGGCGGCGCGTTCTGCTGAGGCCTCAACCCGGGCTTGGGCAATCACGGGCAAACCGGCGATCAGCAGGCTGGTTGCTGCCCCTTGTGCCAGAAACCGGCGCCTTGTCTGTACAGCGTTAGGGGCGGGATGAAATAAAGGTGTTTTGGCGTTGTTCATCATGGCTCTTCATATGTCCTATGTGTCAAAAAATCGGATATCTGTGCAGCTATAAAGCGACTTTTTCACACAATTAAGGCAATTAGGCCCACATCTTATCAAGTTTTCACCTCCATCTGTACAGCGTTTTTTCATGCTTGTGAAATCAACAGAGGTAAACGGCTCTCAGCAGAGATGCCGAAAGCCATCAAATTCCGCCACTAATGCCTGAACAGCCCTTAGCTTGCACAAGACAGGCCGTCTGGCTCTGGTAAAGCCGGACGGCCTGAACAGGTACAATCTTACATCCCGTTTGAGACTAGAACGGGTTCTGTTCTGATTCGCCGCGACTGTCAAAAAACTCCTTGGTGATTTTGAACACAATCGGGCTGAGCACAATCAGGGCAATCAGATTCGGCACAGCCATCAGCGCATTGAACGGTGATATTTCACCAGCATCTTCACCTGGGATCCGGCCTTTCCATAACAGCCTGAACCCAAACGGAATCCGCGCAATTGACATGAATTTCAGCCCAACAGATAAAAACAGCCCTGTTCCCAAAATCAGAACCAGCATGGGCACACCCCATGCATAACTGTTTATCAGACTGATAAATGACTGGATTTGCTCCATCTCCTCTTCTCCTCTACAAGGTGAAGGGCAGACCAGAGCGATTGACCCAACGAAATTTGAACAACACAAACACTGACCACTCTGTGTCAGCCCGTATAGGCCCCAATCCTATCATCACCTGATTTTATGAACAATCTAAAAGAGATAAAAAATTTCTTTTTCTAAACCATAAGGGGTTGAAAGGTGAGGCTCAGCGGTGAATGTTGCGGCCAAGCCTGATCAGCGCGGCACGCAGCTCAG
>MDTD01154703.1_pt1 | contig 13746 bp, 16 predicted proteins | sample 811221 | NCBI WGS metagenome assembly MDTD01 (sample SAMN05326646, study PRJNA326480) | marine metagenome | isolation source: seawater | place: Pacific Ocean: South West | collected 2011
GACCGGGAATTCGTGACGCTCACGATCGGCGATGCGAGTTTCGTGGTGGTCGATATCGGCATGCGCATGCTGACCCCGCAAGAGCTGTTTGCCGCGCAGGGCTTTCCGGAAGACTACAAGATCGATCGCGGCCCGGACGGCGCGCCATTCACCAAATCGCAGCAGGTCTCCGCCTGCGGCAATTCCGTCTGCCCGCCCGTGGCGGCGGCGCTGGTGGCGGCGAACTGCGGGCATCTGCGGGCGGAACCGGAACCGGTGATGATGGAGGCGGCGGAATGAGCACCATCAATATCCACAGCCTGTGGAAAATTATTCGCGCTGTTTCGTGCGGGTGGCTTCGCACCGGTGGCATGATTTGGCCTTGGGCGCCGCGTGGTGCGGTCGTGCCCGCAACAGGAGGCTTCTCATCATGACAACCGGTTCCACTGCAAATCTCGCCTATGCCCTATCGATCGCCAAGCGGGAAGATGACGTTATTTCAGCCGTAGGCAAGCTGACGCTGCTCTTGCTTGCGGATGATTGCACGGGCGGCCTGGGGCTTATTCCGCTCGCTCGCCTTGCAGCACGGATCGGCGGCGGCATCACGGCCGAGCAAGCCTATTCAATCGCAGAAGAGCTGGCTGAGGCCGGCTTTCTCAACATCTCAGACATGAAGGAACGCCAGTTCGCCTGCGCCCTGCCCATTGCGACATGGGAAGAGGTCGAGGATGCGCGCAACCATATCGCGCCGGACTGGCGGTTGAAGAAAGGGCCGGGGACAGCATGAACGAACAGACGTCCTTTACGGGCTCCACGGCATGGTCATGGCGGCACGCCATCACGCAATCAGGCTTGCCGTCCAACACGCGCTGGGTGCTGATGGCGCTCAGCCTGCACATGAACGAAATGGGCGGCTCGTGCTTCCCGTCGATTGCCCAGATCGTCAGCGAAACCGGCCTCGACAAGAAGACCGTGTTGAAGCACCTGGCACTGGCCAAGGATGAAGGCTGGATCAGGGTTGAGAATGTCGGATTTCGCGGCCAGCGGTGGAAGCGCGCGAGCTATATCGCGGCGTGGCCGGAGCGGAATGTTGCCGGTCATAACATCGCCGGAGCCGATGACGGCGACGATAATGAAGCCCTTGAAGGTGGTGGAGCAGTTCCACCGCCTTCCCGCAACAAGGTGGTGGAACCCTCACCCGAAGGTGGTGGAGTGGCTCCACCAAAGGCGGTGGAGCAGCTCCACCAGGATAAGAGTATTCCAAGAAACCTTCCAGATAACATCTCACGAGAGAGAGAGGCGCGCGAGCGCGACGATCTTTCTGATCGGGATGGTGAGACCACCGCAAGCGCCGAGACGGATGAAACGCCGAAAGCGCTGGAGCGGCGGTTTCGGGCGCTGGAGCTTGGCAGCGGCGGGAAGTCGATCGCATGGCCGGGCGCTGCGGGATCATCCAGCGCATGGGGGCTGAAACAGTTCGTGGCGCTTTCGCCGGAAGACCGGCGCAAGGCCGAGGAAATGCGCGATGCCTATCTGGCGATCTGCCCGAAGGTGGAACGCGGGCCGCACAAGGGCGAGCCGAAGCCGGTGGCCCTTGGCGTCTATCTGCGCGACCGAAAGTTTCTGTTTGCCGAGGCCATGGCCCCGAAAGCCGAAACCGCCCGGCGCACCGAGCGGGCGGCGCCATGGGGCCCGGCATGGGGCGCAAAGCGCATGGCGCTACTGCTGGAAGGGCCTGCGGAGCTGCCGGCGCGCGGCGAGCTGCGCGGGCTCTTCGAGGCGCGGTTTGCCTTCTTCAACAAGACCGACAGGGCGGCGGCGCTGCGCTTTGCCGAGCACCGCGGCGTGGCGGTGACCGCTGACGGGTTCGTCTATCCCGACGATTTCGAGGATCAGGAACTGGCGCGGCGCACGCTTTCGGGCTTTCCGACGGTCAACGCGCTGCACCGGGCGGCGCGCGACCGGCGCTATGAGGCGGTGGAGCCGGTCTATGACGGGCTTGCCGAGCTGATGGAGCCGGTGCCCGTGGGCGGCGACATGTGGAACCGCTGGGAAGACTGGCACGCCGACCGCAACCTGCCCTTCGTGCCGGAAACGGGCGACCAGCCCGTGGTGTTCTTTCCCAAGGGCGGGCCGGACGGGCTCAACGCATTCAAACGGGCCGTGGACGCGGCCACAACCACGGAGGCAGCGGAATGATGGCAGCACGGATTGAGGCGCAAATGGCCGACTTGCGGGAACGGGCGATCCTGAAGCTGGAACGCGAGGACAGGGATCGCCGGCGTGCGGCGGATGAGCGCGCTGCGATCGGCATCCCTGCGGGCGATGATTCGCCGTGGTTCGTGGTCACGGTCGCCTTCGGGCGCGAACTGGCTGTGGAAAACGCGGTGAAAGAATGCGGCGGCGAGGCCTTCGTAGCGATGGGCAAGGGGCCGGAGCGGCGGCGGCGTCATCGGGTTCTGCCGGCGCGACACGAGGTGCTGGTGAGCGGCTATGTGCTGGTGCGCTGCAACTGGTCGGCAACGGCGATGCGCGGTCTGGCCGGGCTTGAGCATGTTAACGGCATGCTTGGCGGCTGGGAAAGACCGATGCTGTTGAATGCCGAAAAGATACGCCGTTTCAGGGCGATGGCGGACAATGGCGAACTGGATTATCAGCGCGGCGGCATCGTGTTGAAGGCGGGGCAGCGCGTGCGTGTGACGGTCGGCATTTTCGAGGGCTATGAGGGCCGGGTGGTGACGCCGGTGCGCGAGGGCAAGGCCGTGGCGGTGATCGAGATCGACATGCTGGGCCGGATGGTGCCCGCGACATTGCCTCTTGCAATGCTCGAAAAACTGTGAGCGTATTATTGGCCATGGAAGACCTGTTCTTAGTGCGGCACTGCTGGCGCGCCAGGTCCACCCGCTCTCACGACGGCCGATCGGCAGCGCGATTGAGAGCCCCCGATCCGGAAGAATGTCCGGAATTCTCTAAGAAAGATATGGCAGGGTAGAGCAGCCCGGTAGCTCGTCAGGCTCATAACCTGGAGGCCGAAGGTTCGAATCCTTCCCCTGCAACCAGAATACCAGAGCGCGGTTGCCGACAGGCGCGATCAAAGGAAAGGCCAGCTGCAGCGGCAACGCGGCTGGCACCTATCGAAAGGCGGATCGTGAAAGCGGTCCGCCTTTTGTCGTTTAAGGGCAAAGGGGTTTTTCCGTGGCCGTTGACGTTCGCATAGACGCTTCCGATTTCGATGAGCTGGCCCGCGCCTTCGGGCGCCTGCCGGGCGAGATCAAGTCGAAGGCCATGGCGCGCTCGATGCGTCGCATGCGCGACATGGCGCGGACCCGGATCGTCAAGCGCTCCGCCGAGCGGGTAAAGATCCCGCAAAAACTGGTGCGCGAGGTCACCACCGCCTATTTCAACGCCGGCGGCAACACGGTCGACATCATCGAGAAGTCGGGATGGCTGCCGCTCTACAAGGTCGGTCGATCGCGGCAGAACCGCAAGGGCGTGTCGGTGGCCGGTCGCGGTCGATACGATCACGCCTTCCTGGCCACGATGGCGAGCGGCCACACCGGCATCTTCATGCGCATTCCCGAGACGCGCATGCCGGGCGATCCGAAGCGGGAGCAGATACGCGAGCTGTTCGGCCCGAACCCGGCCAGCGACGTGACCAACAACCAGGACGAATTCCTGCGCGTGCTCACAAAGCTCATCAACGAGAACCTCGCCCCCCGCTTCATGCACGAACTAGACCGCCTCCTCCCCCGATAGCCGCCCTGTGGCCATCCTGCCACACCCCCTCGGGGTCTAGGGACCGTACAACAGCCCACCCACCGGCGGGCCGGGGCGACCCCGGGTTTCTGGCAGAAAACGGGGTCGGATTTTTGGGTTTACGGGGTTTACAGGGTTTACACTGAGAGGTTTACGGCGTGTCCGACGGAACGCTGATCATGCGGACGATCTCGGAGATCGCGGCGCGGGATGGCGTGTCCAAGATGGCGGTGTCGAAGGCGGTGAAGAAGCTGCTCGAGGCGAAGCCTGACACGCCGGCGGAGCGCGACGGGCAGGGGCGCGTCATGCGGATATCGCTTGCGGACTATGACGAGTTCCGCGCCCGCCATGTGAACCCGGCAAAGTCCAAGGTGCCATTGCGGCATGATGACGATCCGGCGCCTTCAGAGCAGTTACCGCCTGGCGGGGCCGCGCCCCGCACCGACAGCTTCGAGGAGGCGCGGCGGCAGGCGGAATGGATGAAGGTTCGCCGCGAGCAGCTCCGCCACCAGGAGGCGACCGGTGCTTTGATCCGGAAGGACCGGACGGAAGAGGCGCTGCGGCAAGCCGGCCGCGACATTCAGGCGATGCTGCGCCGGATCCAGAACAAGGCCGATGACGTTGCGCTTGCGGTTTCGCAGGAAGGCGTTCACGGCGTGCGGATCGCGCTTCGCAAGATTGCAGACGAGATCGGCGGCGATATTGCCGACCGCCTCGGCGCGATCGGGGCCGAAGCGCCGGAGGTCGATGAACCGATCGAGAGTGACGACGCGTGAACGCTCATCCCGGCGCGATGCGCCTCGTCATGAATTCGCTCGCCGAAACCATCCGGCCGGTGCCTCCGGTTCCGTTCCAGGACTGGATCGGCCAGAACATCGTGCTGGTCGATGGCAACCGAAAGGGCGAATTCTGGTCGGCGGATGATGCGCCCTATCTGCGCGAGATAGCGGCCTGCCTCAGTCAGGAGCACCCGTGCAACCTGGTGACGGTGCGCAAGGGGCAGCAGACCGGGGTTTCGATTCTGGCACTGTCGTGGATGCTCTACATCGCGGAGATGTGCCCGGATAACGCGCTCTATGCCGCGCCCGGCATCGATCTGTTGCAGGATCTGAACAACGGCAAGTTCACGCCGCTGATCGATGCCTGGCACGAGAAGACGGGGAAGTACATCGTCGATCTGGCGAACTCGTCGACCTATACGAAGAAGATCGGGTCGGACACGTTCATCTACCTCGGCAATGCCAATACGAAAAAGGACCTATCGGCGAAGACATGCCGCTACGGCGTGAAGGATGAGCTTTCCAAGTGGGAGTTCTTCACCGACGGGTCGGACCCGGAAACGCTGTTCGCCGGGCGCTTCACCGCCTTCCGGCGTATGAAAAACTACAAGGTCTTCGAGCTTTCGACGCCTGAACTCGATAGCGGCGATCCGCTTGGCGAAGGGCCGGGGCACTGTCGGATTGACCGGTCGTTCCGGCACTCGGATCAGCGCTTCTGGAACGTCAGCTGCCCGGAATGCCAGAACGAATTCGTGCAGGTCGACGATCTGCTGATCGTCGACCGGGCTCACCCGCACAAGTCGCGCATGCGGTGCCCGGAATGCGGGCACGAGATTTCGGAAATGGAGCGTGTCGTGGCCGTCAAGGCCGGGCGCTATGTCCCGACCGAGACCGGGCCGGATCGTCATCCCGGCTTCCACGTCGATGCGTTCATGTCGCTGATGATGTCCTACGAGGCGATCGCCGAGGACAGGATCGATTCAGAGAAGAAGGGCGAATCGGGCGCGAAGGACTACGCCAACCTGGTGCTGGCGATGCCCTACCAGATGAAGGGCAACGCACCGGACCATGTGCGGCTGATGGAGCGCCGCGAAGGTTACGAGCGCGGCACGGTACCGGCCGGAGCCCTGATCTTCACTGGCGGCGCGGACGTTCAGAGCCACGGCATTTATGCCGAGGCCGTTGCCTTTTCCGAGGATCGGCAGAGCTGGTGCGTCGAGGCCGAATACTTCAAGGGGCCGACAAACAAGATCGGCGCAGGCGCGTGGGTTGAACTGGAGAAGTTCTGGTCGCGCGAGTTTCCGGACGCAAACGGCGTGCTGCGCCGCTTCGATGCCTTCGCGGTCGACAGCGGTTACAACACCAACGTGGTGCTGGAGTGGTGTCGCCGGCATCCGGATACATACGCGATCAAGGGTGTCGGCGGGCGCGGCATTCCGGCGATATCGCAGCCGAAGCGCCAGTCGATCACGAAGCGCGGCAAGCGCAAGCGGTACGGTTCGACGATGGCCTGGCCGGTCGGCACGTGGGCGCTGAAGGCCGAGTTTTACGGCAACCTGCACAGGGCCGGGCTGGCGGCGGGCGAGCCTTGCGACCCGCCCGGGTACTGCCACTTTCACAGTGAGCTGGGCGAGGAATATTTCCTCCAGATCACGGGCGAGTATTTCCGCCATGAGGTGGTGCGCGGGAAGCTTTACGAGGAATGGAAACCGCGGCGGCCGGACAACCACTGGCTCGACTGCCGCATCTACGCGATGGCAATGGCGGAGCATGAGGGCCTGACGCGGAACACGCCGGCTGACTGGGCAGCGCGGCGCGAGCGCTTTGAGGGCAGGCCCGAGGTTGATCTGTTTTCGAAGACGCCGGCTCCCGTCGCCAAGACTGAAAGGCCCGCGCCGCAGGCCGCAGCTACGGCGTCAGAGCCGAAACCGAGAAAAGCGAACAGATGGAAAAATCGGAAACTCTGACGGCGCCGGTCAAGCCGCGGGTTCGCGTACAGGCGGGCAGGGCGGCCGGCAGCTATATGCGGGATACGCAGACCGGTGTGATCGCCGCCCGTCCTGCATCGCTGCGCGAGCATCGCGACGAGGTGCGCCGGGTCTGGACGCGGGCGGCAGGTCTCGCCATGGACCTGCTGCAGAATTCCGGGCGTCTGCGCGGCGCTGCCGACCAGATCATCGCCGATACGGTGGGCGTCGAACTGCAGCTGAATCCGAAGCCGGATCTTCGCACTTTCGGATATGACGACAAGGAAGCTGTCGAGTTTGTTCGGATGATCAAGGCCAAGTTCAAGGTCTGGGCGTGGAACCCGCTTGAATGTGACTACCGCGCCAAGTTTACGAACCCGCAGCAGACCGACACCGGTATCAGAAATTGGTTGGCCTTCGGCGAAAGCACCGGCGTGTCGATGTATCTGCCGCGTTCGCAGCGTCTTCCGGGGACGAAGACCGGAACAAAGTTCCTTCTGTTTTCACCTCAGAAACTGGTTCAGGACACCAGTGAATTCGAGGGACTCTACCAGGGCGTCATTCATGATGCCTTCGGCCGGCCGGTTGCCTATCGTTTTCAGGAGAAGCGTGACGGCATCATTGGAAAATACGACTATCCGGCGCGTGATCGTGACGGACGCCAGATCGTCATGCATGTGTTCGATCCGTTCAGCCCTGAGGATGTTCGTGGGGTATCCCCCCTGGTTCCGTCTTTTCGCAAGTACCTGATGGCGGAGAATGTCGATGATGCTGCCGCGCAGCTGTTCTTCATGCAGCAGCTGTATTCGATCGTCCTCACCAGTGACAAACCTTCAGCCGATGCCTTCGAGGCGTTTGAGGCCATGAAGAGCGCTGGGGCCGTCGGCGCAGACGGGCTCGCCACGGATTTCGTCGAATACTTCGGGGCGCAGCTTGAACGGGCCGCTGAAAGCGAAATCAAACTGGGGGCCGGGGCGGGGATATCCCAGCTGGCACCAGGTGAAACGCTGGACTTTAAATCGCTCTCCGCGCCCGGAGCCCAGCATTCGCCGTTCATGGCCGCGATGCACAGAGAGACGGCGCGCGCTCTTGGCATATCCTACGGCGGATACACGCTCGACTACTCGGAGGCAAAGTATGCCTCGACGATGATGGAGAATTCCGCGCTGTGGCCGATTGCGCAGCGGCGCACCGACCGCATCGCAGCGCCGCATGTTCTGGTCCCCTATGCCTCATGGCTCGACGAGCAGATAGAGGAAGGGTGGATTGAGTTCAAAGGCGGCAAAGAGGCTTATCGCGCCAACCGGGACGCGGTCCAATGGGCGCTCTGCCTGGGCCCGTCGAAGCCGACGGCCGACGATCAGAAGCGCGCCAAGGCTGCAACCGAGCGGATGACCAACGGCACATCGACGCTTGAGGCCGAATGCGCCGAGATCGGACAGGATCCGGAAGAGGTGTTTGAAAGCCGGCAGCGGTGGCACAAGCGCTACCAGGACGCTGGCATGGCCTCGCCGTTCGAACGGAACACCGGAACGCCGAAGGCGGACGCGTCCGCCGATAATGAAGAGGGAGCGAGCGATGGCAACACAAGTCAAGATTAATGGTGCTGTCGTCGACCTCGATGACCCATGCGCGATGGCGACCGCGCTTCGCGGCGTTCGCGCCAAGCGGATCGCAGGCGAGGCGGTCGAGGAATCGGAAATTCAGTCGCCGGTGATGCGGCAGCGGGTGAAGCTCGCGAGCACGTCGCTGACCGATCTCGATCAGGAGATCGCGCGGCTCGACCGGGCCTGCGCCGAGAAGAGCGGGCGCCGCACCACAGGGCGGCGCTGGTCGCTGCGCTACTGAAGCGGAGATAATCCATGTCATTTTCCTATGGGCATATCGCCCAGCGGGTGTTCAACACGCCGCTCGCCTATGATGAGCGCAAGGCGGAAGCCTTCGTTCTCGGCTTGGGCGGGCGCATCGCCGGCAACGACATTGTCGTGGTGAATGGCGGTGAGGCTGTCGACCACACCGCTTTCGCAAATGGGCAGCCTTCCGCCGGGCGGCTCGGCAATCGCCTTGAGCGCGCATATCAGCGCGCCGAGCGGGTGCCCTTCGATATGATCGGAACATGCGGCGTCATCCCGATCGAAGGAACGCTTGTTCACAAGGGAACCTTCACCGGGCAGTCTTCCGGCGTCACCTCTTATGAAGGGCTTCAGGCGCAAATTGCGCTTGCCGCATCCTCCAGCACCGTGCGTGGCGTCGTCTTCGAAATCGACAGCTTCGGCGGCGAGGTGGCCGGTTGCTTCGAAACCGCGCGGATGCTGGCGGAGCTTTCGAAGATCAAGCCGACCGTGGCGATCCTGACCGATTTTGCGTTCTCGGCGGCCTACGCGCTTGCCAGTCAGTGCCGTTCGATCATCGCGCCGCCGTTCGGCGGGGCCGGGTCGATCGGGGTGATCATGCTGCATGCCGACTATTCCGGCTGGCTGGAAAAGGAAGGCGTCAAGGTCACCATCGTCAAGGCCGGCGCCAAGAAGGCGAACGGCAACCCCTACGAGGCGCTGCCCGAGGAGACGCTGGAAAAGTGGACGGCGCAGGCCAATGCGATGCGCGATGCCTTTGCCGATATCGTCGCTCGTGGCCGCAAGGGACGCACCACGAAGGCCAAGGTGATGGCAACCGAGGCGGAAGCCTTCACCGCCACGGAAGCGCTGGAACTCGGGCTGATCGACGCGATCGGCGATCCCTCGGCGTCGTTCGATGCATTCGTCAAGGCAATTAACAAGGTCTGATCATGACAAGCTTTCTCACAGCGATCCACCGGGCCGTGAAGCCCGGCGCGGATAACGATTCCCTCATCGAGGGTGAGCCGGGCGCCGGTGCGTCCAATGTTGAACCGGGTGGCGCAACGGCCACCCATGAAGAGGACCATCCAATGTCCGATGACAAGAACAAGCCCGGCGCGACCGAAAAGTCCGCCGGCGCTGACACCGCCGCGGCTGCTGCCGAAGCGGCGAATGCCGCCAAGGCGCGCATCAAGGCCATCACCGGCAGCGCCGAGGCCAAGGGCCGCGAAAAACTGGCAAACCATCTCGCGTTCGACACCGACATGTCGGCCGAAGCCGCCGAAGCGGTGATGGCGAATTCGCCGAAGGTCGAAGAGAAGCCGGCAGAACAGACCTATGAAGATCGGCGCGCTGCCGCGGCTTCGGGTCTGGCGCAGCCTGCTGCTGACAAGGGCCCGGGTAAAACCGGGCTTTCCGCCGCCGTTGATCGCCAGATCGACGCGCTGAAGAAGTAACCGAGAAAGGACGCAATCATGTCTCTCGCTGTTTTTACTGCCACGAAGGCGCGGACCCTTTCCGACCTCGTCAAGTGGATGCCCGAGCGTGAATACTCGATCGCGAGCTACACGCTCCTCGCCGGCGACGGCGAAACCCGCAGCATTTCGCTTGGCACGCCGCTCGGCAAGATCACCGCCGGCGGCGAAAAGAGCGCCGCCTCAGCTGCGGATGCCGGCAATACCGGTAATGGCACGCTGACGCTGGCCGATCCGGCCTTCACGGCCACGGCTCCGCTGGGCGAGTACACGGTGGTGTGCACGACCGGAGGGGCTGACGGCACCTCCAAGTTTCGCGTTGAGAACCCGGAGGGCGTGCGAATCGGCACGGCTACCGGCGGCGCTGCTTTCGACAAGACTATCAAGTTTACGATCGCTGGCGGCGGCACGGCTTTCGTCGAGGGTGACAGCTTCATCGTCACCGTTTCGATTGCCGCCGGCGCAGACGATGGCAAGATCGTCGCGTGGTCGCCCACCGCAACCGATGGCTCGCAGGTCATCTGGGGCTTTGCTGCAAATGCGATCGAAGCGGTCGATGGCGTCGACAACGTCAACGGCGGTCTCGCCGTCCGTCGCCAGGCCATTCTGCGCGACGGTGGCATTCAGTGGCCCGACGGGCTTTCCGCAACGGACAAGGCGGCAGCCGTCCAGGATGTCGAGGAAAAGCGCGGCATCGTGGTCCGCGTCTGATCCCATCCAGGATAAGGAAACAACGACATGGAAATTCTTCTTCCCTACACGGATGTGGAGCTGACGCAGGAAGTCAATCGCATCCCGAACACCTATGGCTATCTCGGCGCACTCGGTGTTGCTCCGAACGAGCCGAAGGCCTCTAAATATGCACGGATCGAATACAAGGACGGCGTCATCTACGTGCTCGGCGCCGAGCCGCGCGGCGGTCCCGGTGATGTCGGCGAGAATGACAGCGAGAATGCAATCATTCTGGAAATCCCGCATTTTCCACACATCGACTTTATCAGCCCCGATGATGCTGACGGCATCCTCGTTGTCGTCAATGGTGTTGTCACGCCGGAATCGATGGATCGACAGCTTGCGATGAAGCTGGCCAATATTCGCCGGAAGCACTCCATCACTCGCGAGTATCTGAAGCTCGGCATGCTCAAGGGTCTGATCAAGGACGGCAAGGGTCGCACGCTATACGATATCTACAGCGTGTTCGGCATCACCAAAAAGACGGTCGACTTCGCCCTTGCCACTGCGAGCACCGATGTGATGGCAAAATGCGAAGAGGTCAACGATCACATCACGACCAACCTCAAAGGCGAAACCTCGTCCGGCATTGACGTGATCGTCGATACGACGTTCTTCAACAAGCTTATCTCGCACACGAAGGTGGAGAAATTCTGGGTCCAGGCTCAGAATGCTGGCCTCCACACCATGGTGGAACGTCAGCGACTTGGCGGGAACTGGGGTCGGGTCTTCGAGTTCGGCAGTCTGATTTTCCGCGAGTACAAGGGCTCGATGCCGGTCAAGACCACGTCCGGCACTATCACCAGCGAGGCCAACGTTGCCGCGAACAAGGGTCACGCCTTCCCGACGGGAACGCAGGGCATGTTCCGGACCTACGATGCGCCGCCATTCCATATGTCTACGGTTAACCAGGCCCCCGATCCCGCTGCCGAACCGATTTTCATCTCCACCGAGGAGATGAAGCACGGCGCCGGAATCGAGATCAAGTCGCAGTCGAACATGCTTTCGATCTGCAAGCAGCCGGAATGCCAGGTTGAATTGACCACGAACTGACTGCGGTCAGTTCCTCCGACGCTGTGACGGCCGGAAGGGTTTCGGCCGTCGCTCAATTCTTCGAGGTTATCCATCATGGTCGATTGGGCCGCCGCACGGGCGCAGCTGGAGGACATCTGCTCTGATGTCTTCGACCAGACGCTTTGTCACATCCAGCCGCGCAAGGCGGGGCTGACAGGCAATCACAAGGCCGTGGACGATTATAGCCGGGAGGCATTCGACTTTCTCGGCACGGTCGATCTCCACGCCTCGCTGACCGAAAGCGGGCGCAACAAGCCGGCCGATCCCGAAACGCGCGGGGCGGTGATGTATGACGCGGTGCTGACCGCACATGTCGGCGGCTGGCCCTATCAGCCGCAGCGCGGGGATTTCATCATCGCCGGCGGCGTGACTTACAAAATCGAAGCCAAGGAACGGGACGGCAGCAGCCGACCCGCCTGGTATCTCAACAGAGCCTGAGAGCAAACATGCTTGCCGCCGAAGCGCTGCGCCTGACAGCGATCGAAACATTGCTGCCGACCGCCAAGGTGGAAGCGGGCGAGACCCTGCCGACGCTTGCCGGGAAGCACGTCTATGACAGCCGCCCGGTGGAGTTGCAGGATCTCGACCGCGACCCGCCCTCCGGCTACACGCCGGTGATCTCGCTCTATACCAGCGAAGCCTCGGCCCAGCTGATGGGCGAGGCTGCGGCGGCGACGGACACGGAAGCGACCGCGATGCTGGTCGTGATCGCCGAACTGGCGGTGGTGACCGAGGATGGCGACGGCGATGACGCATTCGTCGAGCCGATGGCGCAAGACGATCCGGAAGCGCGAATGGTGCTGGCGGCGCTTTGCAGCCAGGTGCGGTTTTTGCTGGAGCGCAGCGTTGCCGGCGGGCACTGGCGGCAGCTGGTGCGCCATATCGTGAAGGTCGACACGTCCACCTTTGCCGCGCCGGATTTCGGCATGCGGTTTCAGCGGGTCATGATGCGGTTCGCCTGTTCGATCAAGGATGATGATTTTGACCTTGTGGACGGCGGGTTGCCTGAGCCGATCCGATCGGTGCATGCGGCGTTGCCGGCGGGGTCTTATGCCAAGGACAAGCTTGGGGCGCTGGGGGCGTACTTTGTTGCCGATCAGCTTCCGGCGCTTGGCGAGGTAGCGGTTGACGCCGGCGGCGTCGATAGCGGCGTGGAATTTCCGGAGTAATGGGCATGCTTGAAATTCTGCAATTCTATGTTTCCGGGTTCTGGGTCTGGCTTGGCCTCACGCTGGGTTTGGTGGTTGCGGTCAAGGGCCTGATCGTAATCGTTCTTGGCTCGCTCACTCTTGCGCTTAACCGGAACGCGAATTTCGATATCTGAATATTCCACAATTCAAGGAGGGCCTGATGGCCGAGCGATTTAAGGCGCGTGACGGTGTGCGCGTGCCGTTGCCTTCCGGCGGCGATTGGCCGGCTGAGGGCAGGGCGGTGAATTTTGCCAATCCCTTTGAGGCGCGGCTGGTGCGTGAAGGCTCGCTGGTGCCTGTCGATGAGGGCGGCGACAGCGCGGCTGCGCCGGCGGACGCCGATGATGATGCGAAGGCGGCGGGGGCTCTAGCTCCGGCTGCGAAAGATGAACCCAAGAGCCGCCGGGGCGGCAACAGGAGAGACTGATGGTTTCGCGAATCCCTGCCGACCTTGTCGGGCCCATCTTCACGTTTGACGTCCAGTCGGGCGGCAATTTCCAATCCGAGACGCGGGCGATCATCTTCGGCCACGGGCTGGACTCCGGCACGCTGGGCGAGGGCGAGATCGCGGTTTGCACCTCGCGCTCCGATGCCCGCGCGCTTGTCGGCGCCGGTTCCATGCTGGAATCGATGTTCCTCGATCTTCTCGCCAATGCCCCGGCGCAGGAAATCTGGCTGGGCCGGGTGGCCGAAACCGGCACGGCGGAAATCCGCACGATCACGGTCGGCACGGTGCCTGCCGCCGGCGGGCAGGGCGTGCTCGAGATCATGGGCGAGCCGGTGACGGTCGAGATTGCCGCCGGCACCTCCGCCAATGATGTCGCCACCGCGCTCGCCGCGGCGATCAACGCCTATTACAACCGGTTCACCGGCCAGTCGCTGCCGTTCACCGCGACGGCGGCCACCAATGTCGTCACCATCACGGCGCGGCACAAGGGCACTTATGCCACCGGGATCGA